>JGI24806J26614_1000357_pt1 | contig 13366 bp, 14 predicted proteins | sample Kansoi200umMDA_FD_26614 | JGI IMG/M metagenome (IMG submission 26614)
AGAAATGATTCCCTGTCTTCGTTCATTTCCGTAATATCGGTTAGCAAATCCTGCTTCAGCCCTAACAGAAATTCTTTTGTTTCGTGGCGCTGGTGTTTTTTCTCGCTGCTGTCATGCAGGTAAATCGAAAGGCTTATTGCAAATACAATAATGAAGATTTCCAGGAAAAACTCCCAGAGCTTATGCCAAAATCCTTTGCTGCTATTCCACACTGTAAAAATCTTTTTGGTGTGTTTGATTACTTCCTGTTCAGCCATAGTGTATGCTGAAGGTAATAATTTTCTCTGCTGTCTTAACGTTGATGTTTATCAAAGTGCTACTAACAATATCATCCCGGCATAATTTTGTATATATATTCTTTAAAAATAAAAAAGATGAGCCAGGCATTTGTAAAAGAAGAAGATGATCAATGGCTGCATGATATACCCGGTACTCTTACCGCATTGATCAACTATTTAACAAGGGAAAATAATGGCATTAGAGTTTATGAAAAGAGAAAACTTATTAAAAATGGGATAGAAGTTTATGAAATGAGCAATGGTCTTTCTTATTCTAAAGATGCAAATGGTAAATGGCAAATAACGGGGTAAAATTCTTTTTCGACTGTTCTAAGTTCAAAGTTGCTTTATCTCCGCAATTAAATCCTGCAAAACTTTCTTTGCATCTCCAAACAACATCGAAGTTCTTTTTTGAAAGAAAAGATCATTTTCGATACCGGCATAGCCAGGTTTCATACTTCTTTTGTTTACAATAACTGTTTTAGCTAATTCAACATCCAATATCGGCATACCATAAATAGGAGAAGAAGGATCTGTTTTTGCAGCAGGATTTACCACGTCATTAGCTCCTAATATCAATACGACATCAGTGGAAGGAAACTCCTCATTGGCCTGTTCCATCTCTATCAACTTTTCATAGTTCACATCGGCTTCAGCCAATAATACATTCATGTGGCCGGGCATACGGCCAGCAACAGGATGAATAGCATATTTTACATCAACACCTCTTTCTACCAAAAGTTTTTCAAGATCATGACAGGCATGCTGAGCCTGTGCTACAGCCAGGCCATAACCCGGAACGATCATTACTTTATTAGCATAAGCCATTACAGTAGCAGCATCGCTTAATGCAATTTCCTTGTAATTGCCTTGTTGTTTTGCAGTAACAGTTCCTTCAGCGCTGCCACCAAATGAACCAATAAGAACATTTAATAAAGAACGGTTCATGGCTTTACACATCAGCATCGTAAGAAATGTGCCCGCAGCGCCAACCAATATACCACCTGTCAGCATTACTTTATTGTTGTATAAAAAACCTCCGCAGGCCGCAGCTACTCCGGTGAATGAATTGAGTAATGAAATCACAACAGGCATATCGGCACCGCCGATGGGGAAAACAAAAAAGACTCCGTATAATAATGACAGGGCAAAAACTGCATAGAAAATAATCTTTGCGTTGGCTGGTGGCCATCCAACTAAATAAATTGCTAATCCCAGAATAATCAACAACAAAACAATGTTGAATATGTGCTGGCCTTTAAATGTAAAGTCCTTTACCTTACCATTTAATTTTCCCCAGGCAATCATGCTACCAGCAAAGGATACGGAGCCAATAATCAAACCTAACAGTATAATAAGTAAAATTGGACGGGAATCAGATAAGTTAATATGTACGTCCCCAATAATATTGGAATAATGAATCGGTTTTACAAGATGATTAAATTCTACCACTGAAATCAACGCAGCACAAGCACCACCCATTCCATTAAACATACTCACCATTTCCGGCATGGCCGTCATTTTTACTTTCTTTGCTGCCAATGTTCCAATAATTCCTCCAATAAAAATTCCACCGAAGATCCAACCATAATTACGCAACCTGTTGCCGTCATCACTACGATATAAAAAAATAGTTCCAAGAATAGCGATGGTCATTCCTGTTGCCGCAACAAGATTTCCTCTTCTTGCTCTTTCAGGATGAGAAAGCATTTTTAAGCCAATGATGAAAGTGACTGAACCAACCAAATAACAAATTGTCAAAACATTTAATTCCATATTCATTTATTTGTCTGAACCACGATTTATAGGATTTCAGGATTTACATGATATAATCTTTATAATCCAATTAATGTCCCGAAATCGTGGTTCAGACTTTTTTCTTTTTCTTAAACATCTCCAGCATTCTATCAGTCACCACAAAACCACCCACTACATTCAATGTTCCTAATATGACTGCAAGAAAACCAAGAATCAATGCGAGATAATTGTCAGTTTCTGCTTTTCCCATTACAATGATAGCACCGATGATGACTACTCCATGTATAGCATTCGCACCGCTCATAAGAGGAGTATGCAATACGCTGGGTACACGACCTATTACTTCAATGCCTATAAAGATCATCAGGATGACGATATAGATCATTTGCTGGTTTACGGTTATCCAATTCAACATAAAGAAGCCCCCTCTAACTCCCCCTAAGGGTGAGAATGTCACTCACAGCCCTGAAAGCAGTGGGTGAACTTTGTTAAGAAAAATTGTTGAGCAGTGAACAGAACGATGAAGAGTGCGACGCAACGAAGATGCTATGAAAAACTATCGCTGGTAACACAATCATCAACTACAACTATAAAGAACTTATCAAATAATTATAATAAAAGCGATGACCTAAGTTCTCCGCCTATGGGGGAGACAGAGGGCTTACCTTCTCATTGACCACTTTTCCTCCATGCGTGATACAACTGCCTTTTACGAGATCATCGTCCCAGTTCAAATTCAAATTACCGTCTTTATCAATGATGAGTTTTAAAAAGTTCAGAATATTTTTTCCATACATTTTACTTGCATCAGATGGCATAGTGGCCGGCAAATTGGAATTGCCCACGATGCTCACTCCATTATATATTACGGTTTCATTATTTTTTGTAACAGGCGTATTGCCGCCGGTGCCTGCGGCTATATCAATAATAACCGATCCATTCCGCATCGCCTTTATCATTTCTTCTGTAATTAATACAGGGGCTTTTTTGCCGGGTATCTGTGCTGTTGTGATTACGATATCGGCTTTTGCAATACTATCAGCGATCATTGTCTTTTGCCGCAGCATAAATTCTTCCGTCTGTTCCACTGCATAGCCACCCGCTTTACTCGCATCGGCGGCGCCTTCCACTTCAATAAATTTTGCTCCAAGGCTCATCACTTCTTCTTTCACCGCAGGTCTTGTATCAAGCACTTCGACAATGGCACCCAAACGACGGGCCGTTGCGATAGCCTGAAGTCCTGCAACACCGGCACCAAGAATTAAAACTTTTGCAGGTGCTACACTTCCGGCAGCAGTCATCAGCATCGGGAAATACCTGCTGAATAAATTAGCGGCTACCAATACCGCCTTATACCCTGCGATGTTTGCCTGAGAGCTTAATACGTCTATTGCTTGTGCACGGGTAGTTCGAGGTAGCATATCTAAGGAAAAAACAGTGATGCCTTTTGCGGCCCATTCTTTCATCAGTTCGATATTATATAATGGCTGATAAAAACCAATAAGGATAATTGATGACCTGCTAATTATTGATGAAGCCGGATGATGAATGGAAAGAATAATGTCAGCTGATGAACTAATTTCTTCTGCAGTTTTTATTTGTGCTCCTGCTTTTTCATAGTCGGCATTGCTATTAAACGCTTTTTCACCAGCGCCGTTTTCCAGAAGTATTGTAATATTTTTTTTGGTAAGTGTAGCGACTGCTTCGGCCAACAGTGACACTCTTGTTTCAAAGTCAGGTTCCTTAAGAATTCCGATCGTCATACATTGAATACCGTTTTTTTAATGAGGCCGAAGGTACTGATTTTGCTACTATCTCCAGATGCCTCAGTTGAAGCCTTTAAAAGCCACGGATGCACGGAAAAAGATAACTATTCCTTATTGTTCCGTGCATCCGTGGTTTTTATTCAGAAACTAAAATCAAGCTTCAGGGAAATTCAAAACCGAATAACGAAATGTTGCTTCTCTTTAAATTCTTTCCGGAAAAAAACAATGCCGACAAAAAAAAGATCAATACTGTATTTTACTGCTTCATGATGTTTTATCGTTTCCCATGCCCGTTCCATTTCTTTGCTCCAGTGAATATCATCAAATACAAAAATGGAATTATTGTTTGTTTTTGAAAGTAGTTGTTGGAAATAACGTTCTGTGGGTTCTTGGCGATGATTGCCATCTATAAAAGCGAAGTCTATAGATGATAGATAATAGATGACAGATGATAGCGAATCATCAAAGTTGCGCTTTACAAGGTCAATGGTTTGAAGCTTTAAAGTTTTAAAATTTTCTTCTGCTATTGCAGCTACCTCTTTGTCTCCTTCTATTGTCGTCACGTTTGAATCCGGATTTGCGATTGCGAGATAAGAAGCGGTAATACCCAGCGATGTCCCAAGTTCCAAAATTGTTTTCGGTTTATATTCTTTCACGATACGGAACAATAGCTGGCTATATTTTTTTTGCTTGGCTGCATTCTTTGCAATAGATGCAACAGAACGCTGGTCGGATTTATTCATTGACGAACCAGCGCCAAAATCTTCGATAGTAAGAATTGTTTGATCATTTAATAATTTTTGCCGAAGATTTTCTATTATATCATATTCAGGATAGTGGTATTTATCATTCAATATTTTTTTGACAAAATGAAAAACAAATGGTGAATGAATGCCGTGACCTTTTCCATTGGAGGCGGTGAGATAGTAATTTAAATATTTAAAAGCGATTTGAGATTGAGAATACATTGGGTAAATGTAGAATGCAAAACTTTAAATGTAAAATTATAACTAGTCCGATTGAAATGAACCGTTTTACTTTCTACATTTTTTATTTTGAGCTTTACATTTAAAATATCCGTTCCCAAACCTGGAAAGAATAAGCATATTCATTCTTCTCATCCGCTTCATGATCTTTTTGACTTGTCAACTTCCAGACTTTCGGATCAATATCCGGGAAAAATGTATCGCCTTCGGGTTCTGCATTAACACGGGTTATATAAATGCGTTTGGTTTTTTCAAAAGCCATTCTGTAAACCTCACCGCCCCCGATTACCATTGCTTCTTTAGCGTCTGTTTCTTTAGCAACGAATAAGGCATCATCAAAACTTTTTACAGCAACTACTCCATCGGCTTTCCATCCGGGCTGACGGGTAATAACAATATTTTTTCTTCCTGAAAGTGGTTTGCCTAATATTTCAAATGTTTTACGGCCCATAATAACCGGCATTCCCCAGGTTACATTTTTAAAATACTTCATATCGTTTGGCAGGCACCAGGGCAGTTTACCATCTTTGCCGATGGCGTTGTTATTTGCTGCCGCTACAACTAAGGAAATAATCATTAATTAGAAAATTAGCCTGGAATAAAGATAATTCAAAGCGTTCAGACTGCTACGGGTGCCTTTATAGCGGGATGACTCTGATAATTTTCCAAATTGAAATCTTCAAATTTGAAATCAAAAATATTTTTGATCGATGGATTTAGTTTCATTGTTGTCAAAGGATAAGGCGTACGGCTCAGCTGAAGCTTTACCTGTTCCATATGATTGTTATAAATATGAACATCTCCAAATGTATGAATGAACTCACCGGGCCTTAAATCGCAAACCTGTGCGATCATCATGGTGAGTAAAGCATAAGATGCAATATTAAAAGGAACACCCAGAAACACATCAGCTGACCGCTGATACAACTGGCAGCTCAAGTTTCCATCAGCAACATAAAACTGGAAAAGGATATGGCACGGCATTAATTTCATATCCGGTAGTTCAGCCACATTCCATGCACTAACAATTAATCTTCTGCTCTCAGGATTTTTTTTTATTTGTGAAATGACATCACTTATCTGATCAATCGTTTTTCCATTCGTACCTGTCCAACTGCGCCATTGTTTTCCATAAACAGGACCAAGTTCTCCGTTTTCATCTGCCCATTCATCCCAGATGCGAACACCATTATCTTTTAAATATTTGATATTGGTTTCGCCTTTTAAAAACCAAAGCAATTCGTAAATAATACTTTTCAGATGCAATTTCTTTGTAGTTACTAACGGAAATCCTTTTTGAAGATCAAAGCGCATCTGGTAACCAAAACAACTTTGTGTGCCGGTTCCGGTACGATCAGTTTTATGAACACCATTATTTAAAATATATTGAAGAAGATCGAGGTATTGCTGCATAGCTGCAAGTTACCCGAAAGTTACGAGTTAAGGGTTATGTGTTACGAGTTGTTAAAAAACTGTGGATGCATTGCTGCAGATTTTGTTTTATGAATTTTCAGCGATTAAGGTATTATCATGTTTATTTAACTTAGCTACGGTTTAAATTTTACTGTATGAAATTAACCCTTGCTTTACTTGTACTTGCCGCCTTTATCAATCTCGAATTAAAAGCACAGCAAAAAGACAATGGAAAATTAAAAAATACGGCTGTATTGGTTTATACAAAAAACGGTAAAGGCTATGTGCATGATAATATACCGTCTAGTATAGCAGCGATTCAAAAATTGGGAAAGGAATTAAATTTTAAAGTTGACACCACTACGGATGCGGGTATATTCACGGACGATAATCTAAAAAAATATGATGTTATTATTTTTTCAAATACCAATAATGATGTGTTTGATACAGAACAGCAAAGAATAGCTTTTATGCGCTATATCGAAGCAGGCGGTGGTTTTATGGGAATACATTCGGCTTCGGGAACAGAAAGGAGCTGGAAATGGTTTAAGCTTATGCTGGGTGCTACTTTTCTGAGGCATCCTCCTTTTCAACCGCTTACTGTGCATGTGCTTGATCCGAAACATCCGGCTACAAAAAATCTTCCGTTAAAGTGGGAAACCCAGGATGAGTGTTATTATTTCAAGGAATTCAATCCGGATATAAAAGTTCTTTTATTCACCGATCTATCGCAGGTAAGGGAAGCTGATGATGGAAAAAATACCAAGCCTGATGTATTTGGAAACATGTATCCCGCTTCCTGGTGTCATGAATTTGATGGGGGTAAAGTTTGGTACACAGCCCTGGGACATAGTAAAGAAGACTATGCAAACCCAATTTACCTGGCACATATTACAGAAGGACTAAAATGGTTAGTGGATAAAGCAAAACTCAATTATGAAAAATCATATGCCACCAGCACTGCTATTGATGAGATGAAGCTATTTTAATAATCATTGAACCATAGATTCATTCCATTCTGACTCTTCGTTGTCCGCATAAACAGGTTTAAGTTCAATTACCGGCGACTCCCCGGTTTCTGTGCCAACCATTGAGGTTAATTCTTTGTATAATCTTTTCAGCATTTGTTTATTACCATTTACTTTTTGCTCCAGGTATTTTATTCTGGATTGGTCACTATCTGATTTTTCCTGCAATGAAGCCGTAAGCTTTTTTTCATCTGCTATTGTTGCATTTAATATTTCATTTTGTTGCTTTATTTCATGCAAAATATTTTCGAGATAGGTAATATGATCCAGCTTAGAAATCAGTAATTGCTTTTTTTCCTTTAATTGTTCTTCTTTTTCCAGAATACCGGCATTCAATTTTTCTGTTTCTTCCTGCTTTTGCAATACCTCATTATTCAAGGTGAACTGAGCACCCTCCATTGTCTTCCGGAGTTGCTCTAATTGAACAGTTGCGTCTACAGCTTTTTGTTCAGATTGATGCTGAGTCAGGATACGTTGTTCCAGCTGTTGCTGCAAAAAATTAATATAGGCTTTCTTTTCTTCTACAATCTCTTTAAGGTATTCCTGTTCTATTACTTTATTTTGCAATGTTGAGTTTTCATCATTCCAGCGATTGATTATTGAAGCTTTTTCATCATCGGTAGCCTTAAACAATTTAAGCTGTTCTTTTAGCAATTGATTTTCTTTTTCAAGCAACTGGTTTATTTTACTCAGTTCATTGAATTGCTCCGGTAATTCAATAACTGCAGGATTATTTTCTTTTGGTAGTTCTTCGGCTTGTAAGTATTGCTGGGAAACATCAGGGTATTGCATATTCATATTGTTTTTGATTACTAAAAAAGGTGAGCCATTTAAAATGGAATATTTTACTTTAAGATTAAGAAAATCCTTTTTCAGCGCTGCAAAGCGGGCATGACTGCAGGCCAATCTTTTTTCATATTCGTTAATAAGCGCAAAATGATCAATATATATGTAATCTGCATCATTGATCTTCTGACCGGCATTTCCCTGCGTAATCAACATCATTGCTTCATTTGCATTACGGATCGGAGCTGTCACCGATTTATTTTTTTTACGATAGTGCGAATACACGGTTATAAAAATCGCAATGGCAGCAATTGGCAAGACAATCCAGGAAATAATTTGAATAAATTTTGAAAACTCAGAAAGAAATCCTGCTGCTAAAAGCATTTCAATAGTTTATTTGGTGAAAAGGAGGTACCGGAATATGCAAAAAGAATTATTAAATAACATAAGTTCTCTACACAGATATCCGATGGCTGAATAAACCTGGTACTATTTATATTTACTCAAACAACTTTTTAATTGATATTTATATTTGCACAGGTGAAAAAACCGGCAAGGTTTTATGGCCGGTTCATGTTCTTCAAGAATAGTACCAAAAAGAGTTAATTTCCTTTGACGGAAAAGATTTTAATTCACATTATTCACTCAAATCAATTGAAACATTTTCATAAATGACTCCGCCGTTTTAATTCTCTTTTAATCAGGCTCAATTCTCTTCCAGTATGTCCTTTTACTGAAGTATTCTCCTGTGCCCTGCGCATAAGATAGGGGATAACATCTTTGATAGGACCAAAAGGTAAATACTTACTTACACTGCAGTCTGCATGTGCGAGATTGAAAGTGATATTATCACTCATGCCGTATAACTGGCTGAAGTGAACATGCGGATAATTAAGTGGCAAACCTTTTCGTTGGAGTAGTTGTGTTGTATAAAGGTTGCTGTATTCATTGTGTGAAGCAACTATTAAAGCAATTCCTTCAATATGTTCAACACAAAATGCAACGGCAGCATTAAAATCTCTGTCGCAGCTTTCTTTATCGGGATGAATTGGTGATGGATAATTTTTTTCAGCGGCCCGCTTTCTTTCTTTCTCCATGTAAGCACCCCTCACTAATTTGGCCCCGAGAATAAAATTTCTTTCCACTGCAGCTTCGTAACAATCTTTCAAAAACTGCAGGCGGTCGATCCGGTAATGCTGTGTCGTATTATAAACTACCGGCCGGGTTTTATTAAAAGCATCCATCATTAAAACAGTGAGTGCATCTACCGGGTCTTGCACCCAGGTATCTTCTGCATCTATCAGCACACCCACTTTCTTTTCAGCAGCCATTTCGCAAATACGCATCATACGATTCCATACCCGGCTCCATTCTTCTTTTTCTTCCGCAGGCAAATCTTCTACAGCCTTATGATATCTTTTTATCAATGTTCCATCTGCAGCATGAATCATCGTATCCAATTTCTCCAGCAAAGCAAAACGGGCAAGACCGGTTACCTTAATGCTCATAAAAGGGATATTCGGCTGTGTAGCTGCATAGTTTATCACCCTGATAAATTCTTCTGTTGAATGATCAAAGCCCTTTTCGCCGTCATCACCACCTTCTACACCATAATCTAATATCACTTTCACCTTATATTCGCCAAGCTTCTTTGCAACTATTGCAGTTTGTTCCAATGTTTCGCCGCCAACAAATTGCGCAAAAATGGTTTTACGGATAATGCCATTGATAGGTAATCTCGTTTTTATAGCCCAGGGAGTTATTTTAGTTCCCAATTTTACCAACCATGATTTGGCCATGGAAGAAAAAAGGAAACGGGCTTTCTTTAATTGCTTATTTGTCTTGTATTCAAATGCAAACTCTGTATTGTCGAAAGAGATAACCGGCTGCGACTTCATAATTGTAAATAAATGCCGCAAAGATAGCAGGAAAGAACTGCTGAATATCTGACCAAAATCATTATTATAGATAGAAAATGGATTCTATATGCTATTGAGCAAGATTAAAAAATTAGGTTTCAACCTTTCACCACACAGACATATAGAAACATAGGATTTCATAGTCTATGTGTTTTTACAAATATGTTCTATGTGTCTATGTGGTTCCGGTTGAAATGGCTTCTTATACTAACCTTATCTTTACAAAAACAATAATTCATGGAAGCAAAAACGGCTGCCGCAAGTTTAATTATCATGACAGAAATTGTATTGCCCAATGATACCAATGTTTATGGCAACCTGATGGGCGGCCGGCTTATGTATTGGATGGATATTGCAGCAGCTTTATCCGCACAAAAACATTGCAATGCAGCTGTAGTGACTGTATCAGTAGACAATATTTCATTTGAATACCCTATTGAATTGGGTAATGTCGTGCATATTGAAGCGAGAGTGACAAGAGCTTTTACTACTTCTATGGAAGTACATCTGAAAGTGTGGGGTGAAAACCTTCTTCGTCAATTCAAATACAAAAGCAATGAGGCCTATTATACATTTGTTGCACTCGATGCTAACAGAAAACCAAAACCTGTACACGAATTGATCCCAGAAACTGAAGAAGAAAAAAAATTATTCGAGGGTGCCTTGAGAAGAAGACAATTAAGATTAATACTTGGAGGAAAATTAAAACCGGATGATGCAACGGAGTTGAGGGCTTTGTTTGTGAAGGAGTAGTCATCAATGGGCAATTGATATTGCTATTGACTATTGTTTGTTGCTTTTATTTAACTGCACTTTCCCAATGATGCCTTCCCATCATCATATATTTTTTACTTTGTTCAATAGAATCCATTACCTGTGCAAGAATAATTTCCGAAGGAGCATTGTAGTCAATTATCAATGGCTCTTTAAAAGTTACAGAAAGCGTAACACCTTTCTTTTTAAACTTCAATCCTTTTTTATTGAATGCCCGCCAGAATCCGCTTATCACTACCGGGATTACAATGGGTTTATTTTGTTTAATGATCAGTGCTGTTCCTTTTCGGCCCGGAGCAAATGGTTTGGTAGTTCCTTGTGGAAAAGTAATCACCCAATTCTTTTGCAGTGCTCTTGTTATTTTCCTCGTATCGGAAGGGTCTAATCCTCTTCTTACTTCTTTGCCATCTTTGATCCATGTTCTTTTTACCGTCAAAGCACCTGCCAGCGCAAACAAGCGGCTTATCCAGCTTCCCTTCATCGTTTCTTCGGCAGCCACATAGTTTACTCTTGTAAATGGATTGAGCAAATAATAAGGAATACCGAGGCGATTTGTCTTTCCCCATTTCACCGCACAAAAAATATGAAGGAAAGTAATGACATCAGCAAAATAAGTTTGATGATTGCTGACAAATAAAACATTGTTGCGGGGAAGTTTTTTAAGATATTCTGTTCCGGATATTTTCAGCTTGTTGATGATTGCAAGGCCAGGATATGATACTGCGCCAACTATAAAATAGACAATCTTCCGGACCAGGTTGAAATTCTTTAATCGCTCAACAATCGAAGCCATGCAATAATTTTTGAAAAGCAATGATGGCTCAAATTAAGAAATTGCGGATAAACCGGTTAATTGGCAAACAGAAGCTGGATCCATATAATGAAAAGCATAAAAAAGGGCTTCCTAGAAAGGAAGCCCGGCCTCAGCTGTAAACCTTTGAGCATTGAAACAGCCGATTAACGTATAATAGAGAACTTGGCTGTTACCGTAGCATTGCCATCTGTCATCTGCATGCTATAAATGCCCGGCTGTAAATTTTGAACACTGAGAGTAATGGCGTTATTACCCTCATAAATTTTTTGTGTTTGCTTTATCAATATTCTTCCGGTAAGATCTATAACCCGCAACTCCGCTGTGCCTCGAACAGAGGATGCTATTCTCACTGTTGCAGTACCATTTGTAATTGGGTTAGGATTAATGGTAATACCATTTATTGATTTGCTATCTTTTTTTATCAGTACTACTTTACTATAAGAGTATTTTCCATCTCTATCCACTATTTTAAGTCTGTAATAAAAATTATTGCCGTTTTCAGAACTGAGATCATCGTTGAATTCATAATCTGATCTGCTGCTTGAACCATTTGAAGCTTTTGTGCCAACACTACTGAAATCAAAACCATTGCCGCTGCGTTCAACTTCGAAATGATCAAAATTCTGTTCATTTTCAGTTGACCAGCTCAATAAAGTATGCTGGTTATTGTATGCACCGTTAAAGCTCAATAAATTAACAGGCAATGTAATTTGTTGCGGAAATGTAAAGCAACCAAATCTTGAACCATATTGACGGGTAGGTTGCTGATTGTAATTAGCAGTTGTAAAATTATAATCATATCCCATCCGTATCGTAACAGATGACTGTGCAGTACCGAAATTGGCAGCAGCAGCAACCTGTGCACACCTGGATACTCCGTCTCTTTCGCAAACAGAACCTGCAAATCCTTTCCAGCTACCACCATCAGTATAAGTATAGCTTGTTAATTCAGTAGGTGCATTAGCAAAAATCCCTAATCCTGTTACATCTTTAATTACACCGGTTTCCCTGAACCAACCACCTGTACCCACAGTAGAACCATCAATATCATAATGAATATAATTAAGTCCTACCAGTGGTTGAGCTGTCAAATAATCGGAAGGATAACCATCATTAGGTACCGCCGAATTGTTGAGATAAAACCTGATTGTAAATTGTACATATCCTCTTAAATCAGATCCTGCAAGGTTACTACTGGGAGTAATTCTCGGTGCAAAAAAACTAGCAATACTGTTATTTGCCTGATCTACTGCAGCATCATCATCAATTACAAAGTTTGTACTTGTCATTGACACATTGGAAACACCATCAATTGTAACAGTTGCATTAATTTGTTTGCCTGCCACAGTAGCTACATTAAAAAAACTGTAGATAGCGCCAACTGAATTGGCAGTACCGCTTCGTAGAGTAGCATTTTGAAAACTGGTAACTACTGTTGAAGCCCCCACACAAGTTTCTGATAAAGGTTGGGTGCAGCTACTTGAACTGCATGACAGGGGATTCCCCGGCTGTGTAGGCTGTGCCATAGCAAGGCCGTAGGATAGTAANCATAGACTTACTAATAATGAGTAATTTTTGTTCATTTGCTCTAGGTTTATATTTAAAAAAAGTTTGCTAAGGGTATAGTCCCTTCACAGCATACTGGATAGCCGTAAGCAATACTTACAAGCTGAAAACCTGCGAGCTTTTCACAAGTGTGGAATAGTTAAATAAGAAATTGGGTGAATTAGTTATTGCGGAGGATATAGGGTCGGAATTGTTGGTGTTCGAAGGATATAAACGGATGTAAAAATACAATTAGTTCTGGCACTTGCAATAGTTAGCAAATATTTTTTTAACAGACG
>JGI24806J26614_1000358_pt1 | contig 13363 bp, 5 predicted proteins | sample Kansoi200umMDA_FD_26614 | JGI IMG/M metagenome (IMG submission 26614)
GGCTTATTTACGGATAGATAGAAGGGATTTGCTTTCAGTGCATCGAATAAAGGGTATTTCTTGATATCGATTTGACTCAACAGCTTAATTATTCCGCAGTCTGCAAATCAATAATATTTGATACTTCGGTAATGCTGTTGGCGGGAAATCCGCCCAGTCGGGCATGTTCGCGGATTAGTTCTTCGCTGGGGGCTATGTAAATGCAGTAAATTTTATCTCCTGCCACATAGCTGTGGATCCATTGAATTTCCGAACCCAGAGTACATAACACCTCTTTTGACTTTTGAGAAATTCCTCTCAAAGTTTCAGCGGAAAACTTACCCGCACCAGGTATTTGCCTTTCAATGATAAATTTTGGCATAACTGCTTGTTTTGATTTATACGTCTATCTTACTATTGATAGCAAAATCTATGCTGTCAATACCAGTGCGGCGTTTGCTTTAAAATTCACTGGTCAACCATAGAAATCTTTTCAGTTGATCAAGTTAGCGCTTTTATCTTGCAATTCATTATTAAAGCTTACTGTTATTGTTGACTATGATTGAATAATAAATTCAGAGCTTTCCCCCTCTTTTGTTTCAGAGTTCAGGAGAAAAATATTTTTTTTCATCCGACTTTGTTTAATCGAATGTAATAAGGAATTCGGAACCTTCACTCCGTCCGACGGGGTCATCGGGCTTCCTTCGTCTCCACTTTTATCCCTCCTCCATGTACGACCCCTCTCTCTCCAAAGTGGATGATTAGTGAGAAGGTAACTCAATAATAAAGCTACTTCCCGCGCCCCGTCCGACCGGATCATCCGGGCGGGCTTCTTTTGTTTCTACCCGTAACTCGCCACTGTGCGCCTTTATGATGTCGTAGGCCAGCGATAGACCCAATCCTGTTCCCTGACCAGGTGGTTTTGTAGTGAAGAACGGTTGAAAAATCTTATCCAGCACCTGTTGAGGAATGCCTTTGCCGTTGTCTTTCACCGTTATTTCAACCCTGTCATTTAATTTTCTTGTGCCCACGAAAACAGTTGGTTCATAACGATCACCTGTTTCTTTCTTTTTTTCAGTTACAGTATAAAAGGCATTATTGACCAAATTGAGGATCGCCCTGCCAATATCCTCGGGAACAATATTTATCTTTTCCATGGTGTTATCAAAATCAGTTTCAAATTTTGCGTTGAAAGACTTATCCTTCGCACGCAGGCCATGATAGGCCAGTCTTAAATATTCATCCACCAGTGCATTTACATCTGTAAGCTCCTTTTGTCCGCTGGTCGTTCTTGAATGGAGCAGCATGCCTTTCACGATCGCATCGGCTCTTTTACCATGATGATTTATTTTTTGTTCATTGTCTTTTATGCTGCCGGCAATTTGTGTTGCATGTTGCACATTGCCTGTGGCCAATTCTGCTTTTAGTTCGTCAATCAATTCAGAATTTACTTCTGAAAAATTATTCACAAAATTTAATGGGTTTTGTATCTCATGTGCAATGCCGGCCGTGAGCGCTCCCAGAGAAGCCATCTTCTCTGCCTGGATAAGTTGGGATTGAGTGTTTCGCAGTTCTGTAAGTGCCTGTTCCAGTTCATTTTTTTGCTGCATTATTTCAGAAGTGCGTTCCGCTACCATGATCTCCAGTTCCGCCTTGCGGGCCGCCATGATCCGTTTTTGCTCCTCTTCTTCCTGAACTTTTTTGTGCTCTTTCGCAAGCGCCTTTCTTTGTCTGTTGAAAATGATCAACATTACGATCATCCAGATGACGGAAAATGGAAAGGCAAATTCCAGGTAACCCCTGATGGTCGTGTACGATCTGTCCGGCAATAATTTAGCTATATCAGTAAGTATGGAAACAATGATGACAGGCAGGAAGGCGATTATAATATTTCTGGCAAAGTAAAGTTCCCGGCGTTTATAAGTTATCGCAATAAACAGCAGCATGATCGCATGCCATATCCATATCGCCACCGATTCAAGGGAAAGAACAAACTGAAGGATAAAGAGCGATACAACGGCAAACATTGCGAGCCTCAGGGGCTTGTCCCATTCCGGAAGCGCGGACCTTCTTCTCAGAATTTTCCGGACATAAAATATAAAGAAAAAAGCAAGAATGGGTTCTGCTACCATAAAAACAAAATCGGTTTTTTAATTAGTAATGGGAAGGGCATTGTTCTTTAAATGTATCATTATCTGCCTTACTGACCATGGTTAAAGTATGATAACGAATTCCGTCCCTTCTCTTTCTGCCGTTTCCACTTTTATCTCGCCCCCGTGCGCCTTGACAATATCATAAGCAAGCGATAAGCCCAATCCTGTCCCCTGACCCGCTGGTTTGGTAGTAAAGAACGGTTGAAAGATTTTATCTAATATTTTTTGCGGGATCCCATTGCCGTTATCTTTTACTTTTATTTCAGCCCTCCTTCCCCCATCTCCTAAAGGGGAGTCAACTCGCTTCGTACTAACTGTAACGGTGGGCTCATAAGCAGCGCCGTTTTGTTTTGCTTTTTCAGCTACCGCATAAAATGCATTTGTCAATAAATTCAGTATTACCCTGCCCATATCCTGCGGGATAATATTTACTTTTCCAATCGTTTCATCAAAATCAGTTTCGAATGTGGCATTAAATGATTTGTCTTTCGCACGTAATCCATGATAACAAAGGCGTAGATACTCATCCGCCAAAACATTTATATCCGTCGGCTCTTTTACACTACCGCTTGTGCGGCTGTGTTGCAGCATTCCTTTTACGATGGCATCAGCTCTTTTGCCATGATGGGTTATTTTTTCCAGGTTTTGTTTTATATCATTTGCGATCGCTTTTGCCTCTTCCATATCTCCTTTTTCAATTTCCGCATTCATTTCTTCGATCAGCTCATTACTCACCTCTGAAAAATTGTTGACGAAGTTCAAGGGATTCTGTATTTCGTGAGCAATACCGGCCGTGAGCTGACCAAGTGAAGCCATTTTTTCTGATTGTACCAACTGTGTTTGTGTCTGTTTCAAATCCACCAATGTCTTTTCTACCTGTTGTTTGGCTGCCTCCAGCTTATTGAAATCTTCATAGCGGGCATAGGCAGTGGAGAACGCATCTGCAACCGATTGGATCAATTTTATTTCTTCCGCAGCGAGCGCGGTCGTATTGCCTACATAAAGCATCCCCTGCAAAAAAGGAAGGAAATGCAGATAAAATCCACCGTGAGGCAGTGTTTCCAGGTAATGTTCCGGTGAAGCAAGAGCTCCTTGTTTTACCAGTGTATCTACAAACTCAGTGAAGACCGATTCATTCCAATAGTCTGTATAAATTTTTTTATTCTGCCAATGACTTAATACCCGGGTAATATTACCCGGCGTATCATAAGGCAAATGAAATGCAGCGATCGCTTTTCCATCCGGGGTAGACAGAAAAGTGTGAATGAGTTTTTGTGAATCATCCATGATAAAGACGCCACAACGGATAAAAGGAATACCGAGTATGGTGAGCTCATTCCAAATTAACGGTGTAATTCTTTCGAGGTCATTCGTAGTTCGCATGGAAGCAATTTCTGCGCGAACGCGGTCAAGTGCTGCCTGCTTTACCGCTTCTCTCGCGTTGGCTTCCGCCTGCTGCAGGTCATTGAAACGGGTATAAGTAAGATTAAACACATCCGCGAAGCGTCCGATAACGGTTTTTGCTTCTTCAGAAAACTCTGTTTCCCTGAAAGCGTATAGACCGCCGGCCGGGAAATGAGCAACGTAAAGATATTGTCGTTCATCTTCCTTTATTTCCCCGGATTCAGAGCCGGGTAATTTAAAGTTGGTACCTGAAAGTGCTGTATAAAATCTGTTCAAGTCTTCTCCCTCCAGTACGTAAGAATACTCTTCCAGTTTCAACCATGCATTGTAAGCGCCCCGCAGTAAAGGATGAATATCCATGGATTCATCACCTGTAACCTGTATCGCCGAATCTTTTCCCACTTTGGTCGTGGACCAGATATTTGTCGTCCGTTTTTCTTTATTAATGATCGAGATCCCGCATCGCAATGTTCCCATATCGAGTTTGTCCAGCTCCTCGAAAACAATGGCGATGGCATCGCCAAGGTCTTCACTTTTCTGCATGGACATTGCTTTCGATCTTACTCTCTCCAACGCGGCTTCAATTCTTGCTTCCCTTGCCTGCGCCTCGGCTTTTTTTAAGTCGTTAAATCGTGTGTAGGTTTGATCAAACACTTTAGCAAAACGGCTAAGAATACTAAAAGGTTCTTCGCTTAGCCTTTCAAGACCTCCGGTTGTAATGCAACCAAAATTTTCAAAGGATGCGGCTAAATGCGCAAACTCAAAAGACTTCATGTCCTGAATAACAACTGGTGGTAATTTGGACAGCTCCGTTTTATTGAACACAAATTCATCCCAATCCTTTTTTATTTGCCCTCGCAACCAGTATTCCCATTTTTGTTGCCGCTCCTCCCACCCTTTTAAATAAGCTAAATGTGGTGGATGTGTGTGATATGGAACGTAAAACCCCTCATGAAACAGATCATCGTCCGGACTTCCCATCCACCAGGTTGCTCCTTTTTGTTCATCAAAAATCATAATAAAGCAGCGGGCGAATGAAACATCCAGATGCTTTAGCTCGGAATAAATAGATTTAATAACAGCGTCCAATTCTTCTGACCGCTGGATAGCCATAGTCCTAGTTCTCACCCTTTCCAATGCCGCTTCAATCTGTGCTTCTCTTGCCTGTGCCTCCGCTTTTTGCAGATCCAGAAAACGCTTATAGGTAAGATTAAACACATTGGCGAAGCGTTTCATCACCGCTCTTCCTTCCTCGGGAAATTCGGCGTCGCGAAAAGCAAACAAACCGCCTGAGTGAAGTGGAGTGAAATAATAATATTGTTTCTGACCTTCCGTCTGCGATTGAGGCAGCCGGATATTTGTTGCTCCCACCGCCTTGTAATACTGCACGAGGTCTTCCCCTTGCAGCGTATACGAAAAATCTTCCTGTTTTAGCCAGGCATCAAATGCACCCTGCAACAAAGGATGTATGTCCATGGATTCATCACCGGCAAGCTGCACAATAGCACCATGATCAGATACCGTGGTCGTGTAAACATCTCCATTTCGTTTCTCTTTATTAAGAATCCCTATTCCGCACCGTGACATCCCCAGGTCCAGCTTGTCCAACTCTTCAAACACGATAGCAACTGCGGGACTAAGATCATCACTCTTATGCATCGCCATTGCTTTTGCTCTTACCCTTTCCAGAGCTGCTTCGATCTTTGCCTCTCTTGCCTGCGCTTCCGCCAGTTTTAAATCCATGTAACGTTTATAGGTAAGGCTCAGCACAGACGTGAACCTTCGATATATCTTTAATTCATCCTCAGCAAATTCTTTGTCTGTCCACGCATATACAGCTCCTTCCCTAAAGAAGAAAAAATAACCAAATTGAACAGCATCATGAGGATAACTTTGAATTGAAAGCTGGGAGCCTACCAACCGGTAATATTCATTGATCTGATTGCCGCGTAATGCATCATGATATTCCTTTTGTAAAAGCCAATGATCGTAAACGTTCTCCAGCAGAGGATGTCCCGCCAATTTTAATTTTCCGGCTACTTCTTTGGGCTCTCCCTGGTCCGATATGATCATGCCAGTGAGATCAGCTTCCCGCGTTTCTTTATCTATCAGCCCTACTCCGCATCTCCTGGGCATTAGGTTCAACAATCCCATTTGGTGATAAAAAGCTTTGATCGTTTCTGCCAGGTCCTGTGAACTGTGCATGGCCATAGCTTTTGCGCGAACTCTTTCCAATGCCGCTTCAATCTGTGCTTCTCTTGCCTGCTCTTCGGCTTTTTGCAGATCGAGGAAACGTGTATAAGCACGCTCAAACTCTATGGCGAACCGACCGAGTATCTTTTTTTCGTCTTCCGGTAATTCGTTTTTTACCATCACACCAAAGCAGCCATATTTCATGAAGGCTTCCACATAATATAGTCCGTCCCGGAAATGTTGCGGTTTCAGGTTTTCAACTCCATCAATCAGTTCCTGCCATGCGCCAAAATAATTTTCAACTGCATCAGGCGGTACGTGATAAGAAATAACTGGCTGATTGCTTTTCCAGTCAACAAGACATTGTGCTGTGGCAGGTTCATTTCTGTCAAGCGGATAATTGATCGCCTTGCTTCTGAAAACTGTTGAATTATTTTTTGTTAGCTGACCAGTGGGAAAATTCTCAGCCCATGCAGCCCAAAATATGTGGCGGTCTTTATCTTCATCTGGAAGCCATAGAAAAGAAAATTCCGAGTTGATCCCGAGCAAAAGAACCTGTTCGTGAAAGACCCGTAAGGTATCATCCAGCTCTTTCGAATGCTGCATGATCATACTTTGTGTACGGGTACGTTCCAATGCTACTTCAATCTTTGCTTCTCTTGCCTGTGCTTCTGCTTTTTGCAGATCAAGAAAACGCGTATAAGTTAAATCAAACACAGCAGCAAACCGCTTTGTTAGGTCGAGAGCTTCGTCCTTCGGTTCTGTTGTAATAAGCAATAAATAACCATGTTTAAAAAAGCCAACATAATAACATTGTTTGGAAGGAAGTGATAATCCTGCTTGTTCCAACTGTTGTATCGCCACTTTAACCGAAGGAATTGTATGCAAAAAAGCGTAATGCTCTTCCAATGATTTTCCTTCCCACACTGTTTTATAGACCGTATTTCCCCTGAGAGATGCTTCATAAATATCGCGGTGTGTTGGTTCTTCTTTATAGGGAATTGCCAGGGGACGTAATAACCCGCCTGCGTCCGCACCGAACCATCCTTCCACAATATCATTGGGTTTCCAGATGCAAAACCCACAAGACCACATTTCAAAACCCAAATCTTTTATTTGCTTAAAGAGAACCGAAGCCGTTTCTGCCAATTCGCCTGATTGGTGCATAGCCATTGTTCTTGCCCTTACTCTTTCCAATGCGACTTCAATCTGTGCTTCCCTTGCCTGTGCCTCGGCATTTTTTAGATCTAAAAAACGAGTGTACGTTCCATCAAATACTCCGGCAAATCTTTCCAGCAAGCGAATCGTTTCAGGCGGATGAGGTTTAGTGGTAGAAAATGTGAGCACTCCTTTTGAAAAGAAAGCGATATGGATGACCCAGCGCTCTTCTTTGTAATCGAGATTTGATAATTTTTTTCTGTAGGTGTTATATTTTCGAAGATCAGTCCCTGCAAGATCTATTACCAGTGATTTTTTTTGTTCTTTCCAGGCGGTATAGATTTTTTTCATTACAACGGGTTCATCCAGGTCAACTTTTGCTGCTTCTTTCCATTGGGAACCGTATATTGTTGAATATAGCTCCATGATATTTTCATCTTCATTGAAAATTCCAATGGAGATTTGCTCGCTGGTTTCTCCTAATTCTGTAAACTGCTGAAAAAGCAAAAAATAAGTCTCTGTTAACTCATCGCTTTTTTGCATGGCCATTGTTCTTGCACGAAGTCTTTCCAGTGCGGCTTCAATTTCCAGTTCCCGATTCTTATCGTCCACCTCCATTGTGCTGCGTCTTACTACGTCACGCAGTCGAATATTTTCTGCTTTTAGTTTATCTGCATTTATTGGTTCTCCTCCTTTGGGATCAGGAAGAGATCCGTGCTGCTGGATGATCTTCCATTTGCTATTTTTTTTCCGGAACTGTGTTGAAATTCTTCTATGACCATAAAAGGTCCAGGTATTGCCTATCAAAACATAGAAATCTGATTGCTCATTGATCATGACGCTATTTTTTACAGGCATCATGTTGATCTTCATGTTACGAAATTCTGCCTTCCATGCTGCCTGGCCGACAGTAGCTTTGTAAAATTTAACGGCAGCTTTTTTATTTTTGAACACCTCATTTTCAGAAGAACCAACGATATAGGAGTCCTCATCAAGCGTGGAAGCAAGAACTTTCATATTCCCATTGAGATAAGCTTGCCAATAAGCGTTGTACAGTTTCAGAATTTCTGCTTCCAGTTTCTTGGTGAGTCGCATTTTATGGATTATTGGCGGGTATGCTGACAACAAAAATTGTTCTTTGGCCCTCTTTGCTTTCTACTTTTATCTCCCCCCCGTGCGCTTTTATAATATCATAAGTTAAAGATAAACCCAAACCAGTTCCCTGGCCTGTTGGCTTAGTGGTAAAGAAAGGCTGAAAGATTTTATCCAATACTTTTTGCGGAATGCCATTTCCGTTGTCTGCAACTCTTATCTCGACCCGAAAGCTGTCGGGTTTTCCATTTATCTTTTTTGTACTGACAGCAACTGTTGGTTCGTAATCATCAAGCTGCCGCCTCTTTTCATTAACAACATAGAAAGCGTTAGTAAGTAAATTCAACACAACCCGCCCAATATCCTGGGGAATGATATTGATTTTCCCAATGCTGTTATCAAAATCCGTTTTTATAGTTGCATTGAATGATTTGTCCTTTGCCCTCAGACCATGATAAGTGAGTCGCAAATATTCATCACAAAGCGCATTGATGTCAGTTGGTTCTTTTTGACCTGTACTGCTTCTCGAATGTTGCAGCATGCCTTTTACGATGGCATCGGCTCTTTTGCCATGGTGGATGATCTTCTGTTCATTGACTTTTAAATCATTGGCAATAGAAAAAGCCTCCTCGGTGTTACCGGTCTGAAGTGCTTGTTGCATATCATCAATCAATTCTGCATTTACTTCAGAAAAATTATTGACGAAGTTCAAAGGATTCTGAATTTCATGAGCAATGCCTGCAGTGAGTTCACCGAGCGAGGCCATCTTTTCTGATTGAACCAACTGTTCCTGGGTCAGCCTGAGCTCGTTTAAAGTATTTTGAAGTGTTTGATATGACCCGGCATTATATAATGCTGCAGATGTGTAGGAAGCAAGTGTTTTAAGGATATCCAAATGATACGGCGTGTACGCATCTTTTTTGTACGACTGAACAGAGACCAGGCCAATAATTTTATCCTTGACCACCAGCGGAAGATAAATAACCGAGTTGGGATTTTGTGGCATACTCCCATCTTCAAGAACTACTGATGCGGGAACAGTATAGTCTATATCTTTCAGGTACTTTGAAAATTCATTCTGAATATCATTGATGAAGACCTCTTTGTTATTTTCAATGCACCAAACTGCCAGCTGGCTCCTGTCGCTCATCTTACGCAGATAGGGTTGATAACGTTTACCTTCTTCTATTGACAAGCGGTATTCAATGGAAGCTTCTTCGGGTTTATAAATCCCAATACCAAAAATGGTTGCATCCATCAGCTCATTCACATTTTCATAAACTGTATTTAAGATCGTGTCGAGGTCTAGCGTTGAAGTAATATCCCGACCGATCTTACTTAAAACCGACATGCTGTTATAGGATTGCTCCAACTCTTTTGTCTTCTTCTCCAGTTCTTCATTTTTTTCCTTCATTACCACATTCGTCAGGCGATTGATTTCTGTTTCCTGTTGCAGCTTTTCCATTTCGTATTGGATGCTGAGGTATTTTTGTTTGTTTTCCTGCTCTTCCTTAAAAACCTCAGATTTGTATTTATGATAAAGCTTATAGTGCTTCGAAAATGACTGGATGTCTTTTTTTCTTTCGTATAATTCGGCAAGAGCTTCATGAGCTTCATAAATAACCGCTTTCGCCTTGATCCCTTCGGCCACTTTTAGCGATTCCAGCAAATATTCCTTTGCCTGTTTTGCATCTTCCAGCCTGAGAAATAATTTTCCCAATTGCACCAGAGAGTTGGCTTCACCCACTTTATAACCGATCTCCCTGCGGATGGCCAGGCTCTCTAAAAAATAATCTTTTGCCTCATCCAGCCGGTTTTGCCTGACAAAAAGATCGCCAATCCCAAAAAGAGCATATCCCATGTTAACCTTCAGGGAGGATTGTTCACTTACCTCGAGACATTTCAGATAGGCTTCGTAGGCCTTGTCCATTTGGCCATCATTCAAATAAGTAAGGGCCAGGCTATCGAGAATCGAAGACTGAAGATCATCAGTGTTCCCTAATTCTTTACTCAAGCCCAGGGCGCTCTGTAGGAACTCAAGTGCTTTTTTATTATCCCCAAGAACACAGTAAACGTATCCTGCTCCGTTAAAGGCATAAGCCTGTGCTTGTTTGTTTCCAATTTCCTCGTTTTGCCGCAATCCTTTTAAAAAATAATCCAGGCTTCTTTCATAATCGCCCATGTAATAATAAATGGCCCCAATGGATACATGGGCTTGAGCTTCTCCGCTCTTTTCGCCCATTTGTACAAACATATCCAGGGCTTGTCGTGAAAATGCTAATGCTGTTTCCAGGTTAGATAAATAACGATGACTCACCCCCATATTGCGGACCGCATAAGCCAACCCCTTCTGATAGGAATATTCTTCAGAAAGTTTTTTTGCTTCGTTGCTCAGTTCAAGTCCAAGATTAGGTTGTGTGATATGCACTAGCCAGGCTCTGTTGTTTAAGTCATCGATCTTTCTGAAAATTTCATCCAAAGTGTCTTTGGTACTTGCCGCAGGAATCTCCATAACTGTATTTTTGTTTTAAGATAGTGGCAGTTGAACAATAAATTCCGTTCCTTCTCCTTCCCTCCCCGCCTGCGTTGCCGCTTCGGCAGACAGGGTTTCTACTTTTATATCTCCCCCGTGCGCTTTTATAATATCATAACTTAAAGATAGACCCAAACCAGTTCCCTGTCCAGTCGGCTTGGTTGTAAAGAATGGTTGAAATATTTTATCCAATATTTTTTGAGGAATGCCGCCCCCATTGTCAGCTACTTTAATTTGAACACTCCGTCCCCCCACCGAGGGAATAATTAGCTTTGTGGTTACGATAACCGTCGGCTCATAACCATCACCAGCTTGTTTTTTCTTTTCACTTACGGCATAAAACGCATTATTGATTAAGTTGAGTATAACCCTGCCAATATCCTGAGGGATGATATTTATTTTTCCAATGCTCCCATCAAAATCAGTTTTTATTTCTGCGTTGAAGTTTTTGTCCTTAGCTTTCATGCCATGATAACTTAATCTCAAATACTCATCCGTCAAAGCATTAATATCAGTAGGCTCTTTTTGCCCGCTGCTGCTGCGGCTGTGTTGCAACATTCCTTTTACAATGGCATCGGCCCGTTTGCCGTGATGATTTATCTTTTCTTCATTTTCTTTAATATCACTTAGAATTGCCTTAACCTCATTATGGTTTCCTTTGTCAATCTCTTGAGTGGCTTCATCAATTAATTCAGAGTTTACATCAGAAAAATTATTCACGAAGTTTAATGGGTTTTGTATTTCGTGCGCAATACCGGCCGTGAGCTCTCCCAGCGACGCCATTTTTTCTGATTGGATGAGTTGGGCCTGGGTGGATTTGAGTTCCTGAAATGATTGTTTTAATTCGGCGGTTCGCTCTTCAACAGTTTTTTCTAATTCTATTTTCTGTTTTTCGATCAACTGTCTCCGTTCAATTTCTCTTTCCTTTGTAAACCGTTCCGCCTGCAAAGCCTGTTTCGCAATTTCCTTTTTCTGTCGATCATACCGCTTAAATAATATCCACAAAAAAAATATAACGAGCCAGCCACAAGAAATTAGGCATGAAATGATCACTGAATTCGTCCAGGAATCGGAAATGAACAGTCCGAAATCTACTAAACTATACATACACATAAGCATAATCATCGATACTGAAAAAGGAAGGGAGGCAATCATAAACAATCGGGCAGACTGTCTATTGTTTTTGTACAAAAGAAAGGGTGTAATGAAGTAACAAATACTGCTAATTGTAAAATAAGTGAGAGGTAGATTAAACGGTGTATTGAAATTGAAATTGAAATACAGACTCAAGGTACGAGCTGATAAACTCAGAAGGCCGAGCACACTTATGAAAAGAATCAATTTGTCCCAACGCGGTAAGAATCGATAAGTCTGTAGATAATAGCGCATAAACTGAAAAAAGAAAAAAGGCCAGAAAATCCACAAATCGGAGAGATAAGAATATAATACAAAGTTTTCTCTTGCAATAATTTCACGAAGGGGAAAAACAGGTACAAAAAGACACAAAAGAAATGAAGCAAAAAACAAATACACCCGTTCACGATTTATGAGAAAGAACAGGAAATTTAAAATTGCGCCTATAACTAGAATCGCTCCAAAAAAAGAGTCTCGAATCGTTGAAAAGGGAACATATTCATCGCCTTTAACTATATATTCCTGGTCAATAAATTTTTGGGTATAAACACTAATTTTGAAATCCTGAAGGAAATTGAGCGGGAAAAAATTTCGCACCCGGGAATAAACCAACACTTCCTCTCCGGCCATTAGGGTGACCGGAATGGCGTTGATCCTTTTATAGCCATCTCTTTTGCTTTCGGGTATTAGGTCTCCGGTCTTTTGATCTTTGGGTTGATTTGTGCCTTGTACAATATAAAAATGGGTTTCATTACCAAGCGCCGGCAAAGCAATTTTAATTTCCTTGTTTGTTACATCTTTAAGTCTAAAACGAAACCAAAAAATAGTACTGGAAGTATCTACATCCTTTGTCTTTATTCCTTTGCTATGAAAATGATTAATTAGAGAAGGTTGAGTTATCTGGTTAAAAGTCAATTTCCCTTCTTTATCTTCCAAGATGTGATAATAAGCGGTATCCAAATAGAACTCTGAAGCAGTATCGTTCTTTATTTCATAAATTGGTGGTAAGTTATTTTGTGCAACCGCTATTGCTATTGAAAACAAAAAAATAAGCCATATCAAAACAATCTTTTTCATTATGCAATACTTATAGGTAATTGAATAATAAACTCACTCCCTTCTCCCTCTTTCGTTTCAACTTTTATTTCACCACCATGCGCCCTTACAATATCATAGGCCAATGATAGACCCAAACCAGTTCCCTGTCCAGTCGGCTTGGTTGTAAAGAATGGTTGAAATATTTTATCCAATATTTTTTGCGGAATGCCGTTGCCATTGTCTCTGACTCTAATCTCAATCTTATCGCCGATCTTTTTTGTGCTGACTGTAACTGATGGCTCGTAACCAACTCCCCCTTTAGGGGGTTGGGGGGCTTTTTGCTTTTCACTCACAGCATAAAAAGCATTGTTGTATAAATTCAACAGAACCCTGCCAATATCCTGGGGGATGATATTTATTTTTCCAACCGTGTTATCGAAATCAGTTTCAAATTTTGGATTGAATGATTTGTCCTTTGCCCGGAATCCATGGTAAGAGAGACGCAGGTATTCGTCAGCCAGTGCGTTAATATCTGTAGGTTCTCTATGTCCTGCGCTCGCCCGGGCATGTTGCAGCATACCTTTTACGATGGCATCGGCCCTTTTTCCGTGATGATTTATTTTTTCCTGATTTTCTATTACATCACTTGCAATTGACTTTGCTTCATTCAGATTTCCCT
>JGI24806J26614_1000359_pt1 | contig 13353 bp, 16 predicted proteins | sample Kansoi200umMDA_FD_26614 | JGI IMG/M metagenome (IMG submission 26614)
TTCTTCAATGGACTTTTGAACGATGTCCTGGAGTTTAGACAGCTGTTCTCTTCCGGATTTGGCTAGAATTTTTGTTTCTGTATGCATAATTGATGTTTTATCCTATGATGGTGAATGTAATAGGCATAGTGTGATCAGGATCCCAACCAGCGAGACCAAAACTATTTATTTTTTTACACCCGCTGCTTGTCGGTGATTGCTGGGCAGGCTTGCCTGCGAACACTAATAAACTGGGATGATTCGGAAGAAAATAGCAATGATCTCTCACAACGAATCATTTCATTTCGAATTTGTGCGAGAAATTATATTTGAATGAAAACTGGATTTTATTGGCCATAGAGTGAAATCCATCATAAAAATTGTCTCTTCTTCCATATTGGTATTCGATTCCCATCATTACATTATTCACAGGGTAGTAACGCAAGTTGATCAAACCATACTTCCCCTGCCGGAAAGCATCAGGCGATTGTAGGTCTGAATTCTCAATGGTTAGCATAGAATATCCCAGTGAGCTTTTCAGTCTTTGGGTCCATTCAATTTCAACAAAACTAAAAAAGCCCCAAACCGGTAAAGCTTTTCCTTTTACCGGCGCCAAAGTATTTCCGGGGTTGCTTTCTAACGCGACATCAGGAGAAGGATCGGCGATGTAATTTTCACAACCTTCTCCATATTCTCCCTGTAATTTGAATTTCAAACGCTTTCCAGCGTTTATGGTAGTGCTGAGATTAAATCCCCAACCAATATCCTTTCCACTTAAATCATACAGGGAAGTATCGGATATATCTTTCCATTGAATGCTTTTGGCAATCCCGCCTAGTTGCAAATAACCCCACTTCCATACACGCCTGTAATGTGCTACCAAATTTGGCAAAGGCAATCGCGGTTTCACATGGCGGATGTCTACACTATTAGAATAATCCTCGCCATCTGCAGTAGCCCCGGGTCTTTCCAGGGCAATGGCAAATCTTTCTTTTTCGGTATAGATTGGAGTGTAACGGATCTGTATGTTCAAAAAGAAGATCCTGGAACTCGGTCCCCAGTAATCTAATGCAACAGGAAATACATCGGTGTCCATAAATGTTGAGGGAGTTTGCCCGGCGATAAATTTACCTAACTGTCCAAATCCGTTCACCAAATGAATAGTGGTTTGTCCCGTATCTTTCCCAAATCCGAAAAGATCAAAATCAAACTGTGTTTTTAGTTCTCCCAACTTTGTGGTTGTGTTGCTTCTAACTCCAAATCTGGTTTGCCGCACACTAATAAAATAATTTCCCGGCGGCGCAAATTCATTTTTATGCTTAGGTAATTTTGTTGGCCTCATCACGTCAAACCAATCAGGGTTAATTGTGTTAAAATTATAACCGCCATCGGTTAGAATATATCCGTAGATTTCGAAACTCTTTTGATTGTTCTGCGCACAAGAAAAGACAGGAACCACGATAAATAATGATCGAATGAAAAGTTTTTTACTGAATCTCATTTCACGGATCATTCTTTTCAATTGATTCATTCTAAAGCATAGCGAGATTTTTCCAAAAACGTTCCAGGCTTTCGTCACCACCGAAAAGGGTAGTGAATATAGTGGAGTCGGCTAATAATATATCACCCGCTCTTTCACCTGTCGGGGGCATCCACAGAAACATATTGAATTCACTGTTACCCGCTTCAATAAAAGGATGTGGATGCTCCATATCAATTGGCTGACGAGCCAGCACATGAATTAGCTTCGGGTCATCTGTCGTAACCGCATAATGCGGCAGGTGCATGTGGAAATTGAAAGTGTTGACACCATTCAGCCAGCCACGTTTATCGAAATCCATTTGTTTGGAAAGTGGAACCAATTGATTATTTGTTCCTTTAATGGTTGCGGGCCGCAATCCAAAACGATTTTCCACAGGAACTCCTAATCCCTTCATTAAAGATCTTGTGTATTTTCCAAAACGTTGTTGTCGTGGTACCAGCGGATCTCCATGATGTTTGTATTCCTGTTGCCGTTGATTCACATCTTCAGAAAAACCGACATCGTGATGTGGGCTAAGAACGAGACAAGTTCCTTCTCTTTTCAAAAACTGCTTAAGGGCTTCTATTTCTTCCTGTGATGCCTCCTGTTCCGTAATCATATGATCAAGACCAAAGACCATCAGGGTATCTGTGTCTGCCAGTATTCGTTCATCTATTGGTAATCGTTGCCCGGCCTGGTCAATGCGCTGGTAATCCGGAACTGCCTGACTGGTTACACTTTCAACAACTTGCTGAAATCTTACAATGCTAAGGTGAAAAAGTTCCAGGGTTCCGGCAATGCCCTGCAAAAACATTTTTTCAGAATACTCAATCGACTCATACGCCGGCCAGAGAACACGACGCACTTCTGTCATGGTGGAGAAACGATTATCAAGTTCTGTGACATCCCTGTTTGCTTCCCACGGATAACTCCATGTCCAGTAGACACTGAATCTTCTTTTGCCGGAAATGTATTTACGTGGTTGCAGAATATGATTATATAATCGTGGAGATGGATAAGTCATTAACTACAATTTTTAAAATTCAATCAAAAATTATTTCAATGATCCCAGGTATCTTAACGCCGTGATCCCCGGCAAAAAGAAATAAGCTCCGCCTGTTACGGTTGTAAATGCTTTCAGACCTTTTACTTTCTTTTTTATGGGCCGTTTGGGTATCGTCAATTCAAAGCTTCCATCAATACTTCCTGCAAACGCGTCTTTTTCATTTAACTCATGAAATTCCGGGTCATTGGCCCAAACAGAAATTAAAAACTCAAACTGTCTTGCTATATCTGCACAACCTGCAAACACCGCAATACCACGATTGGCTCNATCATCGGGAGCGTCNTCAGGAAGATATGGACCATAAGTTCCACCTCTCCGGATAATCAATCTCCTGTTCATGATCCGCGACACCCTGCTATCCCTGACATTCATTCTTCTTATATGTGAACCCATAGGACATGCATACCCGTGAGGATCCAATTTCTCATAATCAAAATTGTTATTCCTTTTGTCATCAAACCCGAGTTCCCGGTCATCTTTATCGGGACACAGCACCAGCGGAGCTCCTGTTATTCTCCAGCGTCCCATCAATTTAGCTGCGACCAATTCTTGTTCTTCAGGTGTTTTTCCGTTTGCCTTCAAAAAGTCGCGAAATGCTCCAACATGCTCACGCATTTTTCTGTAGGCAAGAAAGCTTCCGTTCTTTGAAAGAATCTCCGGCTGTGGCTGAGCGGGAGTGAGGCCTGTTTCATCAGGATAACCAAGAAAAAATTCACCAGGCTTGCTGGGTGGATGCGAGCCCGGCGTCGGTTCAATATTCATTCCCTCTATAACAGGTGTTGTCAAACGGTCGCGATAACCAAAATGTTCATGGACGTAATCATATGGAGGTACTGCTTCCAGGACCAGTGATGAAAGTATTTCAACGCCGGGATTGTCTTTAAGATATTCATCATGCTTCTTTATACATCGCGCTCTCTCTTCCCTATCCCTCGCAAAAAGAATAACCACAGCATGAAGATCTTCACTTGTAATTTTATCTTCCCAATTATCGGGGTGATTAATGCCGACATCACCAAGCATCTCTGCGCGGGCGGCCATTCCCTGCCTGAATGGTTCAGGAAACGTGGCCAGTGAAGCTTCATCCACTCCAAGTTTATGCAGGCCATTAAAAGTAAAAGCTAAACTAACCCACCTCATGTCTGTTTCGCTTGCAGCCATTACTGTTTTAGCTGTTCCTATTGTATCGGCTAACGCGTTTATCCATTTACGTCCACCTTCCGCAGTGCGAAATGTAATAAAATTGTATTGTGCAATCGTTGCATGAGGACGGGTTAAAAGATAATGTTGAATATCTTCTAATTCGAGCATTATTTCAGTTCTTGGTTAAAAACTTATTGCATTTGATCCAGCATTTCAGAAAATGCAGCCTTTACTTTCAGCGCTTTTTTTACTTCATCAGCCGATACGTAAGGATATTCGCCGTATTCCAGGAAACTGGGACACTGATGTTCGCGGAAGAAATCGATTACCGCATTTACATTCGTTTTCCAATCCTCGGGCCATCCCTCGAGATTTACAAAAACAGTAGTAATGCCCGTGCTGTTAAATAGTGCAACAGCATCTTCAAGATACTTATCGAAATCTGTATCGAAAATTCCCTGGTACATAAAATGCAAACCGGAGCCCACGTCAAACAAAACCCAGCGCAGGTAATGAAGCTTTAGTGGTGCAAGAACGCCGGGACTGCCCTTGACTGCCTCTTCAATGGTCTTGCCATAGTCGCGAATTGCCTGTTCTCTTCCAGGTTTAACCTTTGCAATAACTGTAAACCCATAGTTTGCGGGTGTTTGAGGAAAAATGGGCCCATAACGGCCATCTTCTTTTTTAAAGTATCCCTCTTTTGGAATTGCGAGTGCGGCTGGTGTTGACCAGCCATTGTGAGAATTAGCTGCCATATCATTATTATTTTAATTTGAAGAAGTAAGTGTTAGTCACTGAGGAATTGGCAAAGTCCACGTCAGCTTGAAACCAACCTGACTTATAAACCGTCAGTCAATCAAAAGGTAAAGAAAAAGGCGAATAATGCACTTTTTTTGTTGCACAGAAAAACAAATAGACAAAAAAACAAGGAGCAGAATGCGCTTATCATTTTGTTGTTGCTGTCGTAAGAGAGGTCTAACACTTTTTCAATGGACGTGTTTGAAAGAGTGAATGAAACCTTTATCTCTGACTCGGGAGGATTTGTGAAGATGCAATTGTGGCAAAGTAAAGTTGCATTTTGTTGAGATTTACTGTCTGCCGCTTTACCTACCGTAGGTAGGCAGGCAGGTTCTTCAGCCACCATAGCAGAAAATCGAACGATACGTGCCGCTTTTCTTTCAGTCGTTTGGGCAAGTTAACGAAATTGAAGTGTCGTCTTGCCGTATAGCTGTCAATTCAATACTTGATTTCCACAATTCGGCTTGATATGCTTTGTTGTACGAGTCAGTAGAGGATTTTGTTACTTTTCCGTCTGAATAATAGATTCCGTTTAACTGTCTTAGCTCTTTGCTAAAAGCAAGATTTGCCAATCTGCTTCCTGATGTTGCAGGTGAGTGGGTGTTTTTGCGGAAATATCTCATCATTGGCATTATATTATTCCACGCGAAGCGAAGTAGTGCAGGATAGCTTTTCGCAAGTCCTGTGCCTGGTGTCAATCCTGGGTCAAAGGCATTTACCCGGATGTTTTTGTCAGCCAGTTTTTCATGCAGAACGTATGTCGTCAATAAGTTGCATAGTTTTGAAGTTGAATATCGCCTTTGTCCAACGATCCTTTCTTTTTCTGAAGTTTCTTTCGTGAAAGCCAACTCTTTTCCTGTTGTGAATACCGGTGGTTCAATGACTGTTTTGGTTGCCGGGTCGTGGGTGTCGCTGGCTGTAAATGTTATACTTCCGTTTTTTTCAATATAGGGCAACAATAATAGCGTCAAATAAAATCCCCCTAAATGGTTTGTTCCGAAAGTAATCTCAAAACCGTCTTTTGTATAGGCTGTCTTGCTGATATTCTGCAATCCTGCATTATTTACCAATGCTGTGATGACCTGACTCGGTAATTTTAAAAAAGTTGTTTTAAAATCTCTGACTGATTGTAAGGAAGCCAAATTCAGCGGCAGACAGGTCATGTTTTTATGGTTTGTCTTTTGTTTGATTTTTTGAACGGCTTCATTGCCTGCCTGAACATTTCTGCAGGCTAAAATAATTTGGTCATCTGGTGCCAGTTTTGCCATTTGTATCGCACATTCAAAGCCTATTCCGCTATTCGCTCCTGTGATGATGATTGATTTCATTTTATTTTTTTTTGATTAACGATGCAAAAGTCATTCGTTAAGAAATGAAATCATTTGCCAAATGGCAAAAAGCGTTTTAGCGTATGTTTTTCCTTATTCGGCTCAAAGAAGATTGTGTGATGCCTAAATAAGACGCTAAATATGACAAAGGGATCCTGTTGGCAAGTGTGGGAAATTTTGTAAAGAAGCTAAGATAACGTTCGGTTGCGTCTTCTGCCAGCATTGGGCTTATCTTATTGACTTTTTCCAATAAAGCCTTGTTTAATATTTTATTGATGAGTTCGTCCCAAATAAGAATAGTCATAGACAACTCTTTCATCGCTTCTTTGAAAAGACTATGAATTTACAATCAGTAATTGCTTGTATATATCCTGAAGAAGGAATGTTTTGATTGTAGCTGTTTATGTCCACTATAAGATTATTTTCGTCAATGAAATACTTGGTAATTTCATCGCCTTTGTTGTTGTAATAGCAAATTCTGATAATGCCTTCTGTTAAAAAACCAACTTCACGGGGAATTTTTCCCGCCTCTTGAAAGTATTCATCTTTTTTAATCTCCTTGAAAATCCCTTTGTTTTCTACTAAATCAATCGGTTGCTGATTTAATTGTCCGAATTGAAGAAGATAGTTTATTAGTTCTTGCATGACGGCAAATTGGTAAATGATTGCAAAACAGAATTTGTCATTTGGCAAAAAGTTTTCTTTCGGGTTGTTCCTTAAAGTAGCACATAACGTGAAAGCATTGCCGACGTGCCGGAACAGAGTCCCGCCAGCTCGCTGCGGCGCCCCAAAGGTCCGAAGGACCACTTTGGAGGATCCCCTTCGGGATAGCTTATTTTTGCGCGATGCTTTACTAAAGTACAATAGATCCCGATAATCCCGATAGCTACCTGCCTGCCGGCAGGCAAGGTCGGGATCGGGACCCAAAGTTGAATTGATTTGTCGCTTGGCCGGCATTGCGGCAATGCAATTGTTGGCCGCATCCATTCCTTCCCCAAAATCAATTGGTTGACTGTTTGAATTCGTCCTTTACATTTGCCAGTTTGACTCGAATGTATTGTTGCAAGAGATTGGGATAAATGTTATATAACAGATTGCTAATAGANANAATAACAGCCCAAACAGGATAGTCTTTGACTACGGCATATACAGTCACTGAGCTGAAGAATATAAAAAGGCAAAAGTGAAATTTTTCAAAAAAGTACGTTTGATTCAATTGCTTTTTGATAGAGGCTTTTTCTTTCGAAACNGTCCTGTAATTCGGATGTTTGCTTCTCAAATATCGATTCAATAAGTATCCATTTTGCGCAAACTTNTTTATAAACCTGACTCCAATTCGTTGGTAGAAAGACTTTTTCTTACTTAGTTGAATGAAATCGAAAAAGATATTTGGAAGAAATAGGGTTATTAGACTTGCACCCAGGAAAAAGAAAAATATTTTTGAATTCAATGACGTGTAGCAAAATAATATGATGGGAACAAGAAATAAAGCGGACCAAACTAAATTTGGAATCATGTTATACAGGGCAACCTGCTTCTTTATTCTCGTGGATTCCTTATATTCACTGGAAGTCAATGATTATTTTCATTTACGACTCGAGTATTTAAATGCTTGAACACAACGTTCACGGCTTGGCGACGGGATGCCCGAAGAACAATAGATATCCGTCGGCGTCCTTGACTTCAAATCCCCGCAAACCATCATCACCATCATCGTCGTCCTTGAGGGGTTTAAAAAACTCGACATTACGCGACGAGAATTCTGCTGCCAGTGCGTCAGGATCTGGGACATGAAGGTAAGCGTCCCAGCGGGCAATGCCTTTTTTGATATCTCGCGTATAGTTCGGCACGGGATCGACACCAACATCCTTCAATATGATCATCGCCGCACCCCGCTTGACAATGCCGAAGAAGATGTCGTCTTCGCTGGGCCCTTGAAACGCGATGTCGAACCCGAGACGGTCGCGATAAAACGACAGCGCTGCGGGAACATTCTTTACGATGAAGAACGGCGCAATGCCGGAAATTTCTGTTTTAGTCACGTGAGTCTCCCGTTTTTGAATTAAAGTGTCAATAGTATATTGCACAACGTTAACGCATTGGGCATGCCATGTGTTGTACGCCGTTTTTATTTGACTACTCAGCAATGTTCAATAAGCTTTTTCAAATCCCTCCAGCAGTAACCGCCATGAAATTGTCCGTTTTTAGCAAATAATTTTTCTCCGCCCATGGCTTCATGAAACCCGCAAGATGGGTTTTCAGGTGTTCCGAACAATACCATCTTATAGATTCCTTTTTCAATGAATTGTATGGCGACTCTGCACACAAGTTTTCTGCCCAGTCCTAAATGTTGGTACCTCCGAAGTACATATATCTTATTCAATTCGCCTGAGAATTCAGGCAGGTCGCTGTGGCTATAAGTTTTCCCTTTGGCAAAACCAACTAATTGCCCGTTCTTATTTTCAACGACAAAGCAGAACCAGCTTCCATCTGTTATTTGGAATTGTCGGTTCCATTGAAATTCACGAGTCTTATAAGTTGGCGGAAATATTGTCGTCCAATAAGTTTCGCTCCAGGTTTTTACATGAAGTGCAGCCAGTTCTGGTATATCTTCTTTTTTTGCGTCGCGAATTGTTAAAGATGAAAGAGATTCTCCCCGCTTGGCTAGTAATCCGACATTAGTTTTTTTTGAAGGTCGTTTAAGGGCCATTACGAATCGATGAATTGAAATTATCGAGCTCTTCATATTTCTCGATTTATTGGCTGCTAGCTTAAAATGGCGTGCAACGGCTAGGGCTTGCTGCCGTCCCGATCCCGACCTTGCCTGCCGGCAGGCAGGTAGCTATCGAGACCATCGGGATCAAGTTACGAATTTCAGATTAGCAGGCGGGGCGGCTTCAATTAATACAATGCCGGCAGACAGGCCTGGTATCAAACCGTTTGTTAGTTGCCGCTGTCTGCCTTCACTTCCGTTCTCTTTTATAATAGCTTCTCACAAGTCCATTAGACTGCACCTCAGTTCTTATATGTTTAAATTGAAGATCGGCACCTAGAAAACCAAATAATGGAATACCATTTCCAATCAGCACCGGTACCTTTGAAATTATCAGGTCGTCAATTACATCTTCTCTTAGAAAGTCTTGAATCACTTTTCCACCGTCAACATAAATGCTTGAGAAGCCAAGTCCTGACAGGTAACTTAATAGTTCTTTGGGCTTCATTGAAAGAAGGGTTGCATTGTGTTTTAGTGTACCAGGTAATTGTTTAAGGCTGGTACTTAGCACAAAAGCTTTTTTTTCATATGGCCAGGAAGGAAAAGTAAGTATTTTTTCAAAAGTACCCCTTCCAATAACGATTGCGTCAATCCCATTCATAAATTCTTCGTAGGCATGGATAGCATCGTGATTAGCGTATTGGGTAAGCCAATCAATATTTCCATCTGTTTTTGCAATAAACCCATCAAGGCTTGTGCCTATATAAACACTTGTTTTCATTTACAAGGATAGTAGAATTGTAATGGCGCTAACGGGCAAGTCTTGCTGCTGTGCTTGAATTTATTTTCGTCAGCCTGGAATTACAGCGCAAGAAACTGTCCCTTTATGTTCTTATTTCGTAACATAGTTCCACCGTTCCGCTTTTGTAGGCTGTCACGTCTTTGAGATGCAATGCTTGTTCTTGTTCTATGTGGTCAAAAAACAGTGTCCCGTCACCCAAAATAACAGGTAAAATTGATAGCCTTATTTCGTCTGCTAATTTTAAACGAATGAAATCTTTGGCAAGCATTGCACCGCCTACAAGCCAAACATTCTTGTAGTTTGGTTTTAGTCGTTCATTCACAAGTTTGTTCAGGTCTCCCGAATAAGTTTCAATGTTCTGTCTGTCGATCGGCAGTTTTCTGTGAGTTAATACGATAGTCGGCACGTCTCCATAAACCCACCCATAAGATTTTGAAAGCTCCAAAGCGTGCTCATATGTCCGTGAACCCATTACATAGCAGTCTATTGTTTTTAGAAATTCCACTGCATCTTGTTCAACAACTCCGCTCTCATAGTTGTCAGATGTCTCAAACCACGAAACGCTATTGTCTTTTTTGGCAATATAGCCGTCGAGACTCGAAACCATATGTATTGTTATTTTAAATACGTTTATCGCCATTATGTGCCATTTGAGGATATGCGTTGTTAAACTGCTGTTGGCTTTGTTCTACGATTGTCTGTCCACAGATGACCTTAGAAATGGTCCGGTTTGTGCTGTCGTCTAACAGGGCAGGCGTCCACCCACCGCAAATGTGCTGTTATAGCCAGTTAATCCTTTTCAAGTATATCAATTGTTCCTTTATGTGAATTCTGTCTTGCAAAATCAATAGCATTCAGTCCATAATTGCCCTTAAAATGTTTGTCTGCACCATAAGATAACAGAAGTCCAACAATATCATTAAACCCGTGTTGAGAAGCAAACATGATGGGGGTAGAATTGTCCTTGTCTTTAGCGTTTACGTTTGCCTTGTTTTCCAACAACAACTTAACTGAATTATTATTTCCAGCATTAGCGGCAAACATTAATGCTGTATATCCTTTTACGTCTTTCTGCTCTAATGCCGCCCCTTTCCGGATTAGTAGTGCAACGATTTGATAATTGTCCATATATGCAGCTGACATCAATGGAGTTAGGCCAGTATCATCTGTGATATTTTTGTCTGCATCAGCGTCTAACAGCAATTTGACAATGTCAATATTGCCATTTGCCGATGCCGCAATCAAAGCTGAACCGTTAGATATTTCCTGTTTTTCGTCTGTCCCTTTTTTATTTACATCAGCACCGCTCTTAATCAAGGCATCAACAATTTTCACTTGTTGTCTGCTTGCGGACAGTAGAATTGCTGGCAAATAATTTCTGTCAAACGAGTTAGGATTTGCACCAGAATTGATTGCTTGAATAGCCTGGTCAATATTGTCATTAACAATCGCATTTATCAGAGCAATGTCAATTGGACTTTGTCTGTCGCCAGAATTGCCTTTGAACATTCTGTCAAATAGGTCCATTTGTTGTCTTTTAATTGGCTATAACGAACAGGGCCTGCTGCTCCCGACAAGTCGGGACAAGTTGTGGCGGTATTCATTGAACGTCTAACCCGCAACCAATGCTGCATAAATTTACTAAAGATGATGTTTACAACTGTTGCTCACCTGCGTTTCGTTTGCCGGCTGCTGATGCTTGTACCTAGCTAATGGCTTATTCGTCGCTCCACCAGTTATCTGTCCGCAAATGGTTCTTTGTCGTCCGGGTCAGTTCCAAATCTTAAAACATGCCCATTTGGGTCTTCGATATGCATTTCATAAGCCCACGAAAAATTTGTTGGTGGAAGTTTGATTTTCACTCCTTTTGCTTTGAGGCTTTGATGCAGCGAAAAGATGTCTCCATCAAAACCAACCCAAACCCACGTACCTGGTAATCCTTGTCCGCCTTTGCATAAATAAAGCCCAGTGTTCTCACGATTGATACTTGTGAAGTTGTCGTCTCCCCAGTCAGCATTTTTAAAACCAAGAATGTCAATATAAAACAATAGGCTTTGAGACATGTCCTTAACATACAGAATAGGCGTCACATTCTCAACACGAAAATTTGAAGGTCCACTCTTTGTCATATCGTTGTTGCTTGTTGTTTTTGGTATATTGAAGTCTATTGTATTACAGCCAACGTCACGTTGCTTGTTGCCTGCCGGTCCGAAGGACTCCCTTGGAGCAGTCAGGCTACCGTGCCCGATCCCGACCGTGCCTACCGGCAGGCAGGTAGCATCGGGACTATCGGGATAAGTTACGACATTACAATCATCAGTCAATGCGGCTTAAATTCCCTCGGGATAGAATTCCCTCAAACCCGAACTGAAGTAACAGAATTACAAATGATGAGGCTTACAATGTCAAGCCCCACTATGCAAAACCCAATGTTAGCGGCAGGCGTTCTTGAGTTATTTATTTTGTCCATCCACCAACCATTTTGTTATATTCTAATCTTTAGGCTCCCACAATTGAATTTTATTTCCTTCAATGTCTAAAATATGAACAAATTTTCCGTAATCATATGTTTCAATTTTGTCTACGATAGTTACGTTTTCCTTTCTTAATTCTTCAACCAATGCTTCTAAATTCTCTACTCTATAGTTTATCATAAAGTCCTTTGTTGAAGGCTCAAAATATTTTGTGTTTTCTGCAAAAGGGTTCCATTGGGTAAGTCCCTTTTTAGTGCTGTCATCAATCTGCCGCCATTCAAAGCTTGTTCCATATTGGGTTGTTTCAAACCCAAGATGTGTTCTATACCATTCGTTGATTGATTTTGGATCTTTGCATTTGAAGAAAATACCGCCTATTCCTGTTACTTTTTTCATTTTTGTTGTTTTTTTATTTTGTTTTGAAATTATTGTCTTAAATGCGAAACCTGAAAGAAAAGATGCTGTAATAACTAAAGCTATTAATGATGTCTTTTTCATTTTGTCTGAATGTTTGTCGCTTATGATGTCGTTCGTTACGCTTACCGCTAACGACGAATCGGCATTTGCGATGACAGGATATAAGCATTCGTCCTGCCTTTACCGAAGTTGATTAAAGTTTTATTGTTGAAGATACATTTTGTCGTTTAATTATTAGGGGTTAGCCCGAATTGTAGCTGATTAAGGATTTGCTGCTGATTGCTCTTCCGTCAAGCCCTGCTATTTGCAAATACTTTTGCTGTGCGTCGTGTTCTGTGTCCAAGAGAAATAGCCATTCCTAATTCTATTCTTTAAATCTTACCCATTTTACATTTCTTTTTGGAGCATAGGCTGTTTCATCTACATCTTTATAAAACATTTTTACATAATTCTGCAGGTACAGTGTGTCGTGCCGCAATTCAAATTTCGACCAGTTAATATAGCCGATGCGATCAGGGTCGAAAGAGTAGATAGCTTTCTGTTTCCAGATATCACCATCTATTTCATAAGTTCCAGCTCCACCCTGGTTCCATTTCCCAACCGAATCGGGCCCAAACCACATCCAAAAGTTGTCACAGAGCACATAAACCTTAAGCGGTTGATCTTTAGCTACGGTTATTTTTCCATCCACATTATCATAAATCATTTTCCAAGCACCGTTTAAAATTGATGAAGAGGAATTTTTGGCAGACAAACTTTTACTATTCTGGGCTTTTGTATCGATGTAAATAAAGAATAAGAGGGAAGCACTTATCAATTTAAAAAGTAGTTGCTTTTTCATAATTCTAATATTTAGGTTAGAAAATTGTCTTGACAGAATTTGCCGAGTTTCCGAACATGAGTTTAATTGTCTTGCCACATGAAGCCAGAAATGTGACTGTTAGAAATGTTACTATATTACTCGAAGTTTGCACGCAAGTTTGCAGGAGTAAGTAACCATCGTGATGTTATACTGCGTTTTCAATTGTCAAAAGCGATCAAAATTTTTTTTCACCGTAAATCTGATTCTCTTTACTTCCTTAAAATCTTCTCCATTGTCTTTCCTTTTGCC
>JGI24806J26614_1000360_pt1 | contig 13352 bp, 14 predicted proteins | sample Kansoi200umMDA_FD_26614 | JGI IMG/M metagenome (IMG submission 26614)
GGAAGCATAACCAGGGCCTGTTGCGTAAATTACCTCACTACTCGTAACGGCAGTGCCTTTGACTTGAGCTTGCCCGTGAACGCGAAAGGAAACCTTAGCCAGGTGCTGGAGGCGTTTGATTTAAAGTAATAAAGAGGCTCATCGCCATGCCGGTAAAGTTTCTGACTTTTATCGTCCAGGTACTGCAGGATGCTCTCATAGCTCATGTTGTAAAGCGTGGCTGCGTTCTGCTTCAGCTTGTTGATCAGTATCTTTTCGTCAATACCCTGCGAAGGTTTCAGGGCATAAAGAAGCACCAGCTTCTTACGGTTTGGATGGTCCTTGTAGTCATAAAGTAGTGTCGCTACATTAGCGAACTCTTCAGTATTTCTGCGGATCTGTTTCAAGCTGATGGCAAACGACAAAAAGGGTGCCAGCATTTGAAGAGCCGGGTGATGAAGAGCATCTGAGATGGGAGCAAAAAAAAGCGCCGGTATCCTCCTGTACAGGAGAAAATCCGAGACTGAATATTTCCTGGTCCACCCGGGAGGACCCTTTTGGGCAAAAAAGGACGAGGGCGCATGGTCTATCCCCAAGGGAGAATATGAAGGTGAGGACCCCCGCCAGGCGGCGTTGCGGGAATTCGAAGAGGAAACCGGCACTGCACTTAAGGCGGAACTGCATGACCTGGGCACCACGAAGCTAAAAAGCGGGAAGGTGATCGTCGCTTACGCGGCTGAGGGGGAACTTGATGAAACCAACCTGAAGAGCAACTTTATTACATTGGAATGGCCCCCGCGGACCGGGAAAATAATACAGGTGCCGGAGGTCGACAAGGGAGCGTGGTTCACTTTTGAAGAAGCGATGCGCAGGATCAACGGCGCGCAGCGGGTATTTCTCGAGCGCCTGTACAATACGCTGAAATGAGCTTGCATCTAATTTGTAGTTAATGTGGCATGCCGCAGAAATTCAATGTACTCTCTATTGATGGAGGAGGGCTCAAAGGGCTTATCGCCATCAAGATCCTGCAGGTTATTGAAACGATCACGGGAGCTCCTACCGGTGACCAGTTTGATCTGCTTGCAGGTACCTCCACAGGGGGACTGATCAGCTGCGCCCTTTCTGCCACTTCAGATTCACTTGTTAGTCTTTATAATCTTGAGGATATAGAAAGGCTATATCTCCAGGTAGCACAGGACATATTCAACCAGGGAGGATCGGTTTACGGGGGAGAGGAGGCCGGCAAGCTGGAACAGCTGCTCAGGAAGACCTTTGGCAGTCAGCGCCTGTCGGCAGTCTCGAAGCCTGTATTTATACCCACCTTCGACCTTAACAAAAAAAAGCTGGTTGTTTTCAAGACTAGGACTGCCAAAAAAGATATCAGCAGGGATGTTTCACTGGTGCAGGTTTGCCGCGCAACTTCAGCCATCAGTCCTGTATTCCCACCTTATACCATGCTTTACCACGGTCGCTCCATGCGTTGCGAGGACGCGGGCACTCACCTGAAAAATCCTGCCCTGTGTGCGCTCGCCGAGGTTTGGAAACACCGGGAGTATTATGGCAGAGATCTTAAAGAGAAAGACATTGTGATGTTGTCCGTCAGCACCGGAAGTTACCGTAAGGAAGGGGCCGACTGGAGCACCGACATACGCCAGGTGATGAACAGCCAGCGCATGGATATGGACTATATACGCAGCGAAAAACTGGACATTGATTTCGAAAAAGTGAATTATCTGCGGGTAGACATGAACCTCGATGGCTCATCCTTTAGCCTTGAACAATTACTTACCTGGCTCAGCCGGATCAGAAGCCTGTCCCAGAACCAGAAGTTCAGGACCGACATTTACAAATTGCTGGTGGAGACCAGCTAGAGTATGGACGGGACTGGGGAAAAAACTACGCAGAGCTGTGAGGGATACAAGGGTTTTTGAGATGTAGCCCGCAAAAGAGCCTTCTAACGGTTGGCACAAGTATTAAAGATATACGTGAGAAGAAAAATGAAGCTTCCTGATCCAAAAGGCATTCTTATTCCCATCGGGGGAGGGGAGGATAAAAAAGAACACAAGACGGTACTTGCGAAAGTGATAGAGGTCACTGGCAAAAAGCGCCCGCGGGTTTGCCTGATCACCCTGGCCACCAATCTTCCAAAGGAAGTGGCCGCCGATTACCGCAACGCGTTCAGGGATCTGGGAATCACGAAATTCAGCGTGCTTCATTACGAGCACCGTCCTGAAGCCGATTCAGAAACCAACATCAGGAAAATAAAGAACTGTGACGTGGTCATGTTCAGCGGGGGCAACCAGCTTAAGCTGAGCAGCCTGCTGGGAGGCACGAAGCTCATGAATATGATCAAGGACAAATATTATGATGAAGAGAAATTCGTGATCGCCGGCACAAGCGCGGGTGCGGCCGCCATGAGCGATACCATGATCATTGGCGGCAGCAGCAGCGCCGCCCTTGTAAAGGGAGAGCTTGAGCTGACCAATGGCCTCGACCTGATCAACAGCGTATTTATCGACACTCACTTTACAGAGCGGGGCCGTTTTGGCCGTCTCATTCAAACGGTCACCTGCAATCCGGGTGTGCTGGGACTGGGACTTGGAGAGGACACTGCGGTGGTGATCAGCAAAGGTGATGAAATGGAGGTGATCGGCTCCGGTCTCGTGGTGATCACAGATGGCGGATCCATCAGGTACACGGACCTTACAGACGTTGAAGACGGGCAGCCTATCACCGTCGAAGGCGTCCAGATGCACGTACTTGGGCCCGGCAAAAAATTCGTGCTTAGTCAGCGAAAGGTGGCTTATGCGCGCTAAGAAAAGAACTTCTTCTTAACGCTTATTCACAACCGGTTTGGTCGGGGCAGAAACCCCGCTGGCCTTGTTATCAGGGCCTCCCGCAGAATATTGTTATACTTCAGCCCCTTTGCGCAGTACCTTTATAGATGCTGAGTAGACGCTGGAGCGTGATAGATAACTTCCAGAAAATATCCATCCTGACTTGTAATAACTGTGGCTTTCAAAGCAGCTACCTTATGCCCAGTCACGCTACAAGAACCCTGTTCGAATGTCGCCGGTGCCGCCATGTCTACAAGACAACGGCAGATGAATGCTGCGTCTTCTGCAGCTACGGGTCGATACCCTGCCGTCATAAGCAGGCAGCGGGCAAGACCGCTTAGCTTCCGGCATTTGTTACATTTGCGCATGGATCTTGCCGAGATAAGGACACTTTGTCTCAAACTGCCCGCAGTTACAGAGGACATCAAATGGGAGCATCATCTCTGTTTTAATGTTGGCGAAAAAATGTTCATGATCACTTCTCCTGATGAGGTTCCAGTAAACGCCTCGTTGAAAGTGTCGGATGATAACTTTGCGCGGCTCTGCTCAAGGCCCGGCATAAAGCCGGCGCCATACCTCGCACGGCATCAGTGGGTACACCTGGACGATATCTCCCTTCTTTCAAAAAAGGAGTGGAAAGAGCTCCTGCGGGAGGCCCACCGGCTGATCGCCTCCAAACTGCCGAAGGCCATGAAGAAAAAACTCGGATTGGAAGAACTGTGATCATTTCCCGCTGAATGCGCTGAACCATCGCTGAAAACGCAGAGCAGGATAGAAAGCGGCTTCGGCGTATTCTGCGAATTTCTGCGCTTTCTGCGGGAAACTTACGAGTATCCCATAGATGTTATCTAAAATGACGCATTCTGCCGTTTTTACCGGATTTTGTTATTTTTGGTCAGGTTTATGGAAGCAAACGAATTACGTATCGGCAACAAGGTGCTCAATCCCTACCACGAGAAAGTGTATACGGTTGAGGGCTTTAAGTATTCCCGGGAACCGGGGGGTGAAAGAAGAGCTTATGTTTCAACCTTTGAATACAGTGGTAACACTGTAAAAATCTCTGTGCTGCAGCCTATACCTCTTACTGAGAACTGGCTGCAGAAGGCCGGCGCAACCCAAAGTGAAGGCGGCTGGAAGCTCGGCGCATTTTCCATCAACAAAAAGAGCGACGGGTTTTATGTTTCTGTTGGCCCGGAAACCGTAAAGGTTTCTTTTGTGCATGACCTGCAGAATATCTACTACTATTTCCACGGCAAGAAGGAGCTTGACTTCGTGGCTTTTCACTGATAATGAATTGCCTTTCACAGGGATCGCGGCCTCCTTTTTCATTCAGAAACCATCAGTCAACCCTTTTACATGCCATCAAAAAAAATCGTTGTTCTTGTCGCCAGTGTGCGTGATGGGCGTAAAAGCGACCGTGTCGCGAAATACTTCAAAAAGCTGCTCGAGGAGAAGCAGGCCGTTGTTGACCTAGTTGATCTGAAAGAATTTGATTTTCCCATTTTTAAAGAAAGACTCCGGTACCTGAAAGATCCCGGTGAAAGGATCCTGGAGTTCGCTTCCAGGATCAGGGCATGCGATGGACTGGTGCTTGTGACGCCTGAATATAACGGCGGGTATCCTGCGGCACTGAAAAATGTGACTGATCTTCTTTACGATGAATGGAAAAGAAAGCCCATTGCCATCACTACGGTTTCATCCGGCCATTTTGCAGGTTCCCAGGTGATCACTTCCCTGCTTTTTACATTGTGGAAGATCGGCGCATGGGTGGTGCCCGCCATGTGTCCTATTCCCACAGTTGAAACAACTTTTGACGAGTCTGGTGTCCCGGCCGAGCCTGAAAGCATGAATAAAAAAGCTTCAGTTTTCCTGAACGAATTGTTTTTTACCATTGACGCCCAGAAGGCGGTTAAGGGACAATAAAAAAGCCACCCGCGGGGGAGTGGCTGATTTTTTTTGATCTGCCGGTAATCAGCTCTGGGCGACTTCGGCCTGAGTTTCAAGTGTCTTCTTGAGGTTATCAAGTCCCTGCTGAAGGTCCTTGCCCAGCATTTCATCCATATCGTAGAAAAGCATCATAAAATTCATGGGGTAGGGCATTTTGCCGCTGAAATTCCACTTCACCCTGGTCTGGTTTGTTGAGATCGGTTCTGTAATGAGCGCTGTTTGCGCTTTGGATTCGAACGGTTTGAGGAAGCGGAGCTCCATCTCAACGCTTTGTCCTTCATTGACCTTACTGATCTCCTGTTCTCCCTTGCCCACGTTTTCATTCTGGCTATCCCAGGCATATACAAATCCCACTGTGCCGTCTTCTCCCCTGTATTCTTTTACCATGGCGGGATCCATTTTATTCCATACGGCATAGTTGTCCTGGTTCTTCACGTGCTTCACATAGTTGAACACTTCGTCTTTGGGCTTGTTGATCTCCGTTGAGCGCTCAACGGTATACTCCTTCTTCATAAAAATGGCCAGTACCAACGGAATGGCGATGATGATGCCGAGTACGATGAGGATTTTTTTTACGATTTTCATTTGTCTATTGTTTTTGGTTTAAAAAATTAAGGTAGCGTTTTTTGAATTTGGTTTTATTCCCTCAGTCGCACCATGCAGATCACGGTATCGTTCTGGTAAAGTTCGACGCAGTAGGTGGCGGGATCAAGATCGGGATTGGTAAGCAGCTGTTCGAAGGCCCCGGAAATGGCGGTGAGATTCTTCATGAATTCCCGCACTTCGAGGGAAGCATATTTTCCTTTAGGCAGGGTAATGGGTTCGAGTCCCGGCAGGTCTCCTTCTTTTTTTTCTTTTTGTTCCACGGCGGCCCAGTAGGCGATGCCGCCGTCCCTGGTTCCCCGCGACAGCCCATAGAAGGTGCGCCTGCAGAAATCGGGGTTGGCCTGTTCGATGAACTGAAAAGCCTGGAGAACGCCTTCGGGAAAACTGCTGGCCTGGTGGCGTAGCAGGTGAACGTCTTTGTCGATGCGATGGGTTTCCATTTTTATGACAAAGCTACAGCCGCTTTCATGGAATGAGGATGGGCGGAGGCGACAAAGTGGGGTGGTGGATGCGGCGGTGTAAAAAAGAAAAGCCCCCGATGTGATCGGAGGCTTTCTCAATTTGCGGAAGCAAATTACTTTCCTTTGTTAACTGAACCAGTCAGCTCAGCACCGGCTTTGAATTTCACTACTTTTTTAGCAGCGATCTTGATTTCTTTTCCAGTCTGTGGGTTACGGCCGATACGTGCAGCACGCTTAGCTACTGAGAAAGAACCGAAGCCTACCAGGCCGATACGGTCGCCTTTTTTAAGGGCTTTGTTAATGCTTTCAACTGTTGCATCCAGCGCGCGGCCAGCATCAGCTTTTGACAATTTTGCACTTGATGCGATGGCATCAATCAGTTCTGCTTTGTTCATTTTGTTTTGTTTTAGGGGTTATACAATTAATTACTTGTCATAAACGTATAAAATAATACCCCTGATTGCAAGCCCTCCCGCAAATATTTTTCATTTTTACCTGAAAAACAGGGCTTTTTGGGGCCTTAAGCCCCGGTATCCAGCCTAGAATGGGCGTTCCGGGACATTGAAAAAGGGATTTTCGGGGTTTTTCCCTACCGGGACCTGTTGGTGAATTGTTTAAATCGCGGTTTGCATGAGGGCTGAAACCCTGTAATGAAGGGGTTTTGGAGAGTGGTTTGAACTTGGATCAGTGGATGTTGCCACATGCGATGTCTTGCCGGCGAGCTACAAAAGCCTTCCTGAAAAATCAATCCGTGATGATCAGCTTCTGCGCAAACTTCTCGCCTGATTCGGTGACCGCGCTAAGAAAATAAAATCCGGCTGTGACATGAATATTGAGATCGTCGCCCGCTTCGTGCCAATGCGAATAAACCAGCCTTCCTCCTGCGTCAGAGATGGTCACTTTCATTTTTTCTTCTTTTTCCCTGATAAGGCGAAAGCTGCCACACGATGGATTAGGCGCAACCCTCAGCCTCTCAGGACTGGCTGTTTCCGCTATTCCTACCGTAGACTGCTTGCCCCCGCAATGGAAAATAAAGCCGGTGCTGTGGTGTGCCACGATCAGGTTATCCCATTTATCCATACTTGCAGAGGCCGCTCCCGACCAGACAGGGGAATTAGTTTCATCAAACCGTGTAAATTGTGAACCGTTATAAAAGGCGGCACCGCTTCCCCCTGAGATCACGGGCAGATTATTTCCATGAAACTGGATCTTCCCCACCCAGAACCATGGGTTCTGAAGCCCCTGAAAGGTATTGCTCACAGGATTATAAATCCGTAATGGGGAGGTGTGACCGGGACTAGTGCCAGTCCAGACCTTGCCTGCATCGTCCACTGCAATGGCCGACGTGCTGGCAGTGAACGTCGTCCAGAATGTGCCGTCATATCTATGAATGGTTCCATTCTCTGCGTAGCCGGAGATATACTGCACACACCACAGGTTGCCGGAATGGTCAACGGCGAAATCCTGCAGGCTTCCCCCCGCGAATGGCGCGGCTGAAAAATCCACTTTGTTCCACGTCTGTGATACGAGGCGCCACACCCATTGCCCATCGGTAAGCCAGAGATAGCCGTAATGATCAACAAGTATCTTGGTAAAACCAACGCCCGTAACCGGACTTGCTATGGGGGTAAGACTCTTGTTGATGACGCAATACACTTGTGTCAGCGATATGGCGTAAACGGTATCGCCGCGATGGGCAATGGAACGTATGTCTTTGTCTGTGGTGGTTTGGCTGGGATCGGTCAGCAGCACCGCACCGTTCACATCATATTTTTTCAAACCGTAGTTTCCCCAAACATACCATTCGTTGCGGTCGAAGCAGGTGAGCCCCTGGTCCTTTGTGGGGCCATAATGCGAGCCGATCCAGTAATTTCCGCTTTGGTCAACATCGGTTGCGAGTACATATCCTGTCATGGGAGAATTGCCTGCATTATAAATGAACCAGTCAGGGCAATAGTTAGGCGTCATATTAATGGTGCAGGTATCGTATTCCTCTACTTGTCCGTTGGAAGATTTTAGCACAACCTTATGCACACCAGAAGGCACAGCATTGGAGTTCTTCACATTAATTCTTGCGATGGGATAAGGACTGTTGACAAACGGCTGTTCAAGGGTGACTACTCCCTGCAGGACAGGTGGAAGGATCAGCGTATAATAGATCGTTGCAGAAAAACCGTTCGGTGGAGCCACGTGGATATTGAAATCAGTTGAGACCAGGTCACCCTGCAGGAGGGTTCGTTGTTTTGGACTGATGCTGGTGTTGAAGGGTTGAGCGGCAAGATCCATTGAAAGGAACAGCACGATGCAGGAAAGGAGGATGGATTTCATGACTTTTCTTTGAGTAATACCGAATGTACAGATTTTTTCAACCTCTACGCGGCACTTTTTAGGTATTAATGTCCACAAACCGGGCATTAACGCGGCAGAACAGGTTTTGCAGTGAAAATGGCTGTCGGATGGCGTCGCCTGAATTCTGGATCGGATTTAATGTCTTCGTGCTGCTCATGCTCGCTCTTGACCTTGGTGTGTTTCACCGCCGCCGCAGGGAGGTCACCATTAGGGACGCGCTCACCTGGACTGTGGTCTGGATCGTGCTCGCTATGGTGTTTGCTTTTGTTGTTTACGCAATAGAAGGTCACTACAAAGCCATGGAGTTTCTCACGGGTTACGTGATCGAGAAAGCACTGAGCCTGGATAATATTTTTGCCATCGCCCTTATCTTCGGTTATTTCAAAACTCCCCCGGAGAACCAGCACAAAGTATTGTTCTGGGGCATATTGGGGGCACTTGTGATGCGCGCCCTCTTTATCCTGGCAGGGGTTACGCTGCTGGAGAGATTTCAGTGGATGAGCTATATCTTCGGCGCCGTACTTATTTATACTGGGGTTCGTATTCTTTCGAAGAAACACAGCAAGATGGATCCCGAAAAGATCTGGTTCATCCGGTTTTGCCGCAGGCACCTGCCGGTGACCGACAAGATGCAGGGCGGGAAGTTCTTTACGAGAGAAAATGGCAGGCTGCTCGCCACGCCCCTGTTAATGACCCTGCTGGTGGTTGAGACAAGCGACGTGATGTTCGCCGCCGACAGCATTCCTGCTATCCTCGCCGTGACGCACGACAGTTTTATTGTTTACACATCTAATGTTTTTGCCATCCTAGGCCTGCGATCACTCTACTTCGCCCTGGCCCATGTTATCGACCGTTTCACCTACCTGCAGGCGGCATTATCAGTCATCCTGATATTTGTGGGGCTTAAAATGGCATCAGGGAAACTGATGGAGGTGCCGATCTATGTGTCTCTTGTTGTGATCCTCGTTATTCTGGCAGTCGCGGTCTTTCTGTCCATCCGCAGGAGGAGCAAAAATGTAAATCCACTTTCTTAATTACGAATTACGAGTTACGAATTACGAATTGCAGTACGATAGTAGTGCGCGCTTCTGCGCCTGGCTCTTCGGTTGTGCATTCGCTCGCCCGTGAGAATCCAGGATGTGAATGGCGCTAGATTTGACACTCGTAAATCGTAAATCGTAATCGTAAATCGAACCTCGCAGATTCTATACTTTCCTACCAGCATGCTCACCTGGTTTGTACATATTTCGCACTACGGGAAAAGCCATCAGCAGGAATCCCACGAAGAATAATGGATAGTTAAATGCTGATGGAATATAGCCATTGATCTCGGCGAACAGGTCTTTGTCAGAGCCAGGTGTCCATAAATTCTGGTGATACGAAAGATAGTCCCACATAAAAGCGATGATGCAGATCAATGCCCCGCTGATAAGCAAACTCCAGTGAAGGATGGGTATGCTGTAATCCGGATCCCGTTCCGTGCGCCTGATCACAAAGAGTGAGCCGGCTATCATCAGCAGGCAGAGCAGGCAGGGGGCCCATACAGGTCCCACCCAGGGGAAAGGGATCAGGAAAAGAATATCCCAGGTGGAGAGTGATTGGGGCCATCCGAGAAAAATATAAAGGAAAATGTAGTAAAAGAGATCCCAGATGGCGAAGGCGATATTAAAGTAAGCGAAGCGTTGCAGTTTTGTTTTCCCCGTGAACCAGCCAATGCACACCAGCATGATCACGGTGGCTGCTTCCCGGAACACCTCCACCAGGGCGAGAGCGGGTGACATGGGCCTGAGTGGGAAAGAAAAGCCATCCTTGTAAAAGATCTCGCGCAGGTAGATCACCACGGCAGACTCCATAAACCCCATTGCAATGGCAAAGGCGGTCACATAAAGGATCTTTTTTGTAGTAAAGTCCATTTCTCCGTAACGTGAATTTCGGTTTTTTGTTTCTGACGGGTTTCAGACACCCCTGCACGTAGCAGGCGAAAAATAGTTGCAAAACCCAACTTTAGGGGTAATTTTAACCATGCGCTGGGTATCGGCCACAGAGGTGCTCCCGAGCACGAGGAAGAGGTCTTGGTGAGACTGGGCAAGGAGTACGCCCTAGCCCGGTACGATGCTAAAAATGAGGAGTTTTATATCAGGAAATACGAAAAGCGTGCAAAGATCAGTCAGATGGTGGTCTTCTGGACGCGGTTAGAACCGCCAGGATCTTTATGATACTGAAGGGACAAGCCTGAAATCCTGTACGAGCTACAATGTACGGGACCGGTAGTACTGCGCCTCCGGGTGCATAGTCAGAAATGGCGCGACCGTGAATGAACTGGAATTTACAAATCCGTCAGAATTCGACACTCGTACTTCTTACAGCGGACTTCGTACATTCAAAAACTGTCTCTAAAATTCAACTCTATAGCTTAAAACAGGTATCAGCGGCGCCTGATACCAGTACTTTATTTTTCCTGTCTTGGAATCGAAATACTGCCCGCCCACATTTTTCCTGTTCGTGGCATTCTGCAGGTCAAGGGCCAGTGTAGTAGTCACATTCCTGTAATCTCTTTTTAGGCTTACCCTGACATCGAGCCTGTAGTAGTCGGGATTTTTCTCAGAGAAAGTTTTGTTTTCCTGCAAAACAGTTTCGTCTTTTTCCCTGGAAGCTGCCAGGTCTATTGGCGTATACCTGGAGCCTCCCACGAGGATGGATTTGATGTTGAAGCCAAGGGTCTTTCTTTTCCTGCCTTTCAGGGCCCACTCTTTTCCACCAGTGACACTGAGGGCGTAATTGGTATTGTAACGGGTATTATACCACTGCCCCCTCGATGTTTTGAATTTCGAATCGTAGAATGAACCTGATATGAGGCAATACAGCCCCTTATGTAAAAATCTTTCAAAGGTGAGTTCCAGCCCTTGGTTGCGGCCGAGGCCCTTGTTCCGGAGGGGATCTGTATAGTAGCCATCAAAGGCGTTCAGCACTGAGTAATTGCTCTGCCTGTCAACGGCGACAGGAATATTATAAAGATGTTGATAGTAAACTTCTGTCTTCACATGCGCGTGTTCGTTCAGTATCCGGTCATAACCCACAACAAAGTGATGGGCTTTGCTCAGTCCCAGGTCCCCGTTTGGCGCAAGGGCAGCGCTTTCCGTGCCTGGAGCTTTGGCGAAATAAAGCCCCAGCGGCTGAACCTGGCTGTGGAGGCCATAACCGAAGGTGAAAATGTTGCGTTGGGTGGCTTCGTACCTGAGGGAAGCCCTGGGTTCAACTGAATTCGAGTTGTTGAGGAAGAGCTGGATGTAGTGGAACCCAATGTTGGTTGTGAGCTTTGGCATGGGCCTGTAATTCCACTGGAAAAATCCCTGTGCGGTTTGCGTGTTGCCATTGTTATTGAGACGCTCATGGAATATATCGTCTTCCTCCCTGTCGCTTTGTGAAAGGTCATAACCAAGCCGGTTGAGAATAAGCCCTGTCCTGAAGCTGCTCAGCGCACTAAGCTTGTGCGTATACACAGATGAAAGGGTGATCTTGTTCTGGTTGAATTTCTGCTCATAGTTCTTTTTGGTGCTGGTGTAGTCGTAACCCACTTCCTCTTCTATGTATCCGTTTTGTGTGGCTGATACGGCAAGAACCGTTTTCAGATAGCCGCTGCCAAAGAGTTTGGTATTGGTGAATCCCATCATGCCCGTATTGGCGTAGTAGTTGGTGTTAAGGCGGTAGAAATAATCCTCCTTCCATTTGAGGGAATCCTTAACATGTTCTGTGGTTTGAGAGCTCAGGCCGCCAAAGCCGAACAGGCTGAAGGACCCGAATTTTTTTGTGGGCATGGTGAGGTTGAAGGAAAGATCCTGGAAATTAGTGATGCCGTCTCCAAGGGGCACGCCCAGTTTGCCCAGGATGGAGAGGGTAGAGTAGCGGTAGTTTACCAGGTACGACCCGTCACTACCTTTTTTAAAGGGACCTTCCGCAGCGGCATCAATGCCCAGCACCCCCGCCTGGAAGGTGTATTCGCGTTGCTGGTTGTTGCCCTTCCTCAGGCGGAGATCGAATACACCCGACAGCGCGTTGCCGTATTCCGCCGCGAACGCCCCTGTGGAGAAGTCTGAATTGTTCAGCAGCTGCGCGCTCAGGATGGAGATGCCGCCTCCCGAAGTGCCCACATTTGCAAAGTGATTGGGATTAGGGATCTCCACGCCTTCCATGCGCCAGAGCAGTCCATTGGGAGAATTTCCCCGGATGGAAATGTGGTTGTTACCATCGCTTGGCGCTATCACTCCCGCGAAGGCGGTGGCCATCCGGGCGGGATCATTCACAGCAGCAGCGAATTTCTGGGTTTCTTCCACAGAAAATGCTCTCGTGCTCACCCCTGACATTTCATTGAGAGGCTTATTCTTGTTATAAACAGCGGTCACTTCAACCTGCTCCACCTGTTTGGGATCTTCCTCCATGTTTACATTAAGCACCAGCTCCTTTCCTGCGATCACGGTCAGGTTCTGCATCAGTACATCCTTATACCCGGGCACGGTGATCTTCAGGGTTTGTTTTCCCACAGGTACATTTTCGATCCTGAATTTGCCGTTACCGTCACTCTGGGTGGCCTGCAGCGGTTGTGATCCTACAAGCACAATCAAAGCCCCGGGCACAATGGCCTGGCTCACCTTGTCAGTGACGTTCCCCCTCACTGTCTGAACGATCCCCTGTGATCTTAGCGATAATGTAAGAACCGAAAGGACCAGCAGTTGTATGAATGTTTTTGTTTTCATGCTTTTTTGTCTTAAGGGCGGACATAAGCGTTCCACAACGTCTCGCGACGTGAAATTTTTAGTGAATAACAGATGGTTGACTTTAGATCTTGCGGACCCTGCCGGATCCGCTTACTGTGGCGTTCACAGAGGCGTTGCCCCTGTATGAATAATCACCGCTGCCTGAAATTGTGACGGTGATCTCTTCTGAAACATTTGTGCTGACATTCCCTGAGCCGCTGATCTTGGAATTATTGCGCTGGCTGCTCAGGTATTCCGAATTGATGTTCCCGGAACCGCTTACCTGGAAGGTTGTGCTGTTTACGTTCCCCCCGAATACTTCAGGCTCGATGTCAGGGTAAGCCTAAAAAGAGATTACAGGAATGTGACTACTACACTGGCCCTTGACCTGCAGAATGCCACGAACAGGAAAAATGTGGGCG
>JGI24806J26614_1000361_pt1 | contig 13295 bp, 13 predicted proteins | sample Kansoi200umMDA_FD_26614 | JGI IMG/M metagenome (IMG submission 26614)
TTATTATTATATGTAAGTTTAGTGTATATTATGTGATCTTTTTGATACAAAATAGCTTTCCGATGAGGGAATGGCACGTTGAACACATGGAAAAAATAATTGTGAAGTACATAAGAGGATTATCGGAGAATGCTTCTGCATGGGAGAAGAGGCAGCACAAACGATACGGCAAAATAACAAATACATGTAGAAGCATTGACTATGATATCAAGCACGGAGTTACACATGAAGAAGTTCTTTTGCTTTTACAAAAAATTCGAAACCATTCATCTTTTTCTAGTCTTCGAAAAAATGAAGGATCTATAGAAAGGTTAGATGAGGTAGAAAAATACTTTGTCCCATCTAAACGGACGAGCTGGCAGTAATATCAACTCCAAAGTTAGATTGTGTATGTATGTATGTGTATATATATATTATACGTCGAATTTTTACATAACATAGAGAATACTATAATATTTAACAATGGAAATCTTTGTCATACCAAAATATGACAAAATGAGTTTGAATATAGTACAAAAGTTATCATTAATCATATAATAGAGATAATTTTTACTGTTATGAAGGCGATACAATAATTCAGTTCTATTAATAAACAAATTTGATGTTATCCATTTATCCTTTAGCATTTGATAGCAACATATTTGAAGTGCCAGTCATTTAACAATATTCTATGAGATCTTACAATGAGGATAACTACATTTATACTTAATAATGAAAAAATTATATATCTTGATAAATAATCCCGTAGCCATCTTCGATTCTGGTATAGGGTCGCTATCAATCATACAAGAGTTAAAAAAAGAAATACCACACGAGAATTTATTATATTTTGCTGATAAGGCACACTTTCCGTATGGAAATAAATCACCGGCGCACTTGCGCGATATTATATTAAGCACTGTAAACTATCTAGAAAGATATAAGCCAAAACTAACAATAATTGCTTCTAATACTCCTTCTATAACAATATTAGATGAAATCAGGAGGTTTGTAAATATACCTTTAATAGGAGTTAGGCCACCTCTAAAAGAAGCGTGCCGATTAACAAAAAAGAAGCATATTGGAATAATGGCTACCGAACCGACAATCATTAGTAAGGAACTTGATAATCAGATTCGAAGAGAAGTGCCTCAGAAGATCCTTGTCACAAAGTTTAATGCCTCACCTATAATAGAATTAATAGAGACTGGAACTTACATTTCTGACGAGCGCAAAACATTTAATACAATAAACAAGGTATTAGGCTATGAATTAGATAAAGAAATCGATGTGATTACTCTATCCAGTACGCATCTTCCTTTTGTAAGGCCCTATCTTTATTCTCTTCTGCCTACTATAAAATTTGTAGATTCTGCGAAAATTGTAGCAAAAGAAGTTAGGAAATATTTAGCTTTTAATAGAATGTTAAAGAAAACGGGTAACAGCAGATTGCAAATACTCGTTTCCGATGGAAAAAAACAGTTTCAACAAATAATACGAGCTATGGGGATAAGTGAACCTGTAGAAGAGGTATTTCTTACGTTTTGAGAAGATTCTGAAATTAAATAAGATCTCGAATGCCTAATATCATGCATATGGGTTTTGATACCATTTAAATAATGTAAAATGGAAATAAAAATTAGACGTTCCTAAGTGGTTTCTGCATGAATAAAAGAATTAGAGTTGGCATCGATGTAGGAGGAACATTTACTAAAGCTGTTGCCATTGATATAGTCGACGGAAAAATCATAGGTAAAGCTACAGTTCTCACAACTCACTCTTCCAAAGAAGGTGTCGCCAGTGGGATCGTGGTAGCACTAACTGAATTAATGCAAAAGTACAATATTCAACGCTCTAACATTGAATTGATCTCTCATAGTACAACCCAAGCAGTCAACGCGTTACTTGAAGGAGATACTGCAAAAGTTGGGATTATTGGCATGGGCGTTGGGATGGAAAAATCCAGCGTAATTAGGCGAACAAACATCAAGGATATTGAGCTGGCACCAAATAAGTATCTGAGAACGTGTTATCGTTTTTTAGATACAGCCAAGTATTTGCAAGACCAAGAAGTTGTTTTTGCAATTTCCGAATTGAAAAGAGAAGGTGCGGAGGTATTAATAGTAAGTGAAGCATACGGAGTAGACGATCCAAGTAATGAAGAATTCGTAATGAAAAAATCAGACATTCCTGCAACTGCTGGTCACGAATTGACAGGCTTATATGGTCTCGAAGTTCGCACTCTAACAGCCGCTATTAATGCAGGCATTCTTCCCAAGGCGATGAGTACTGCCCAATTTGTTGAATCGGCTGTCAAGAAAGAACAGATTGGTGCTCCAATAATGATCATGAAAGGTGACGGAGGAGTTACAGACATGAAGACATTCCGTAGCAAGCCGATAATAACAGTTCTTTCAGGTCCTGCTGCTAGCGTCGCAGGTGCCTTATTATATTTTCGTGTATTAAATGGAGTTTTTATGGAGATTGGAGGTACATCAACTAATGTATGTATCATAAGGGATGGCAAACCGGAGATCAGATATGTAACTATAATGCAGCATTCAACCTGTATCCGATCGTTAGATGTTCGGGTTGTGGGTATCGCAGGAGGGTCTCTTGTAAGATGGTCAGGTAGAAAAATAACGGATGTTGGTCCAAGATCTGCCCACATCGCAGGTCTCCCATACTCATGCTTTGCTGATATCGAAGAATTGGAAGGAGGTCAAATTATTACCTTTAGACCAATGGATGGCGATCCTATGGATTATGTTGCTATAGAGACAGGCGGTGGTAAACGCTTCGCGATAACAAATACATGTGCTGCCAATGCATTAGGATTAATTCCGGAATTCGATTATGCCCATTCAGATCAAGAGACAGCAAAACTAGCACTATCGATTCTGGCTCAAAGGATTGGCGTTACGGCTCTAGAAGCAGCGAAATCTGTTCTCGAAATATCAGCCAAAAAGATACTTGAGATCGTTGAACCAATGCTCAGAGAGTACAAGTTGAAGAAGGATCATATTGTAATTATCGGAGGTGGTGGTGGAGCATCAGTATTAGTTCCTTATCTAGCACAGAAATTACATATCAAGTACACAATTTCTGAGCATTCTGAAGTGGTATCTTCTATTGGTGTTGCAGCAGCAATGATACATGAAGAACGTGAAAAGACAATTACTAATCCTAAACCAGATGATGCTTCTTCATTAATCGAAGAAGTAAAACAAATTGCTCTTAACCGTGGTGCTACTCCAGAATCACTTATGCTCCAATCCGCCTACATCAGTGAGAGATCATTACTTCGTGTAACAGCAGTAGGCAACGTTAGTCTAGATATAGGCAATACAAGCACAAAGAAAATCAATTATGAAGAAGCGAGAAAGGTGGCATGTGAGTTATTTGGAATTAATGAAGGAGTGCATTACATTTTTGACACAGAACACTATCATGTATTTGCTTGTGAGATATACAAAAAAAAATTATTCCTGAAATCAAGAAAACATCCAGTATTGGTGTTGGACAAGTTCGGCCGTGTAAGACTATTTGTCGAAAACGCGGCAACAATCAATGGAGATCCTAAGGAAGTTGCAGATAAAATCGAATTTCTTCTTCTAAATTCAAACGGAAAATCCAATTTTAATGATCTTGCACCACAGATACACATTCTTGATGGTATGAAAATAGTAGACTTTTCTAGTCTAACTGCGCCTGAACAAGTTTCAAGAGCTGTCAGATATGAATTGGAAAAGGTTAGCAATCACCAAGTCATTGCTATTGTAAAATTATTATAATTAAAATTATATTATTATAATGTAGAAAAATTAGTATATACAATAATTTATATTATCTTGAATTCAAAATTTAAGATATTGCCGTCTATATCGACAAATATCACAGATTAAATTATAACGAATATATGTCATAGCTAGATTATATTGAGTAAAGATATTCGTAAGTAATAATATGAGATATAGAGATCATATTTATTATTTATATAAATGGATTTAATGTTTTTAAGAACGAATTTGTTCTATGAATCTGTTCGTATCTTGCAAAAAGAACTTTCGATAATAGCTGGGCCATCGTCACCAGATCTTGCTGCAAAAATAGCTCAAGATTTGCGGGCAGAATTGATTCCTGTCGATGTTCGCATATTTTCAGATGGTGAAAGTAGAATAAAAATGGGCAATGTTAAAAAAAAAAACTGTGTGATAGTGCAGTCAACGTATCCTCCCACCGATCGCCATCTTTTGCAAACTCTAATGATGATAAAAAAGTGTACTGACGACCTAGCAGCAGATATTTGTACTGTCATTCCATATATGGCATATGCACGCCAAGATAGGGCATTTCAAGATGGAGAAGTTATTAGCATAGAGTTAATTGCGAAACTACTAGAGGCTGCCGGAAATAAACGATTGATAACAATAGACATTCATAGTCCACTGGCATTATCATATTTCAGAATCGATGTCCAAAATATTTCTTCAATTCCTCTTTTAGCAAATTATGCAGCAAGTAATATGAAACTTAATAGAACCATTGTTGTATCACCCGACGCAGGAGGAATAAAACGAGCCTATGAATTTGCAAAAATTTTGGGCTCTGATATTATAGCTCTAAAAAAATGCCGCGATAGTAACTCGGGAGAGGTATTTATTGATGATAATTTAGAACACAATATTGCAGACAGAGATGTTATCATTGTAGATGATATAATAACTAGTGGAGGAACCATAGCAAAAGCATGTCGAGTTTTAAAGAAGAATAAAGCTGATAAGATATATACAATGTGTGTTCATGCCCCATTGGTTGAAGATGCTGCGGAAAAAATAAGAGCAGCAGGTGTAAAGGAAATAATTTCTACAAATTCGATACCCAGTCCTTATGCCAAAGTTGACATAAGTCCTATTGTATCGTCGAGTGTTCGTTCCCTACCTTACACACAATGAATATTTTGCGGTTTAATATATGTCCTGAAGATATCAAAGATTATCGCACTTTTATTGATCTTTCCAATCTAGTACCTATCCTAACGAAGCAATATATTAAGAAAATTTGCAAATTACTTTATTAATGGCTAATATTTTCTTGTCCTTATAATGTTTTAAGTATTTTATACTTTAAGACTCGAAATTGTAGAAAAAGAATACTTTCATATAATTTCTATAAATAATGTTTTTCAAAGAAGTGTCATGGATCTTAGTTTTTGTTAGCCAAACTTTGAGCAACAATAACAAAAATAAATCCGAAAGAAAATTTATTTGTCATTCTGCCTAATCACTAGGTAATGAAGAACTTCATCTATCCTCTGCAATCATAATAATATGAGAGAAGAGTTCACCATTCCAGGCCTGCATTCTAATTGAGGCATAGGATCAACGAAAAACGCCAGATTTACGGTCAGAAAAGTCATGAGGAGAAAAGATCAAGTCAAATTATTAGGATAGTAAATTTGAGATAGCACAGCGGCCAACAGAAATAGTATTGGAGAGATATAATGAAGCTATTTATAAATATAAGTGAAAATTGAAATAGCTAGATTCTATAATAGGATCAGCGTTTACGTTTTAAGCGTATGAGCACATTAATAAAAATAGGATTGATATAATATGGTTAAAGAGAAAATGGTCGATCGTATACTAGATCTCTGGCTCGTATTGTGACACTACGCCATGGTGAATATGAGATTAATATTTCTAGGAACATCTGCTGCTGTACCTACATCAAAACGTGGACTTTCCTCTATAGCATTGCTTAGAGGTAATGAATTGCTTTTATTCGATGCCGGTGAGGGGATGCAACAGAATTTCATAAAAGCCGGTATAGGTATGAATAAAAAAATGAAAATTTTTATTACTCATATGCATGCTGATCACTGTGTTGGACTTCTTGGTCTCTTACAAACTATGTCTTTACAAGGAAGAGAAAGAATACTCGATATTTATGGTCCGCTAAGATTACCCGAGTTTCTTAAAGAGAATATGCGTATTATGAATTTTGGATTGACTTTTAATATTAACGTTCATTTAATCAATAATGAGGGTATCATTATAAAAGAGAATGATTATCAAGTAAGTTGCTGCAATGCGTATCATTCAATACCTTCATATTCATATTGCCTCACAGAATTTGAAAGGCCAGGGATATTTAGTATTGAAGAAGCCAAACACTTAGGAATTCCTGAAGGTAAACTATATCATGAGTTGCAACACGGCCAGGATATCACATACGAAGGTAAGATTATTAAATCGAACCAAATAATGGGTCCTGCCCGTCCTGGAAGAAAAGTGGGAATTTCTGGTGATACAAGGCCCACATCAAGATTACAACATTTTTTTAAAGACTGCGATGTATTGGTTTTTGAATCTACATACAGTTATGAAAAATACCATAAGGCTCTCGAAAGTTTTCATTCCACTGCTACAGAAGCTGCACAACTTGCAAAAGCAGCTGGTGTTAAGAAATTAGTTCTTACTCACTTTAGCCCACGATATGAAGAAACTACTCACTTAGTTCAAGAAGCAAAAACTATCCATAAGAATGTCGAAGCCGCTGAAGATCTGAAGATAGCAGATATCCATTATAGAGAAAAACAGAAATAATTATCTGCTGTTGTATGATACTAACAGAGTGGATTTGACAGCAATAGATATTGACCTTTCTATATTAATTTCGATAAAAAATTCTGTGGAGAATATTAAGGAGGAGATTATACAAAATTCGATAGATTCATCTATGCCAAATTAATAATTAATAGCAATTAACGACAAGGCGATATTTTTACGGATATAAAATATATGCAGCATCTTAAAACCAAAATATAGTATATGTGCTAATGAAGTACATGCCTGAGAATTTCTCAGAAATTTTAATTGTGCATTTGTAAAAAGTGAACAGTCTTTCCCTGTAAAACTGTAAAGGCACAACTAGGAGTAGCAGTTACTCCATATGGTTCCAAAATTGATTATAAGTGCTAACTAATTACCTTGAAAAAGCTTCTGACAAGTTCTTTTTGATCTGGCAGTAATCCAATAATGGCTTCAATGAGTTCTCTTTCCATCATTATTTGTTTTGAAATAACGGATTGCAACTTTTTACTATCCAGTGGTGTGATCTTATCAATTAAGCCAGTACTGTAAGCGTAGATATATTCACTTATTATTTTAGATGCAAAAGATGGAGCTAATCGTATCAATAGCAATAGTCCTTCGCGCATTATATTGTCGCTTTCGGTCTCACATGGAATAGAAGTAATATACTTCTCCAGCATTTTCATTCTATTGTCACCAATCTCTTCTATCGAGGAAGAAACTAACAATCCTATCTCTGTCAGTTCATAGAAAGGAACACCTTCGAGCTGAAGAGCTTTGGGACCACGTCTCAGGGGCAGCCTTCCTCCTTCTTTTACAACTCCTGATGGAATTAGCACCTCATCAAGGTCTCTAAAAATTCCTGAATAGATATTTTGCCATAAAATGCCATGTTTCTTAGCTATAGCATGAGCAATTGAAGTTCTAGTACGCAATTCTGGACTTTGTTCAGTAGCAAGATGAGCGATAATCCCACGCTGCCTTGTAGCTTCGCCTGTAAACTTATTCTTTCGCGTTTTGAAAGTATCAAATATAGCAATATTACCCTTATGATCTTTCAATAGATATTCATCCTAAGCCCCACTTTATTTGCTAAAATAGTCATGGTAATAATATTTTAATTTGTTGGTGATTTTAACAAAACTCAATAGATTCAATTCAAGAAATTTGCTCGAGTAATAAAAAGCATATATATAATATTTTTTATCGATTATTAATAAGTATACATCTTCTCAAGATATCATTTTAAATAAATATAGACTTTTATTAATATGCCTAGTTTGCATATATTAGAAGCATTTTTAGGACTTGAAATTTGTGAATTAATAGGATTAATTAATTGATTGATGATTGTTATACTAAAAAATAGATGAGCATCCACCGCTTGATTATATTTTGGTTATCCTCATGTATCGGATTGACATCATTTCCAATATTGCTGCCACTACGTCAATGAACAAGAACCACTGTCTTTTGCTAGTATTTCGGTGGACAAATTCTTTATTTGTTTTGACATTAAACAATCCCTTGTTTTTCCTCGTAATCCAAAGAGCTAGTCTTCTTTAATCTGTCTCGCTCGATTTATATGATTCAGCTGTTATTAGGAGTTTGCCGTTAATCGTCCATTTAGCGCTTCCCAATTCTTGACCTCTTGGACCTACTGCTCTGGGAATATCTATTGTGAAATTCTCAAAGGAGTAAGTTACTGATGCCCCTTTACCTGTTAATCTATTAAACAATTCTCCGATCAATTCTGCCCACTGGCTTGATTCTTGTGCCGTTTTTTCACTATTGTTATTATCTTTACTCATAGTTACCATAATATATACACACAATGAATTTAAAGCATACAAATTATTTCTCTTCTTATAGAGTTATTACTCAATATACGTTCATCCAAACAAGATATTATTTCTTTATTGTGTCATTCAACTCATCGTATTGTAATCAACCTAAAATAAAATTTTTCCCAAGCCAAAAAATATTCTATTATATCCATACATTTAAACCTTCAGAGCTTATTTGAGAACCACTCAAACGAATCGAACAGATCTTTGTCCTCTATTAAGCATATAAATAGATGAGATTAGTAAATAAAAAAATATTTGAAATAATACTAATAAATTTAAGATCTTTTATTTTTTCGCCGTCATCCTAAGTACATCTACTTGACCACTGTGAAGCCAGTCCTTAAGCTCTTCATGAGATGGCTTAATATCATGCTTGCCTGCTAAATGGAGATGTAAAAGGACGTAGTTGATTTGGTTTAACAACGGTTTATTTTGCTCATCTCCCTGGCGAGCTTTCTGTTTTAAATCTGCAGGTACAGTGTTCCACCAATCATTGAAACTCCTCTTTCCACCATTATTATGTTGTGAACCGAATCCCTTTGGCATTGTCATATTAAAAGAGCATCATGTACACGAAGTTATTAAATGTATTTATTTAAGCTCGTTAAAATTCTATTAACTTAAAATAACCAATTACTTTATATAAAATAAAAAGATTGTAAGTATATAAAACACTGAAATAATCGCTCAGAATATTAAAAAGAAGTAAAGACTGTTTATTTAGGCATACCATCTTCTAGATTTAAATTATCCTAAGGAGTGTACTTCTATTATGTCGGAACCACAACCACAACCACAACCACAACCACAACCACAACAGAATCAACAACCACATAAAGAAGGATTTCGTGATGCAATATACATAGGAAAGAAACCTCTGATGGCCTACGTGACCTCGACACTCATTCAGCTTGCTAATCAGCCTACAGTTACAATTAAGGCAAGGGGTTTGAGCATTGGAAGAGCAGTAGACGTTTCTCAAATCATTCTGAAGAGAATGGAGAGTGCTGGATACAATATAGGTGATGTAAGAATTGGCTCCGAAACGGTTCAATCTGAGGATGGTAGAACGCGAAACGTTTCTACCATTGATATAGAAATAAAAAGAAGTTCTTAAGCGCTCTCCGATGCTTTTTGTTCTTATATATATATCCTGATGTTCCACTAAAGCAATGGGAAGACGGGCTCTAATTTATCTTGCTCACATAAATCCGTTGACTAAGGCACATCACACTATCATCACTTCATTTCTAAAAAAGAATTACAATATCTATATTTTTCCAGTGAGGTTTTTAAAAGATGGAAGGGAGATCAATACGAGAAGCTTCCCATTTCCTTATATAGTAAGGAAAGCTATGTTAGAATCAGTATTTAGTCATAATAATAATATATCAATTTTACCAGACTATACTTTTTTTTATCCCTTTATAAAATATTTGCCACCTTTGATTTCTCCTTATTCTTGGATTTTGCGAAATCAAATACTTAGAAATATTAAAGAAAATGATTTCGTTGCTTACACAGGCGATAGAATAGAGAGTATAGGATTAAGATTATACAAGCTTCATCCAACCAAATCAAAGAGACTAGAAATTTCTGCTTCTGATGTGAAAGAAATGCTATATCATCAAGCCATCAAAGGAAGGGTATACGATGGTGAAGTATGGCATGATAAGGTACCAGAAACAGTTGTTGGCTTAATTAAGGAAAATTGGAAAATAATAGAGAAATATGCAAAATCACCTGATTTCACAATGAGGATAATGGGAATGAAATTTCCAAAGGAAGGTCTTTTTTAGAAGATTTTTATAATCCAAAAATGCCTTTGCCTTCGATGAAGACAAAGGGTGCAGAATATATCTGGTTTGATGGTAAGTTTGTCAGATGGGACGAAGCGACGGTTCCTATTATGACCCATGCTTTACATTATGGAACTGCTGTCTTTGAAGGTATTCGAGCATATGCTTCAAGAAATAACTTGTATATATTCAAATTGAAGGATCATATGGAACGACTTCACCGTTCTGCCAGAGTATATTCTATTGCTGTTAATTATTCTGCAAAAGATCTCTGTGAAGCAACGACACAGTTATTAAAAAAGACAGGGCTCAGGGAGTCATGCTATATAAGACCTTTGACATTTGTAGGATTGCATGGAATAGATCTGGATATTACTAGAGAATCTCCAACTCATACGGCGATTATAATTTTTCCATTTGCAAAATATTTTAAGGGAGAAGGCATCAGAGCATGTATTTCATCATGGCGTAGAATTCATGATACTGCAACTCCGCCTATGGTGAAGGCTGCAGGAAATTATCTTAATTCTGTACTTGCAACCCAAGAATGCAAACGTAAAGGATATGACGAATCCATTTTGCTTGATAGAGATGGATATGTTAGCGAGGCATCTGGTGAAAATATATTTTTAGTGAGGAATAGCAATATCTATACTCCCTCTATAGCTAGTTCTGTACTCGAAGGAATTACACGCGATACTGCAATAACCATTGCAAAGAATTTAGGATATGAAGTAAAGGAGCGTTCTATCTCGAGGACAGAATTATATATGGCAGATGAAATATTTTTGACAGGTACCGCCGCCGAAATCATCGCTGTAACAAGTATTGATGATCGAAGCATAGGTAATGGGACAGAAGGCTTGATTACAAAGAGTATTCGTGAAAAGTATTCAGAAATCGTATCCGCAAGTGTCGAAGATTTTATGAGTTGGTTGACTCCTATATGGTAATAAGAGAAGGCAAGCATAAACTAGCGATTGTTGGCGTTGGAGGATGGGGTAAAAATCACGCAAGAGTTCTGCATGATTTCGGTAGTTTGGTAGCAATATGTGAGATTGACCCTCAGCGTGGGAAAGAACTAGCAGATAGGTATGATGCAAGATTATACTCTTCCCTAGATGATATGCTAAACAACGAGAAAAAATTAGATGCATGTCTGGTCTGTACACCGACTGAAACGCATTCTGGTATTGCGAAAAAAATAATGGAAAAAGGAATGAATGTTTTTGTTGAAAAGCCACTCTCTTTTTCTTCTAAAGAATGTGAAGAGATGATGGATGTAGCTGAAAGAAATAAAGTTATTTTAACTTCAGGTTACATTGAGCGGTTTAACCCTGCTGTACAAGAAGTTAAACGGCTTATAGATTGCAATAAGTATGGGGATCTACTAATGATAGAATTTCATAGAGAAAACCGAAGGCAACTACATATCAAAGATGTTGGAATAATTTTCGATACTTCGGTTCATGATATTGATACTGCGATGTTTCTATTTAATTGTAGGCCACAAGTTGTATTTGCTCTTTCCGGTAAAAAATTCCACACTTATGAAGATTTTGCTACTATTATGTTAGGATTCCGCGGTCACAAAGTAGCAATTATTGCATCAAACTGGATCACTCCAAAGAAAGTTAGAAAGTTTAGTGCAGTATGCACCGATGGTACAATTGCTGGAGATTTTATTACACAAGAAATTACCATTGACTATAAAGAAGCCACCATAATTCCTCGCCGCCAACAATTTCAGGAGCCCTTGACTTTGGAATTGCAAAGTCTTTTGGATGCGATAGATGGCAAGATTAACAAGCCAGTTATTTCAGCGATAGAGGCAACAAATGTTACAAGAGTAGCTGAGGCAGCACTTTTATCTAGCAATACTGGCTCTCCAATTTATCTGGATCTGAAATAATATATGAAAAAATCAATGCTGGACATCCTTGCATGTCCTATAGACAAAAACTACCCATTAGAATTGTATGAAATCAATATTAAAAAGGATAACGACAATCATGATGTTGATCATAATGACAGTAATATCATAATAACTGAAGGTGTTTTGTTTTGTAATAAATGCTCTCGTTTTTATCCAATCATAGATGAGATTCCAGTCATGTTGCCAGATGAACTTCGAGAAAAACAAACAGATATTGATTTTCTACAGCAATGGAATGACAAAATTCCTGAAAAAGTTACAAAACGTGGCAATCCATGGCATCTTTAGAATAATAAAAGAATTGAGAGAAAGCTACTAAGAGATGATAGCTATGTAGATCATGATAATAGTAATACCAGTAATTATAGTGGTAATTATACGAATGCTTCTAGCGTAATAAACTCTATNCTGAACCTGCAATAATTGATAAAAACGTAAAGACCTGGTATTTTGAATATGTTTGTAGACATACACTAAAGGTGATAATGTTATGATCGCTCTCTCTAACTCACATCGACTATAAAGTAAAAACCCGGCGATAATACAAGAAGATAATGTTCGGTACATACTCCATTAGAATCAATAACAAAAGTATTCATTGGTCCAAATATTAATTTTATCAATGATATTTTTTATCCTATGGACCATAAAATGGTTGAGATATCCATATATGAAGATGTAATTAATAGCAATGAGGCAGGAATAAGGCTTGGAATAAGAATTCGAACAAGTAGAGTAGTCACAATGGCGGCATACCAAGGCAAAATGTCTTACGCATTGTTATGTCATGAACCACTGACTTGAAATATTCCAGAAGTGAATAACCACAGGAAAAAAAGTATTTTGGAAATTAACGTATGATGTATTAGCTATCGGTAAATAAACGTTACACCGAATTAATGACCGATTATAACCTGAATAAATTGTTAGTACATTTAACGACTAATAGTTCTTTCAAATATTTATCATCTTGGGAGATTGTGGCTTTGTAGAAAACATGCCTTTGGATTCCGTCAAAGCTTTCTAGAATCATAATAGACTATGGATATTNAAGGAATCTAAGTATATTAGACTAGCAAATACAATATATCGTGTTTTAAGGAATTCAAGAATGCCACTGTTTCTTCATCGAAAG
>JGI24806J26614_1000362_pt1 | contig 13242 bp, 13 predicted proteins | sample Kansoi200umMDA_FD_26614 | JGI IMG/M metagenome (IMG submission 26614)
AGATGGTTTGCTAACCATTGATTTTAAAAATAATTCCGTGCAGCGGGACACTGATAAGTCAATGCGCAATTATTGGCGAGGTGATCAACCAAACGATTATGTGGATAGGCTTTCAATAATTGCTTTACTCCCTGTTCTACTTTTTTCTGGTCATAACCTTCACAATCCTGTCGTATATCTTGTTCAATCCTTGTAGCAGGAACATAGAATTTATCATCCAACCATCCTGCGGCAGTATAACAAAACAATGGGAGAGTAGGAGCATCGGGTTCTGCTTCATAAGCAGCCAGGTAAAAACCAGTGTGTGCCGGCGGAATAAAAGCGGCAACAGCCCAACCTTTTTCACAAAGCCGCATTTCACCGGTTTCAACATCAATACCAATTCCTTTACGGCCGGGCAATTCATATAATGAACCTCCATCCGGTAATTCTATCCAATCCTCTTCAGGAACAGGTAATGCATCCCAGCCGCTACGGCCGGTGGTGTATAATGAAGTGTCTTCAAAAATGTTTCCTTTTCCGTCGGAATAAAGAATGTATGGGGATTGAGTCAGCGTCATAAAAGTAAAAGGTCAAAAGTGAAAAGGCAAAAGTCAAATCAACAACACTTAAGCTTATCAGATAGTTTTATTGGCAAGCTTCAAATAATTTCTGCAAAAGTCGTTAAATTCCTGTTCATTCAGGGCATTAGCGTCGTCTACATTAATTTCTGCTTGTGCAAGTTTATTATTTTTAAAATCAATGGTTAGCAAACCATCTTTCAGGACAAGATTATTTAAATCATTCCAGCCAACGATTTTTTTAGGAAAAGATGGATAAATAATCCCCTCTTCGCTGATTGCTACTGCCAACCGGCGGGTTGAAATAGTATAGAAAATAAGCAACAATGCATTGATGACTGCGGGCCAATAAAATCCCATGAATAGCCAGGTGACGATAATAAACCCGAAGACTGATTTGAAATGATTTTTTATTTTTATTTTATTGTATAATACTTGCAGAATGAAAACGACAAGCAGTATGACAGCACCCGCGAAAGGATATAATATGCTTCTTGCCGATCCTGAAATACCGATATATATAAAAGCAATAAAATTTAAAGCGATAATCAGCCAGCTTATAGTGGAATAAATTTTTGTTTTTTTATTCAACAAAACGATTTCATATTTCTTCATGGTTGAATAGATATCTGAATCCCGCTGATGCGGGACAAGTTGTACAAGAGTGCGACTCTTTTGAATAATGAACAGAACCCTGAATGGAGCGTCGCCCGTCCGAACGGATTTCATCCGGGCGGGCAACGAAGCCTGATAGAATTACTAAAGCTGGCATCAAAAAAAATTAACTATTACTGGCCACCAATAAATTACACAACTTAAATAATACCCTTGCGCCTACATTTGCGTTCCAGTCGCTATCGCTGGTACCTACTTCCACCAGGTCGAAACCAATAAGCTTTCTGCCGCTTTCTATTACTTTCCTGAATAAATAAAAAACTTCCTCTGTTTCAAATCCGCCGGGAACAGGCGTGCCGGTGTGAGGACAAAGTTTTCTATCCAGTCCATCGATATCAAAACTGATATAAACGTTTTGTGGCAATTTACTGACGATCTCTTCTGCAATTTGTTTCCAGGTCTGACCTTCAAACTGGCGGGTCTTTATTTCTTTATCAAAATAAGTGATGATACGGGAATTGCTGTTCTTTATATATTCCCATTCATCACCGCCATAATCACGAACACCAACCTGCACCAGCTTACTCAGTTGGGGGATTTCATTCAGGGCATTGTACATGATACTGGCATGCGAATAATTGAACTCTTCGTATGCATCCCGAAGATCGCAATGCGCATCAATTTGCAGAACACCAAAATCAGGATACTTTTCAGCTATAGCTTTGAAAAAGCCAAGTGAGGCGCTGTGATCGCCGCCTAACAAACCAACCAATTTACCTCTGTTCAACAAAACCTTTATCTGCTCATATACCCAGTTATTCAAAAAATCGCCGCCTTCATTTACATCTTTCAGCGTTTTACACATGAACTGGTTAGCACTTACTTCATCACCTCTTGAAATATAATCAATGTATAGCTCAGCTTCTTTGCGGAGATAATCACTTTTCATCAGGAGCTTCCTGTCAATAGGCCGCATATAAAAACCTTCTTTCCAGCCTTCCGGCACTTCCGGATCAAACACCTCTACCTGGTAACTTGCTTTGAGAATAGCTTCGGGAGCACGGGCAGTACCAGCGCCATAGCTTACTGTAACTTCCCATGGAACGGGAACAATAATAAGTCTTGCATCTTCTTCTGTAGTTGGAAGGCCAAAAATATTGTTGTTGGGATTACTGACGATATTAGGGTCAAACTTAGAAAGGTCTACCATTTTATTGTATTGAAAAAGCGGTGCAAGTTAGTAAATTCCCGGTAGAGACAAGGCATGCCTTGTCTCTACCGGAATTTAAACTGCGGGCTCCTGCTGGCTGAGGCAATGAAAACTACCCAGTCCCCAGATGATCTCTGTAGAATCAATGCCTACAACTTGCCTGTCGGGAAAGCAATCCTGGATGATCTGTAACGCCTTTTCATCCTTTGGACATCGAAATGTAGGAACGATCACGGATCTGTTGGCTATATAAAAATTGGCATAGGATGCCGGTAACCGCTGGCCATCCCAGATAACCGGATCGGGCATTGGTAACTCAACAATATTTAATTGCTTGCCATTCAGTAACCGCATTTTTTTTAGCTGATTCAGGTTGTTTTGAAGCAAATCAAAATTTTCATCATCCTTTCTTTCTTCTATGACAGTCAGTACTGTATCTTCATTTACAAACCGAACAGTGTCATCGATGTGCCCATCTGTATCATCGCCAACTATACCTTCATCCACCCACAGAATTTGTTCAGCCCCGTAAAAATTGAAAAGGTATTCCTCAATTTCCTGCTGTTTCAGGTGAGGGTTTCGGTTAGGATTTAGCAGGCAGGCCGTAGAAGTAAGTATGGTGCCGGCCCCATTGAATTCTACCGAGCCGCCTTCCATAACAATACCCGGATAAACGATTGGTATTTTAAACTCTTTGCCGATCCATGTAGGAATAACATCGTCGAGATCATAAGGGGGATATTTATCACCCCAGGCATTATATCCCCAATCAACAATTAATTTTTTGTGTTCCGCTTTTGGATTAACCAGGAATGCCGGACCATGATCTCTGCACCATGCATCATTGGTTGGGTGAAAGTAGAATTCTATTTTGCCCAGGTCTGCCTTTACATTTTCTAAATGCATGATTGCAAATTGCATCATCATTTTATTGGCAACATTGATACGTACGATTTCTCCCTTGGTTAGCTCTTTTATAAATTGAGCATAGTAGGGAAAGATTGCATCTATTTTTCCCGGCCATGAAGCCTCTTTATGAGGCCAGCTTAACCAGGTCGCTATGTGGAGGTCAAATTCTGCAGGAAAATAATAACCGAGTTGTTTTGGCGAGGGGGCTTTTTCTACCATAAATAAATAATGCGATAATCTTTGTAAAAATTTGAATTTGAAGTGATTGATCAGGATTGCTCCTCGTCAATAAATCGTTTCGTAATCTGCTGATAACTGTCGATACGGCGATCTCTTAAGAACGGCCAATGTGTCCTGTACCGGTCTGTTTTGTCCAGATCCAGTTCTTCTACATGCACTTCTTCATTTTCATGCGAGGCTCTGTATATAATGCTGCCAAATGGATTGGCAATAAAAGAACCACCCCAGAATTTCATAGCCCCTTCCTGCTCAAGACCCACACGGTTTACACTGACAACATGAAGGCCATTGGCAACTGAATGGCTTCTCTGAATGGTTTGCCAGGCATTATATTGTTCGATATTGGTGTCTTCATCCTGCGAAGTAGCCCAGCCAATAGCGGTAGGATAAAAGAGTATTTCAGCTCCCATCAGGGCGGTAATTCTTGATGCTTCAGGGTACCATTGATCCCAGCAAATCAACACACCAACCTTAGCGAATTTGGTATTGAAAACTTTATAACCGAGATCGCCGGGAGTAAAATAGAATTTTTCATAATATGCAGGATCATCGGGAATATGCATCTTTCTGTATTTTCCCAAATAAGTACCGTCTGCATCCAAAATGGCGGTTGTATTGTGATAAAGTCCCTGGGTTCTTTTTTCAAATAAAGAGGCGATGATCACAACCCCAAGTTCTTTGGCGATTTCTCCAAGTGCTTCAGTGGAAGGGCCGGGTATAGGTTCTGCTAACTTAAAATTATCATAGTCTTCTACATCACAGAAATAAAGTGAGGTAAACAGTTCCTGCAAGCAAACGATCTGGGCGCCTTTGGCAGCTGCCTCTTTTACTTTCTCAATTGCTTTTTGCAAATTGGCTTGCTTATCCGCAGAACAACTCATTTGCACTATTCCAACTTTGACTTTTGACATGTGTAATTATTTGAGTTGCAAAAATAAGCCTTCGTCAGTAAGTATTTTATGGAATGTAATTACAAAAAAAACGCCCCGGAAGAGGCGTTAATATATTAAATTTTTAACCTTAGTTTTAATGAGCATGTACATGATGATGAGGACCTTTGCCCATCTCTTTCAAAAAAGCCACATGTGATGCTACAGCAGTACGTACTTTTTTATATTCTATATATTGAATACCATATTCCTGGCAGGCTTTCTTAATGATCTTGCTGATGGCAGGATAGTGTACATGAGATATTTTAGGAAATAAATGGTGTTCTACCTGGAAATTCAAACCGCCAACCAACCAGCTTACCAATTTATTTCTGGTAGCGAAATTAGCGGTTGTTTTGATTTGATGTACAGCCCATTCATCTTCCATTTTTCCGGTAGCTTCATCCGGCAATGGGAAATGTGTATGCTCAACAGTGTGTGCCAATTGAAATACAATGCTGAGTATAAAACCAGCCACAATGCCCATTGTTACAAATCCTATCAACCAGGGAGTAAAACCGACAAAATATATAGGAAGAGCAATAAAAATCACAGCATGGGCAAATTTGTAAAACCAGAATGAAAAATGTTCAGCCGGTGTCATTTTGCGAAGTGGGGTAGAACCGATCTTACCTGAAAAATATTTCTTATAATCGGTTACGAAAACCCAATAAATATATAATAGCGAATAGGCTGCCCAGAAATAGAAATGTTGGAACTTATGGATTTTATAATAAATCTGTTCATCACATAAGCGTAAGAAAGGACGGGCTTCTATGTCGTCGTCTACACCATGAATATTAGTATAAGTATGGTGAATAACATTGTGTTTTGTTTTCCACATATGCTGGCTTGCGCCTAAAAAGTTTGCGACATTGGAAGCCATGTTATTAACCCATTTATAGGGGCTGAAACTTCCGTGTGCTCCATCATGCATTACGTTAAATCCGATAGCTGCGATTAAGCAGCCAAGAAGGAGGCATTCAGCTACAGCCCAGATAACAGGTGGAGTAAAGAAAATAAGATGAACGTAAATAGCTATAAAGCTTATAACAAGCAGCGCCGCTTTAAAATATAATTTGAAATTTCCAGTAGGCTGTTTACCGGCGTTTGTAAAATATTCACTGATACGTCTTTTTAGTTCGCCATGAAAGGGTACTGGAGTTTTTGGAAATTTAGGACTAGACATGTGTAAAATGAAATTTTTGATACGGGGGCAAAGGTAGCTTAAGATGTTCATAAAACGGTCACAAAGCTTTCCTTAGTACACATGCGGGGATAAATAATGACAGTTATAAGAGAATTGAAGTAAATAGGCTCATTCTTATGGGATTAAGTTTCATTTTGAATTAATGCATCAAGCGTTTTAATACCTATTTTTTTCTCTGTAATAAAACCTTCTGCATATTTGACTCCAATTCTTTTTCCGAGCATTCTTGCCCTGGCAATAACGCTTTCCAAAAAATCAGGAGTAGAAATATATGTTTGAGGTCCATCACTGCCATTTTGCTCTCCTGAGTGAAATTGTGTAGAGTAAGCTTGTACAGCCTGCATACGTTTTTCAAACACATCAGTAATATCAATCAGCAGATCAGGTTCATGATACCAGTCCTGCATATACTGAAGAAAATATTTGGGCCTCCATTTTTGTTGCGTGAAACCTTTTTCATCTTTCGTTTCTATTTTAGCAAGGCCTGAAAGAAAACAAGCATCACTTATCAGGTGCCCGGCACGTCCATGATCAGGATGACGGTCGTGTAATATATTTCCAATAATAATTTCAGGCTGATATTTACGAATTGTTTGAATAAGTTTCAACTGATGTTCTTCATCGTTCTTAAAAAAACCATCCCGCATTTTAAGATTTTCTCTTACTGAAGCTCCCATCAATACAGCAGCATTGGCTGCTTCATTGTATCTTGTTTCTACTGTACCTCTTGTTCCCAATTCTCCTTGTGTCAGATCCACAATGCCAATTTTTTTTCCAAGTTTTACTTCATTGATTAATGTGCCGGAACAGCCAAGTTCTACATCATCAGGATGAACGCCAATAGCGAGAATGTCTAATTTCATGCCCCCATCCCCTGAAGGGGTGTTGCCCCCAACCCATAAAGGGGAGTATTGAAGATGTCGAAAGGAATTATCTGTCATAAACTAAAAAAAGATTAATAGAAAAGTTTTGCAAACTTATTCTTTAGAAAGGTAAATGGAATAAAACATTTTGTGAAGAATAGTTAGATTTCTTTACTCCCCTTTAGGGGCTGGGGGCGTCCTTACTTCCTATAAGGGTTTCCATACCATGCCCCATCTATTTCATTGGCGAAATTTTCGATCTGGCGGTCGGTTTTATCTGACAAATCCCATTTCTGTTTCAGGCTGCTGCCAAAGAAAAAAGCGACGGTTTGGTAAAGCCTTGCATTCATACCACCTTTATATTCCTTTATTATTTCATAACAGTTATTACCTGTCTGACGGTTGATCAGTTTCATCAAAACCCGGCCCTGGTAAACAGACAGGTTGGATAAAGGCTCGGAAAAACTTTTTCTTAACTCTTTCTCCCTGGATTTAATGTATTCTTTTCTTTCTTTTTTATTCTCTACCGTTGCCAGTTTTGCATTAATATCATTGATAGTATGTCCTGCCACTCTCGCATAAGGATAAGTAACATAAACTGCATTGCGCAATCTTGTCCATTCAGCGATCAGCTTTTCCAGTTTTTTGGGTGGCAATTTCGACACCCATACCATTGCTTCCTCTTTATAGGATTGCATTTCCTGCTGGTACCAGATGGCATCTACTATAATGGTATCATTCGGCCCCCATTTTTTTGACCTTTCGGCAAAAGAAGGCATCGGCGGAATTGTATCTGTAGAATCTTGAGTTGGACCAATTTGAGCGGCTAATTGAGTACCTGTTAAAAACAGGAGCATCCAGAGGGCGGCTTTAAATATTGACTTGTATAATTGAATACGGTTCATCCGGGCATAAATTTATAAAAACTATCTATGCCGAACAAGACACTCAAAAAACATTTATCGCTGTTTTAAAAATGTGAAAGATTTAACTCTCTGCACGAAGGCGGTTTACCTGGATACGACGTACCATACTGATAATAATACCAATTGCCGTAATGATGATACCCAGCCAGAGCACATTGATAAAAGGAAATTTATACGCCTTTAGTGTAACGTATTCTAAAATGGCACTCGATTCTTTTACACCAATATCTGCACCGCTGCCGTCATCGGTAATACTGTTGATACGAACTATCAGACTCTCGGACAACACAGTATCCGGCATGACAAACGAATTTCCCTTCTGGTTGATCAATAAAGGCTCGGCCGTATAACTGGTTTTATTAAAGGAGTGAACCTTCAGGCTGGCTACAGTGGCTTTATCACCAGGTTGAAATCCTTCAAACGGCATATTATCTTTTGTAGCTATTTTTTCAAGTACCAAAAATCCTTTGGAATAAAAAATGCTGTCGCCGATTTTTACAGGGTTACTTTTAAAACTTACAGTGTCCTGGTTCTTTTCAGGATTGGGTAATGCTGATACATACGTAAATACATCATGATCCCAATAATGCCGGGAATCGGGATTAGCCATCAATCCTTCATTGCCTTTGTAGTTTACAAATGCATTAGGTCGTAATGTGAATTCCTCATCATCTGTACGACTTTTGAAACGTATTTTATAATACCATTGTTGTTTTTTGGGATGCGCTGAATCACCTAAATATTCAACATCAAATTTCCCCATCTTCATGGGCAAACCTTTTATCAGTGTCAGGTTCTCACCGGTCTTTTCTTTGCTTTCTGTTCCAAAATCAATGGCGATGCCACTTGTATTATGAGAAAGTATTTCTTTTTTAGAAGAAGATATCAATATGCCTAATAATACAAGGCCGAAACCAAAATGGGAAATAGAGCCGCCTGATAATTTTAATTTTCCTTTCATGCCCAGCCAGATATAGGCAACATTGGCAACGATCGCATATACACTGCAGGCAATAGCCAGCCAGATTGCACCCAGATAACCAGCTCCGTGTTTATCATAGTTGATGTCGCCAAATGCAAGTACCAGGGTAGCCAATACAACTGCAATTAATGTAGGCACAGCTATTTTTTTCCAGAAATATTTACTATCCGTGCTTTTATATTTCAGGTATTGAGTGATCGCTGTCAATATACCAATGATAATAGCGACAAATATTTGTATCTGGTTATACGCCATTTCTTCATCTTCCGGCGCTGCTAATTTTACATTGAATACTTTATTGATAACAGGCAATGATGTTTTGCTGATAATAACAACAGCGGATAAAAAGAAAACCAATGCGCCAATGAACATCCAGAATTCACGGGAATTACCACTTTCTTCTTTGGTGATCGTTGGTACCTGTTTTTGTATCTGGTAAATAATAAATCCAAGGCCAACAAGAATTGTAAGAAAAGCGAGGGCAGGAACATTAATAAAATAAGAGGCAAAGAGAAGAACAATACCTGTAGCTCCCGTTATCGTTCTTTGATTAGAATTTGTAGCAACAAGGAAAGCAGGCAGCCAGGTGAATACATATAGCAGTAAGTACAACTGCCCGTTCATGCCCAGATCAGTAAAGGCATGCACAGATGCTTCACCCAAAATACCACTGCGGGTAAGAAACGTAGAATAAAGAATAAAAATGAATGTCAGGAAAAGAAACAAATAAGTTGAACGTTGTGAATGCCCGCTATGTTTATAAATGAGCAATGTGTGTACCCCCGCTACCAATATCAGCCAGGGAACCAGTGATGCATTTTCTACAGGATCCCATGCCCAATAACCGCCAAAGGTCAACGATTCATAGGCCCATGCGGCGCCCATCATAATACCAACACCCAAAACGGCTAAAGAAAAAAGCGACCAGGGCAATGCTGGTCTTAATACCTCCCCAAATTTTTTTGTCCAAAGTCCCGCAATAACAAAAGCAAATGGCACAAGGGTAGAAGCAAAACCTAAAAACAAAACAGGAGGGTGGATGACCATCCAATAATTTTGTAAAAGCGGGTTTAGATCGTTGCCATCTTTAATAGTAGACATATAATCAGGCCGCAAAGCCTGAGCTACATCCATATTGATATGCAAGGCAGGAGCATTATCCAATACACCAGAATCTCTCAATAAAATAAATGGATTGGACCCCAGCTTTTCGCCAAAAAAATAGATACCGGCGATCATAGTAGCCAGGCAGAATTGGGCGAAGCTGACCACTGTCATTACAGGAGCTTCCCATTGTTTGCTTGTTTTGATCAAAATCAATCCGAGCATACAATGCCATATGCTCCATAATAAAAAACTTCCTTCCTGGCCTTCCCACATTGAAGCAAGCAAATATTTTGGTTCTAGTGAACGGCTGCTATGTTGCCAGGCATATTTGTATTCAAACAGGTGATTGGAGTTGATGTAATATAATATAAAGATGATAGAAGCTACAGAAATCGCTTCCGTAATAAAAGCATAGCGGGCTAATTTTTTCCAGTAACCGGCATCAATTCCCTGTTTTGAAACAGTGGATTTTAAATAGGCGAATGTAGCCACCAACGAAGCCACCAATGAAAGCACAATAAAGAAATGGCCTAACTGACCGGGTAAAAGATGCTCGCCTGTGTAATTCATTATGAAGAGAGAGTTTTTATAAGAGATGACCGTTGATTGTTGTTAGTTGACCGGCAGCGGTCATCGGCCATTTTATTAATATTTTGTTTCTGCCTGTATATTTTTCTCAGCAGCTTTCATATCATCCTTATACTTGGAAGGGCATTTTGTTTGTATGCTTTTGCAATCAAAATAATCGCCCATGTATTTGCCTTTTAATACAAGCCGTTCGCTGATCTCAAAATTTTCGGGTTTCGGATTATGGTATATCACTTTTACAGACTTACCTAATGTATCAACAGCGGTAAATGCAAGGTAATTCGGATTTTTCAACGCATCGTATTCCACCGGCTGCGATTTGTCAAGACGAGCCATCAGGTGAACGAATTTGCCCGGTTTGGAAATAGCCGTATCTACTGTATCGTAGGTAGTAGCTGTTTGTAAAAAACTGATCAGTACTGCGATGGCGGCAGCTACTAAAACAAGTAAAATGATGTGGATCTTTTTCATGGTGTTTTCTTCGGCAAACCAGGTTTTAAAATGCGCAGCGAAATTACGTCAAAAAACTGTCATGGCAGCTGGTTTTTGTATTAACGGAGGAGACGATGCTTTGTTCATCGAAATCAAAAAAAACTTAAAAACAGAGCTGCTTTATAAGGTGAATGCTGTCGACTGTCATCTTTCCACCGTCAACTTCTCTAACTAGTTGCATAATGGGTGTATTCTTCAGCCAGAATGCTTTGCCCTTATCTTTGCCGGACATAAATATACAATGCCGTATGATGTTTGAACTTTCCGAAGAACAGTCAATGATACAGAAAGCTGCCCGGGATTTCGCCAAAAATGAATGCCTGCCCGGAGTTATTGAACGGGATGAAAAACAGCAGTTTCCCCGTGAACAAATTATAAAATTAGCCGATCTGGGCTTCCTGGGCATGATGGTAGACCCTCAATATGGTGGCGCCGGAATGGATACGGTGAGCTATGTTCTGGCGATGGAAGAAATCAGTAAGATTGATGCCAGTGTCAGCGTTGTCATGAGTGTGAACAACAGCCTTGTTTGTTATGGTCTGCAAGCTTTTGGTACAGAAGAGCAAAAACAGAAATACTTAACTCCGCTTGCACAGGGAAAAAAAGATGGCGAATTATATATCGGCGCTTTTATGCTTAGTGAGCCGGAAGCAGGAAGTGATGCCACATCACAACGAACAATAGCCGAAGATAAAGGCGACCACTATTTATTGAATGGTACAAAAAACTGGATAACGAATGGTGGCTCAGCAAGCGTATACCTCGTAATGGCACAGACAGATGCTTCTAAAGGTTCAAGAGGTATTAATACATTAATTGTAGAAAAGAACTGGCCCGGTGTTACGGTGGCAGCCAAAGAAAATAAATTAGGGATACGTGGTAGTGATACACATACGGTTATGTTTACCGATGTAAAAGTGCCAAAGGAAAACAGGGTAGGAGCAGATGGTTTTGGTTTTACGTTTGCCATGAAAACATTAGCCGGCGGAAGAATTGGTATTGCTTCGCAGGCATTGGGAATAGCCAGTGGTGCTTTTGAGTTGGCAAGAGATTATTCTAAAGTGAGAAAAGCGTTTGGTACAGAAATCATGAATCACCAGGCTATTGCTTTCAAGTTGGCTGATATGACTACTAAAATAGAAGCAGCCAGATTGCTTTGCTTAAAAGCAGCCTGGGAAAAAGATAATAATATTGATTATACGCTGAGCAGTTCTATGGCAAAAGTATTTTCGTCTGAAACGGCTATGTGGTCGGCCATAGAAGCGGTTCAAATTCATGGCGGCTATGGTTTTGTAAAAGAATACCATGTAGAAAGGCTGATGCGGGATGCTAAGATCACACAGATCTATGAAGGTACAAGTGAAGTGCAGAGAATTGTGATCAGCAGAAGTATTTTAAAAGGATAAATATGCAAATTTGAAAATTTGAAAATGTGCAAATGAAGTAATTCAAATGCACATTTTTATTTGTGGTGTTTTAAGTTTGCAAAATAATATGGCAGCAAATAAAGAGCAATACAAAGAAATAATACAAGAACTGAAGGCAAAGGATGTGACACTTGTTGCGGTTTCCAAAACTAAACCGGTTGAGGATATACAGGAACTATATGATCTGGGACATCGTGATTTTGGCGAAAATTATGTACAGGAATTGGTTGATAAAGAAGCGCAGTTACCAAAGGATATCCGATGGCATTTTATCGGCCATTTGCAAAGCAACAAAGTAAAATATATTGCGCCGTTTGTTTCATTAATCCATGGCGTTGATAGTTTAAAATTGCTTACCGAAATAAACAAACAAGCGGCTAAGAACAATCGCATTATTGATTGTCTGCTACAAATTTATATTGCGAAGGAAGAAACCAAGTTTGGTTTAAACGAAGAAGAACTGAATTTTATAATTAGTGAATTGGAAAATTTGAAAATGACTAATGTGCGGATCTGCGGATTAATGGGCATGGCCTCTTTTACAGACGATATGGAAAAAGTGCGAAAGGAATTTCAATACCTGAAAACCATTTTCGACAAACATGCAACACTGTCAACTTTCAACTTTCAACTGTCAACCCTCTCTATGGGCATGAGCAGCGATTATAAAATTGCCATTGAAGAAGGAAGTACAATGGTAAGAATTGGCAGTTTATTATTTGGAACCCGTAATCCTTAACTCTTAACCCCAACTTCTAATTCATAATCGACAACTAAAACCCTTTCTTAGTTTTATCCACCGGCGGCATTGTTTCTTCCAGCCACTTATAAAATTCACGCTGCCATATCAATGCGTTTTGCGCAGTAAGAACCCAATGGTTTTCTTCTGGAAAATATAATAACTTACTTTTTATTCCTCTCAGCTGTGCGGCCTGGAATGCTTGTAATCCCTGTTCGATTGGTACCCGATAATCTTTGCCACCCTGTATTATCAGGATCGGAGTATTCCATTTATCAACGTAGTTTATTGGATTAAACTGGTTGTATGATTTTTGCGCTGCTGCATTTTTCCTATCCCAATAGGGACCACCCCAGTCAAAGTTTACAAACCACATTTCTTCCGTGGTGCCATACATACTGCGCATATCGAAAATGCCGTCATGTGCGATGAAAGATTTGAAACG
>JGI24806J26614_1000363_pt1 | contig 13236 bp, 10 predicted proteins | sample Kansoi200umMDA_FD_26614 | JGI IMG/M metagenome (IMG submission 26614)
AAGGTGCCTGCCGACACCTCCATACAACGACTTCAAAGATTTATTTACCAACCTTGTTTTGCAATGCCTGCTTTAATCGCTGCCATTGCCTTTTCTTCGTTAACGAGGGTCGTGAGTTTATTTCCTTTGCCATCATGCCCCTGCACCATGTAGGCGCCTTTGGCCGTTTTAGTAATAACTGCATCCAGAATTGGAACGCCTTTTTCTTTGGTTTTTACATTATAAGCTGTGAGCTGAACATCTGCCATGATAAAAGATTTTGGGGTTAGTTCCCAAGGAATCCCTTTGGGATAATACCTGAAATTAACGATTTTGGTGATTCTAAACGGGAGAAAGTTTTGAACGGGAAACGCGCTGGGTATAACAATGTATATTTTACTACTTTATGAATGTTAAATTAGACTAATATATAAGGAAAAGGCGCATTAAACGTCAAGCTTCGCATACTTGGCGTGGCTTTCTATAAAATCTCTCCGTGGGGCTACTTCGTCACCCATTAGCATGCTAAAAATACGATCGGCTTCAGCCGCACTCTCGATAGTCACCTGCTTAAGGGTTCTTGTGCCGGGATTCATAGTTGTGTCCCAAAGTTGGTCCGCATTCATTTCACCCAAGCCTTTGTATCGTTGAACACCTACAGATTCTTCCCTCCCCGCGCCAATCCGTTCTACCAAAGCCTTTCGCTGTTCTTCATTCCAGGCGTAGGCCTGCTCCTTTCCCTTTTTTACCAGGTAAAGAGGAGGTTGAGCAATATAAACATAACCCTGCTCCACCAATTCTTTCATATAACGGTAAATGAAAGTGAGTATTAAAGTAGCAATATGACTTCCATCCACATCAGCATCGGTCATAATGATAAGCTTGTGATAACGTAGCTTATTTAGGTTTAAGGCCTTTGGATCTTCAGGAGTTCCCACTGTTACTCCCAAAGCGGTGTACATATTCCTGATCTCCTCATTCTCGTAAATCTTGTGCTCCATCGCCTTTTCAACGTTCAGGATCTTTCCGCGTAGCGGCAAAATGGCCTGGAAACTCCTGTCCCGTCCTTGTTTCGCGGTGCCGCCTGCGCTATCTCCCTCAACCAAGAATAGTTCGCAACGCTCGGCATCGCGGTCAGAGCAATCTGCGAGTTTGCCAGGTAAGCCACCTCCGCTGAGGACAGATTTGCGTTGAACAAGTTCTCGGGCCTTTCGCGCAGCAGCCCTTGCCTGGGCAGCGAGAATTACCTTATTAATTATATTCTTGGCCTCCCGTGGGTTTTCTTCAAGATGTGCCACCAGAACCTTGGATACGGTGGAATCCACAACACCCATTACTTCCCCGTTGCCGAGCTTTGTTTTTGTTTGTCCTTCAAATTGTGGTTCGGGAACCTTTATCGAAATAATAGCACTCAAACCTTCACGGAAATCGTCACCCTCTATTTCCACCTTTGCTTTCTCAAACATGCCTTCTCTATCTCCATAACTCTTGAAAACCCTCGTCAAGGCCCGGCGAAAGCCAGAAACATGAGTGCCCCCTTCAATTGTATTTATATTGTTGACGTACGAATAAATATGCTCGCTGTAGCTGTCGTTATAAATCAAAGCAACTTCGACGGCCACATTCGTGAAATCATCTTTCCCCTCTACGAAAATTACTTTAGGAATTAATGCATTGCGGCCTGCATTACTATCAAGCATTTCGACAAATTCAACGATACCTCCTTCGCTGTAGAAGGTCTTTGAATAAACGATATTTTCATCCTCTTTTTCCCTAAGGTCATTTAATACAATACGAACTCCTTTATTCAGGAATGACAACTCGCGGAGACGACCCTCCAGTATGTCCTTCTTGAAAACCGTAGCCGTAAATATGGTATCGTCAGGCCAAAAGTGAACAGTCGTCCCCGTTTTATCTGTTTCACCTATTGGACGGACGGCATATTGAGGTATTCCGATCTTGTACTCTTGTTCAAAAATTTGGCCTTCGCGGTAAACTAGCACATGAAGCTTTTTACTCAATGCATTTACGCAACTTACACCCACGCCGTGCAAACCCCCAGAGACCTTGTAGGAGCCTTTATCAAACTTGCCCCCGGCATGTAGCACAGTCATGACAACTTCTAAGGCTGATTTCCTTTCTTTTTGCATTATGCCAGTTGGAATGCCCCGGCCATCGTCCTGCACCGAAATAGAATTATCTTCATGAATGGTCGCGATGATATTTTTGCAATAACCAGCCAGTGCCTCGTCAATAGCATTATCCACGACTTCATACACCAGGTGATGTAAACCCTTTTCGCTAGTGTCGCCAATATACATCGCCGGACGTTTGCGAACCGCTTCTAAACCTTCTAAGACCTGGATACTTTCTGCACCATAACCATTGCTGGCTTGTGTTTTTTTCTCGTTTATTTCTACACTCATAATAAGGGGGAAATCTGCTCGTTTTTGATCATTCCGAAGTTCTCCCTTCGGCAACAAATTGAGACCTGTAAATGTACGAATTCTCCGGGGCATGAAAGGCATTTTCAGCAGAGAATTATCAAGGTTTTTTTATCAATTTTTGGAGAACTTCAGAGGCAAAAAAAATGACCGAACTCGTAAAGAAATTCAGTCATTTTGTAATCATTTAAATCAGCGCGACCAGCCCTTTATTTCTTAACTATTTGAGCCACCATTACAGCTTCGGTGCAGATCTTTCCACCTGAAAAAACAGTCCCTCTCATTTCAACAATACCGCGGCGAATTGGCGAGAGTAATTCCATTTTCAGCAATAGGGTGTCACCCGGCCTCACCATATTTTTGAATTTGCAGTTGTCAATTTTTAAGAAATAAGTATCGTACTGACCCTCACCTGTAACATTGATCGCGAATATTCCACCGGTTTGTGCCAAGGCCTCCACTTGCAGAACACCAGGCATCACGGGATTACCAGGGAAATGGCCCTGGAAAAACCATTCATTGTAGGTCACATTCTTGACCCCAACGATATGCTTGTCACTTATTTCAATAATCTTGTCAACAAGCAAAAAAGGATAGCGATGTGGCAGTTTGCTCTCGATATACTGTTGATCATAGATCGGTGGCTTGCTCGGATCATAGCAAGGAATGCCCAGATTGCTCCGATTCTTTTTAATGTATTGTTTGATCTTTTTTGCAAACTCGACATTGCTACTGTGGCCCGGCCTGTTAGCGATTATCTGCGCCTTGACCGGAAACCCAATCAATGCGAGATCTCCAACGACATCCAATAATTTGTGCCGTGCGGGTTCATTTGGAAAGCGCAGCTCGATATTGTTCAAATAGCCTTCACTTTTCACCTCGATTTTTTCTTTTCCAAAGATTTTTGCGAGCCTGACCATTTCCCTGTTGTCAACAGGCTTATCAACAACTACAATCGCATTGTTTACATCCCCACCTTTAATGAGATTATTATCCAGCAGCATTTCCAGCTCGTGTAGGAAACAAAAAGTACGGCAGGGAGCGATTTCATTTTTAAAATCCTGGATATGTTTTAAGCCCGCATGTTGTGTTCCTAATACCGGGGAATTAAAATCGATCAACGTGGTAACAGAATATTCATTGGCCGGCATGGCAATCAGCTCAACATTTTTCTTTTCGTCTTTGTACAGGATATTTTGGCCAAGGATGTACCAGAATTTTTCAGCGTTCTGCTCTTCAACACCCGCCCTTTCGATCATTTCCACAAAAGGGCCTGAGCTTCCATCAATGATCGGGACTTCGGGTCCGTTCAGGCTGATTAAAACGTTGTCAATTCCCATTCCAACCAACGCTGCCAGCACGTGCTCAACAGTATTTATTTTGACTCCGTTAATTTCCAAAGTAGTACCGCGACTAGTGTCGGTTACAAGATCGCAATCTGCTTTTATAATCGGTTCGCCGTGCAGATCAGTGCGTTGAAATTGAATGCCGAAATTGGGAGCAGCCGGCTTTAATATCATGTCGACCAGCACCCCCGTGTGAATGCCAGTCCCAGAAATACTTACTTCTGATTGGAGAGTATGTTGTTTGTCAGGGTTAAAACCTGCAGCCATATTCTCACTAATATAAGTGTTCTTTTTTATTTCTGTTATCATGCGGGCAAAGATAGGGAGAAGTGGTATGAGAACAGCTATTAGCAAACTCAATAACCCGTTAATAACTGATTATTGACCATGATTATTTTATATGCAATCACATCACCAGCCCGGTTCATCATTCGCATTTTGTGAGCCATGATGAAACAACTATAACAAACTTTTATGTGGTAAATTATCTCACGTCAACTTTTTCTCCGAGCAATTGCCTAACTAACGCTTCTAACTCTTTAACTCTTCTTTCTAGCTCAGGAAGATTGCGGCTAATAGCCTGGCTGCGAAGAGCCGCAGTGTAATCATATGCTGGTGAGCCAGTAACTGCCTTACCGGATTCAATGGATTTACTTACGCCACTTTGAGCATTTATTTTGGCGCCGTCGCCAATTTGGAGATGACCAACAATTCCAGCTTGTCCGCCCACCATTACACCTTTGCCCAGTTTTGTACTTCCGCTAATGCCGACCTGTGCAGCAATAACAGTTTCATCACCCACCTCTACATTATGGGCGATTTGAATCAAATTGTCCAGCTTAGCACCATTCTTGATTATTGTTGAGCCGATTGTTGCCCGGTCGATGGTTGTATTAGCTCCTATTTCAACCTCATCTTCGATTATAACGTTGCCGATTTGAGGAACTTTCTTAAAACTGCCATCCGGTTGAGGAGCAAAACCAAAACCATCACTCCCAATTACTGCTCCTGCATGAATGATTACATTATGGCCGATGACACAGTCATTGTAAATTTTTACTCCCGGGTGGATAATAGTGTGATTACCAATTTTGACATTGTCACCAATAAATGCATTGGGAAAAATTTTTGTGTCGTTTCCAACCTTTACGTTTTCGCCCAGGTAAGCGAAAGCGCCGATGAAAACATTTTGACCGTAGACGACGGTCTTAGCAATATAGCTTGGCTGTTGTATACCATTCAATTGCTGCGTTATCATTTCCTGGTATTTGGCGAGCAACGAAGCAAACGCGGTATAAGGATCAGACACACGAATGAGGGTGGCCTTCAGCGGTTGCTTTAACGCCAGTTGCTCATTGATGATGATAACTGACGCTTTTGTGGTGTATAGATGCTCTTCGTATTTGGGATTGGCGAGAAATGCAAGCTGGCCTGCCTGTGCTTCTTCAATTTTTCCAAATGAATTAACGGCGACATCCGCATCTCCCTCTATCTTACCATTTATAAGAAGTGCTATTTGAGAAACTGAAAACGTCATGTTTACTGGTTGCTGGTTTCTTGTTTCTGGCTTTTGCCTGGCACTAATACTAGTTACCAGTAACAAGCGACTAGAAACGATAATAACAAATGTAATATTTTTTAACAGGGCCGGCCAGTTGGTGATGGATGAGTGCATTGTCAATCTGCGAAATATCTTTCACCGTGCCATCTTTGAACAAAATATTTATTCTTTCATCAGTGGGGTCGTAGGTGGTATTTATCGCTTCGCCGGTAAAAACAAAATATCCGGCTTCCTCGTTAGTGATTTGCAAACGCTCAGCAACTTCACATTTTTTTTCTACAAGCATTCTTTCGTCAAAAGGTTCCGCCTGCAGTTTGATTTTTAGTAGTCGCCGGTCAACCAAAGAACGGCAAAGGGTGGATAATATTTCATCGGGATGATCACTCCAGTTTTTGATTGTGCACATCACGTCATAATCATCGAGGCTGCAAAAGGCTTTCAGGTGCTCTTCGATCGGCTCAGCGCTATCGTAGCTGTTTAGGAAGAAATTCAAGGCTTTTGTTGCGGCAACAGTTGCTATCTCATTTTTTAAAAGATCCTTTGCTCGTTGAATAATTTTTACCAGCAGCATTTCAGCACCCATTACAGCTTTGTGCAAATAAACTTGCCAATACATGAGTCTCCGAGCCACCAGGAATTTTTCGATGGAGTAAATTCCTTTTTCTTCAATCATCAATTCATCATCCTTTACAACCAGCATTTTCAAAATGCGATCATAGCTTATCACTCCTTCCGCAACCCCTGTAAAAAAACTATCTCTCGACAAGTAGTCCATGCGGTCAACATCAAGTTGCCCCGATATGAGCTGGTGTAAGAAATGTTTGGGATAAGTGTTGGTAAATATGTCGATGGCTGTTTGGAGCTGCCCCTTATACTCCTCATTCATCGTACGCATGATGAGTAGCGAAATGGCCTCATGGTGAATATTCTTTATGAGTTCATTTTCCAGGGCATGGGAATAGGGCCCATGCCCAATGTCATGAAGAAGAATGGCGACTTTAGCACTCAATTCCTCTTCTGGCGTAATGATTGTGCCTTTGTTTTTTAATTCACCAAGCGCGCAGCTCATTAAATGGTATGCGCCCAGTGAGTGATGCAGCCGGGAATGGACCGCGCCGGGGTAGACCAAATGCGCAAATGCCATTTGGTGAATGCGCCGAAGCCTTTGGTAGTAGGGATGGGCGATGATGCTTAGAATGAGCGGATGATCAATCGTAATAAAACCATACACAGGATCATTAATGATTTTCCGTGCAAAGCCCATGCTGTTGTGTTTTTGTTAAAGCCCTTTTGCAGTGAGTTGGCAAAACTACAATAGCTGGGTTTAATAAACTAAATTTGGATCGTTGATTGCCCTGATTAACATGATTTACGCTGATTAGTTTGCTAACGTTCAACTTTTCCGATTGCGTTTATTCTCTCTGATCAGTGAGCAAGGTTTCGCTCAAAAATTAAATATAAAAAGAATGGCAGTTCCGAGAATTCTCTGGGTAGACGATGAAATTGAAAGTTTACAATCACAAAAATTATTTTTAGAAGGTAAAGGCTATGAAGTACAAACTTTCACCAACGGCTTCGACGCTATAGATTTTGTAAAGGAGAACCCCGTAGATGTGGTACTCATCGATGAGACAATGCCCGGGATTACCGGGCTTGAAACGCTGGCAAAGATTAAAGAAGTAAATGGGTCCCTGCCAGTAGTGCTGATCACAAAAAATGAGACCGAGAACCTAATGGACGAAGCCATTGGCAGCCAGATAAGTGATTACCTGATCAAGCCTGTGAATCCAAACCAGGTGTGGCTAAGTCTGAAAAAAATAATCGATAACCGCCGGCTGGTTGCGGAAAAAACCACAACCGCCTACCAGCAGCAGTTCCGGAACTTGTTCATGGCGTTGAACAGCAATCCGGACTACAACGAGTGGATGGACATTTATAAAAAATTGGTGTATTGGGAACTGGAGATGCAGAAAAGTGATAGTCCCGAGATGCAGGAAGTCTTGCAGCAGCAGAAAAGTGAAGCTAATACTGAGTTCTTCAAATTTATTTCCCGGAACTATGCTTCCTGGCTCAACCCTAAAAGCGGTGACGGGCCGGTGATGAGCCACACTATGTTTCAGTTCAAAGTTTTACCGCATATTGAAAAGGGAACCCCTTTGTTTTTTATCGTGATTGATAATCTCCGGTTTGATCAATGGAAAGCCATACAGCCCATTTTCACCGAGAATTTCAGAATTCTGGAAGAAGAAACGTTTTATAGCATTTTACCTACAGCCACGCAGTACGCGAGAAACGCCATTTTCGCCGGCATGCTCCCCATCGACATTGAAAAAAAATTCCCCGCTGAGTGGAAGAATGATGATGAGCAGGGCGGAAAAAATCTAAATGAGGAATTGTTTTTTAAGGCGCAACTCAAAAGACTGGGTAAAGAAAATCTTAGGTATTCCTACACAAAGGTTCTAAACAACCAGGCCGGGCTTGACCTGGTAAATAACATCCATAACCTGCTGAACAATGACATTAATGTGATCGTGTACAATTTTGTTGACATGCTCAGTCATGCTCGCACTGAAATGGAGGTGTTGAAGGAATTGGCTGGGGACGAAATGAGCTACAGGAGCATTACGACTTCATGGTTCGAACACTCACCTCTGCACCAGGCACTGAAACGTATAGCCGATAAAAATATTAAGGTGGTGTTGGCGACAGATCATGGTAGCATACGGGTGAATACGCCCTACAAAGTTGTTGGCGATAAACAAACCACAACCAACCTTCGGTACAAACATGGTCGCAATCTAAATTATGAGCCGAAAGAAGTACTTGCCTTTCGCAATCCACGGGAAGCGGGATTGCCTGTGCCGACACTAAATTCCTCATTCATCTTCGCGAGAGAAGACGGCTATCTCTGTTACCCTAATAATTACAATTATTACGTGAATTACTATCGTAACACTTTTCAGCATGGGGGAGTGAGCCTGGAGGAAATGATCGTACCGGTCATAAAGATGCAGAGCAAGTAAAACGCCTTCTCTCCTTTAAGGCAATTAGATCCCAATAACCTAATGTGGGGAAATTTTTTGAAATACAGTTTTTTAATATCGTTAGTTTCGCACAGTAACAAATCTTAAATCTCGACTTAATTCCCCTTGCGGGGCTGGGGTATGAAATACACTCAATCTACACTTGATAAATTAGAAAAGATCATTGAAGAGGCGCGATATGTCATCCGCTATGAAAGAGGAACGTTTCAAAGCGGCTATTGCATTCTTGAACAAAAAAAAGTAGTAGTGCTAAATAAATTCTTACAGACAGAGGGACGCATTAATACGCTCATTGATCTCATTCCCCAACTGGATGTCCAGGCCGATCTTCTCTCTGAAGAGTCAAAAAAACTGCATGCAGAAATCTGTCCTAAATTAGAGGTGAACAAGAATTAATCTGCCTGTTTTGTTGACTCCTCACTTCTTATTTCGTATTTCGTACTTTTAATCGTGTCTTATCCTTCACTCAAAATAACCTTTCTCGGTACTGGTACGAGCAGTGGCGTGCCTATGATCGCATGTGACTGCGAGGTGTGCAGCTCCACGGATAAGAAGGATAAGCGACTGAGACCAAGCATCATGGTGCAATCGGCAAATACCACAATTGTTGTGGACACCACGCCGGATTTTCGTTGCCAAATGCTGCGGGAGAAAGTAAAGAACGTGGATGCCGTTCTTTTTACACATCCGCACAAAGACCATATTGCTGGACTGGATGACGTAAGGGCTTTTAACTTTTTTAATAAGAAAAAGATGGAGGTATATGCTAACTCCCTAACGGAAGAGGCATTGAAAAGAGAATTTGGTTATGCATTTTCAGATAAGAAATACCCAGGGGTGCCCGATTTAAATCTTAATACCATTACGCTTGATCCCTTTTCTATTGGAGATATTCCCATTATTCCCATACAGGTTTGGCACTTAAAGATGCCTGTATTGGGATTTCGTTTTGGAAAATTCACGTATGTGACCGATGCCAACAGGATTGATGAGCAGGAGAAAGAAAAGATCAAGGGCAGCGAAATCTTTGTTATAAACGTTTTAAGGAAGCAAAGCCATGTTGCTCACTTTAGCTTGGGCGAAGCTATCGGTCTCGCGCAGGAGTTAAAAATACCAACCGTGTATTTTACTCATATATCACATCAGTTGGGATTACACCAGGCTATTGAGTCTGAATTGCCTGATAATATACATCTTGCCTACGATGGGTTAACGCTGACGATTTAGCCGTTAAAAAAATATTTTTTAACGGTTGTTCGCATGAAAAAATTTCCCTTACCTTGCAGAGCCTTTAACGATTGCTATAGTGTGAAGTTAGTTGAACCGGTTGCTTGCGTATGAATAGTCAAGTGATGCCATCCCGAAAGTGATCGGGATGGCATCATAATTTCATCAAGTTTTAATCTATGAATTTTCAATCATCGGAGTTAACACAGCAAATTGCCAATGCTACAAAGGATTTTGCACAACAACATATAAGACCGCACGTGATGGAATGGGATGAGAGCCAGCAATTTCCCGTTGCGACGTTTAAAGAACTCGGAAAACTGGGAATGATGGGAGTATTGGTGCCGGAAAAATATGGTGGTGCAGGTATGGGTTATTTCGAATATAAAACGATTATTGAGGAAATTTCAAAAGTTTGCGGATCCATCGGTTTAAGTGTGGCCGCACACAATTCGTTGTGCACGGGTCATATCATGACATTTGGAAATGAGGAACAGAAGAAGACATATTTGCCAAAGCTCGCCAGTGCGGAGTGGATCGGTGCATGGGGGCTGACGGAGCCAAACACCGGTAGCGATGCTGGCAACATGAAGTGTACAGCTACTAAAGATGGAAATGAATGGATAATCAATGGAACCAAAAACTGGATCACTCACGGCAAGAGTGGCGACGTTGCCGTTGTGATCTGTCGCACCGGTGAGCCCCGGACGAGTGGTAATGCCACAGCTTTTATCGTAGAAAAAGGGACGCCTGGTTTTAGCGGCGGTAAAAAAGAAAATAAGCTGGGCATGAGAGCAAGTGAAACGGCCGAAATGATCTTCGATAATTGTCGCATACCTGACGCAAACAGGATGGGAGGCATTGGGGAAGGTTTCCGACAGGCATTGAAAGTGCTTGATGGGGGGCGAATTTCAATCGCATGCCTGGCATTAGGTATTGCCAAGGGTGCTTACGAAGCGTCGATAAAATATTCAAAAGAACGCTACCAATTTGACAAACCTATTGCAAGCTTCCAGGGCGTTTCTTTTAAGCTCGCTGATATGGCGACTGAAATCGAGGCTGCTGACTTGCTCACGTTGCAAGCCTGCGATTTGAAGAATCGCAATGAAAATGTAACCAAGGCTGCAGCTATGGCAAAATACTATGCGGCCGAGGTAGCGGTAAAGGTCGCCAACGATGCTGTTCAAATATTTGCCGGCTATGGCTATACCAAAGATTTTCCTGTTGAGAAATATTACCGGGATGCCAAGCTATGCACCATCGGCGAAGGAACATCTGAGATACAGAAGATCGTTATTTCAAGAGAAGTGCTTCGGTAACGTGGAACAGGTTACGTTCATTGAGTTAGACTAAATAAACTGGTAGGTCCCCCTAAGCTTGAGAAACATATCTGCATCGTGCTTGCCCACGACCCTGACATGAAGAAGCGAATCAGTTACTGTAAACTTCACCGCAATTCTAAGTTCTTTTTCTTGTTCTGGATTTACGATTTTCAGAAACTTGCAATCGTCTACTGCAATTAATTTTATGGCTTTCCCAAAATGGGTTTCTATTAACTCATGAACAATCTGCAGTTGCATGACTCCGGGTGTTATCGGGTGGCCGGGGAAATGACCCGCATACACAATATGGCCTGGAAATAATTTAATGGTCGTGATAAAATCTGATTCATGCGCTGAACTTTCCATTATTTCAAAAAGGTCATTTAGCAGCTTCACTTTATCTCTATTTAATACTAAGCAGGATTAATCCTAAATTCTCCGGTATTACATTATTGCATACTAAAACGTTTCTTACGTCAGCCTCACTACTCTTTGCATTATTCAAAAGCAAATCGACGCCATAATGCATTGCAAACGCTGAATTCGTGTAGTAGGTGCCCGTTAGTTTTTGATAATCGCATAAGCGTTCCCGCGGAAATAGTGATTTCAATTCGTCCATTTTCTGTTGGTCATTCAGAGCAAACAAAATCAGGTCTATGCTTTCGGCAGGCAGATCATTGGATGCCAGGAAGTGGCTAACGCCGTCGGTAATGCCGTCTATTAATCCAAAGCTGCCAACATCCACCAGTTTCACAGCCTCCGAATGGTGATTTTCATTGGATAAAACAAAGAATGATGCACCACAGGCCAGTTGCAGGTGTTCACGGTTTAATCTTGACCGCGTGTTATACAAGCTTTCTTCTTCTTCATCGGCGCCGCCAACCAGTACATGATGAAAACCAGATTTGATCCACATGATGCCGTCGATCAGGCTTTGTTCAAATGACAGGCTGTTTTGGGTGTGCGTCATGTTATAGCTGTGATTTTTTAACAGCAAGGCTATCTGCCCTGCAATCGTATTGTGCGTTGATACGATGAACGAGGTTGGCGATAAGGGTCCTCCATTTGCATTGAGTATTTTATCCAAAAAATTCCTTGTATTAACACAGCACCCCATGCTTGTACCGACGATGATTGCATCAGGTTGCTTAACTGCTGCCTGCTCGAGACAATCCATTGAACATACCATTGACATTTTTTGTACATCACTCATCCTTCTCCTGTCCATGGGTGGTATGAATTCACCGTAGTCGGGTGCGATCAATTGGGACGAGGGCTCCAGTTCACGCAACTGCCGTGAGAATCCTTTATTCCTGAATGTAGGCTGATGTGATATGGTGGAAGCAGCATTGATATACATTTACGATGCTTTACAAAAGATCAGACAAGTACAGTTTCCGCCAAAACCAAACGAATTGGACAAAACATATTCGAGATTAGCCGAACGAAATTCAGTTTCGGGTTTCATTCCGGTTTCTTTCATCGGTATTGTAAAATTCAGGTTGGGCGGCATTGCTTGTGATTGGATTGCCTGAACGCAATACACAGCTTCAATAGCTCCCGCGGCCGCGAGTGTGTGCCCGGTAAATCCTTTCGTAGAACTGAATGGAGGGATATTGTTTCCAAATACAGTTTTTAATGCCATTGATTCAGACAGGTCATTATTACCTGTCCCTGTGCCGTGCGCATTGATATAATCAATTGCCTCTGCGGATATGCGCGCCTTCGCCAGTGCGTGAATCATTGCAAGAGCTGCTCCCTTGCCATCAGGCGAACTTGCCGTTTGATGAAATGCATCTGTTGCATTATGCCATCCTGCCAATGAGCAAATCGGTTGATTCCCGCTAATAGAAATACTGTGCTCGTTTTCCAGGATCAGGAATGCTGCTCCTTCACCCAAGTTCAATCCCATTCTTTTTTCGTCGAAAGGTTTACATATCCCGTTATCATAGATGCTCAATGAGCTAAACCCTTTTATATCAAAGGTTGCAAGCGGTTCTGAACCTCCTGCAATCACCCTGTCTAACTTATTTGCCTCAAGGAGTCGTGCCGCGTGCATAATGGCATTCGCTCCCGATGAACAGGCCGTTGATATTGTACCAATGTATCCCGAAATACCCAATGCAACAGCAATTCTTTCTGTTGTTCTGCCATTATCATGCGTCATCAAAGAACTGCTTTCTGCGCCATTATTTGTCTGCGATGCGAAGTAGTATCTTTCGGTGCGGTCCATACCGCCAACAGACGTTGCAGATATTATTCCTGTTCGTATTCTTTTATCGATCTTATTTTTTNCCCATGCTTCCCTGGCTG
>JGI24806J26614_1000364_pt1 | contig 13232 bp, 12 predicted proteins | sample Kansoi200umMDA_FD_26614 | JGI IMG/M metagenome (IMG submission 26614)
TCCATTCAATTCTTTCGTTATGTTCCGAAAGCCTGATACGATTCATTTTTCATTAACCAGTTTAAATCGGATAATACAGAAAAACTTGCTAAAACCGTCCAGGCTATTTCTGCTGAACTTACACGAAACATGCCTGCTGATTACGATAGGTATTCAAAAGAAGATAAGATTGGAATATTGCAAAACACGTTGTTTAGAATTACCAAGGGACAGAATGTTGACGTAAACTGTTTCGATAGTACCGGGATCATTATAGCAAGCACACAAAATATTCTATATGAAAAAGGAGTGATCAGCCCAATGGCTGACCCCGTTGTATGGTGGAATCTTACCGAGGGGGAAGTGCATCGCTATATTTCTGATGAAACCATTGGCAACTTGTCGTATAGCAGTATTTATCAACCTTTACTGGATAAAAACAACAGTGTATTTGTTTACCTGCAGGTTCCATTTTTTGCCTCGCAAAATGAGTTGAACCAGGAGATCTCCAACTTCCTGGTAATCCTTATTAATATCATTGCTTTTGTGTTCCTGCTATCGGGCAGCCTTGCTTACTGGATATCCGGAAGTATTACACGATCTTTTAATGTGATTGCAGAAAAAATGAATCGTATCAGGCTTTCGGAACATAACGAAAGAATTGAATGGACACCAAAGGACGAAATAGGCAATCTGGTATTCCAGTATAATAAAATGGTGGATCAGCTGGAGGACAGCGCTAAAAAAATGGCCCGCAACGAAAGAGAACTGGCCTGGCGTGAAATGGCAAAACAGGTAGCGCATGAAATCAAGAACCCGCTTACGCCCATGAAACTAAGCCTTCAGTTTTTGCAGAAAGCCATTAAGGAAAATAATAGCGATGTGAAGCAGATAACAGAAAAGGTTGCCGGTAATCTTGTCGGGCAAATCGACCACCTTTCAAAAATAGCCACTGAGTTTTCTCAGTTCGCCAACCTTGGTAATTATAAGCCGGAATTGTTTAACCTGCAGTTTACCATGAGGGATGTAATACAGATGTATGAAATGCAGGAAAACCTCACCGTTCGCTGGGATTCGCTAAGCCAGCCATTAAATATTTTTGCAGATAAAACCCAGATCAACCGGCTGCTTACCAATTTGCTGCAGAACGCATCTGAGGCTGGTGAGCATCAAAAAATTATCGGGATAGTAATTGGAGAAAGATTAATACCTGGCGCTGTTGTACTCTCTTTTGCCGATAATGGAAATGGAATTCCCGATGCAGTAAAACATAATATTTTTATGCCCAACTTTACCACCAAATCAGCCGGCACCGGCCTGGGGCTGTCCATCTGCAAAGCCATTGTTGAAAATGCAGGAGGAACCATCTGGTTCGAAACTCAAAATGGAGTTGGTACAACATTTTATGTACGGTTGCCGCTTGCTAAATAATCTAAAAAAAGTGATATGAATGCATCAAAGGGATTTCTAACCTGCCTCGTTGTTAGCTCATTTGCAACCTGCACAATTGCGCAAAAAACCTATCAGCCAAAACTCGAAAAAATATGGGAAACAGATACCATTATCAGGATACCCGAATCGGTTTTATTTGATGGAAAGCGCAATACACTTTTTGTAAGCCTGATTGACGGTGCGCCATGGGAAGCTGACGGAAAAGGTGGCATTGCCAAAATGAGCCTTGATGGTACAACGGTGGACCAGGATTGGGTGAAAGGATTGAATTGCCCTAAAGGAATGGGGATTGATGGCAATAAATTATACGTGGCGGATTTAACCTCGGTGGTGGTTATAAATATCAAGAAAGCAACCATCGAAAAGCGTATAGACCCCGAAGGTGCAGTCAACCTGAATGATATTACCATTTCACCATCAGGTGTTGTATTTGTCTCTGATTCAAAAAGCGGAACGGTTTATAAAATTGAAGATGAAAAAGCCGTGCTTTATCTCGACAGCCTGCCAGGCGTCAATGGCCTGAGTTATGCGAATAACGAACTACTCGTTGCCGCAGGTAAAAATTTTATCAAAGTAAACAGCAAAAAAATAAAAACAACGCTTGCAACACTACCGGAAGGTGGTGATGGTATTGAACCAACAGGCAGTGGTGATTACATTGCAACTTCATGGCCCGGCTATATTTACTATGTACATGCTGGTGGAAAAGTTGATACCCTGCTGGATACACATGCTATCAAAAAGAACACGGCTGATATTGGTTATAATCCTTATACCGGCATGGTATTCGTTCCTACATTTTTTGGTAAAACCGTAGTCGCATACCAGCTAAAATGATGTGCAGGCGGTATGGTCAAAAAAATAAAATGCATTTTATTTTTTATCGTATTGGTACGATCATGGTTAATGCTTTTGTAATGATAGTAGCTTCGATGCGGTTTGTTTTTCCCATATACTCACCATCTACCTGGAAATGTGCCTTATGTTTTGAATAGATTTGAAGGGTATTGGTTTGAAAGAGTTCTGTTTTTTGCGGATCAAATTCACTATGAGTAAATATCATTTTGAATAATTCCAGCATCGAAATTTTGTTGACGATTACTACCTCAAATAGCGCATCATCAAGCCTGCCTACTGGATTTATGACTGCACCACTTCCATAACGGGTAGCATTGGCAATAACTATCATTGATGCGTTTCGCTTTATCACTTTTTCATTGACCCAAATTTTAGCCTGCATTTTTGAATGCCTGCGTAATACCTGCCAGGAGGCTTTTATATAACCCCACATGCCCCGTCGTTTGTCTGATTGAAATTTTTTTACAACAAATGCATTGAAGCCGATATCGCTTAAGTGAATGCATAGCTCCTTGTTAATCCGGACCAAAGAAATTTGCATAGGATGGCCTGCAAATATTACATCGAGTGCAGGAATTAGCGAAAGAGGAATCGACAATTCTTTAGCCATTCCGTTAGCCGAACCCGCAGGAATAATTCCAAGTGGAATATTCGTGTTAAGCAGGCATTCTGCCACCAGCTTAACTGTACCATCGCCGCCACAGGCAACAACCCGGTCGGGGCAAAAAGCACTAATCTGCTGTTTAATAATTTCAATGGGGCATTTTAAGGGCATAATAAAATATTCCACATTGCCTTCATGACTAGCCATATATTTTCTTATCTCATCATTATAATTGAGGTTTTTATTTCCCGAAGCAGGATTGATTACAAAAAGTAACTTTAGGCTGGTACGATTATTCATGTGCAATAAATATGGGCAAAAGCAAAACCACGGTAAATATATATCATGGCTATGGTCATTCTGAAGACCTGGTCGTATACGGCCATGTGTTAAAAAGTATGCCCGCCACGCTCCGCCATGATTTTAAGCATCCCATTAGAAATATGTTTCAGTTGCTTCGATTGTTTTTTGTGAAACCGCTTGCCGGAGCAAAAGTGCGGCTATGCTGGAAAAGCCAGGTGTTGGAAACTACCACTGAAGCGGATGGTCTTTTTAAATTTGAATGGAGTTCACCTGAATATGTGCAGGCCGGTTGGCACGAATTAACCGTTGCGCATATGAGTGATACCGGTGAGGTGTTAACTGAAAGTAAAGGCAATCTATATGTGCCGCATGTAACGCAGTATGCGTTTATTTCTGATATTGACGATACAGTAATGGTGTCGCATTCATCCACTACCGTAAAACGTCTTAGAGAGTTGTTTATTAAAAATGCGAGGACGCGTTCAGCTTTTCGGGATGTTGCGGAGCATTATGCATTGCTCGCAAAATCAAATACGAATCCGGATACTCCTAATCCTTTTTTTTACGTTTCGAGCAGCGAGTGGAACCTGTATCATTACCTGGTGGAGTTCTTTCGTTTCAACGGATTGCCAGAAGGAACTTTTATGCTTAGCCAGTTAAAGCGATGGTTTCAACTCTTTAAAACGGGTAAAAACAAACATGAAGGAAAACTGTTTCGCATTATGCGGATCCTCAAAGTATTTCCGTTGCAGGAGTTTGTTTTGATAGGCGATAATAGTCAAAGTGATCCCGCGATTTACGAAGCCATCATTCATAAATATCCCGGCAAAATACATGCAGTTTATCTCAGGAATATTAAAAAAGAAAATGAAGCAGCAACACGGAAACTACTGGTAGGTTTGCAGAAAAGAGGAGTGCATACTTGTTTGTTTGAGCACAATGCAGAAGCCATCATTCACTCAAGAAAAATAGGGTTAATCAACGATGATCCCGGTGAAAAAAAGGAAGGCATTCAATAATGTATCGTTCGGTAACTGATATAGGTTCCTATTTCACTTTTTCAATAAAACTAATGACCGTTTGTGCAAAAAAGTCCGTATCTCCGTTCATCGGGGTATGTCCCGAGTGTGGCATCATCACCAGTAACTTATAGGAAGATCCTAACTGTTGTAATGCATGTTGCCCTGAGATAGCCGGAACAACAAAATCATACTGACCCCAAACCAATAAAGTTGGTATTTTGATTTTGGATAACTGGCTGGTATAGGTTACTGGTTCAAGTGTTTCAAGAAATGCTTTGCCTTTGGCGGTTTCGTACAGATGAAAAAGATTAACGCCATAGGAAATCGGCGATGAAGGAGATGTAAGATCAAGCGGGTTGGTGGTGTGATTGATGGGCATATAAGTTTCAGCCTGGTGCGCATAATCATTCATCTTATAACTGATATCCAACGAAACGTTTGGTTGGTTCGCCTCGCAGTAGTTCACAATTTCAGTCCATTCACTTACATAATTTCCCTTCACAATTTCTGACTTTCCTGTGTCTATCATCATCTGTCTTGATGTGATATTTACTTCCGGATAATCATGTGCTCCATCCACTTCAATCCATCCTTTTATCTTCTGTTGGTTGCTATCTTTTATTAAATACCCTGATCCCAATAGGCCACCAAAACTATGCCCCAATAAAAATATTTTGCTGTCAGTACCATACCGGTATTTCAACGTCACGACTAATTTCTCGAGGTCATTAATCATTTGTTCAAGCGAAAGATGATCATAGTTGGAATTGCCGGCTGCAGCGCCTCCGTCGCGCTGGTCCCAGTAGGCTACAGCGTATTTTTTTTGTAATTGTGCTGTTTGAAAACCACTGTAACTATAGGAACCTTTTCCCGGCCCCCCATGTACAAATAGTATAATAATTTTTGATGCAGTATTACCTTTTACCCATACCGGCATATCGGCGCCATTGTTGGTAAGCCAAAACATTTCATCTGTATTCGAAACAAATTGAGCGGCTTCTTTTTTGCAGCTTGAAAAGAATGAAAACAAGAGAATAATTATGCCACTCGTTGTTTTCATACATGATGGGATTTGTGAACTATTTTATTCTTAACACTTACTGTAGTATTTGGCAAGTGATATTTTATAGTAAGCGCTAAAGAGCCATGTGGCAACACAAAACTGTTGTATGGAAACTGCAACCAAAAAATGGGTTGAAATGAAACAGTAAATGGTTTTGGTTTTTTAATACGGGTAAGATCAATTCCATATCCAGGCGCTATGTTTATGGTGGCATAAGTTCTGCCATAATTATTTTTTTGTTTTACGGTGCCATTGTCATCAACTACATAAACATTGCCATCGTAGACAGTATGCAAGAGTCCAGCTCCGGCTAATGTTTCAAAGTAGGAAGCATTTTTATAGTGATGTCTTTTGCCCAGGTAAATTGAAAGTAACAGGCCTGTATGATTGAATTCATACCTGTAAAATCCAGCATTGGCAGTAAAGATTAATTCCCAGTTTTTTTCAATAACATAACCGTTGTTTTTTTCTTTAATAAGGGTGGTATGTTTCAATGGAAAATCAATTCCTGCAGTGGTACCAAAGCTTTGTGGGAAATCGTAGAGGAATGAACCGGAAATAAAGAAAGGCGCTTTTAGTTTTTTCAAAGTGCTATCCTGCGCCATCACGTCGGTTAGAGAAATCACGAAAATAATTACGATTGCAAACCGTATAAATTTTATTGACACTGGTTGCTATTTATTGTAAAGGAAGTAGTGTTGGTTGATCAAAACCGGGTAAAAAACGCCACCTTAAAAATAGAAACGTAACCTCTTCAAACAAAGTTGCCGGTTAAAAAATCGGTTATAAATGAGACACTAATTTAATTAAAATTGTATAGTTGAATTACAGTGCTGAATAGCGATTAAAGGTGTAGGTGAGTAACACCCGTCCGAACGCCCGTCCGAATGGATTCATCCGGGTGGAGTAAAGGCCAGGCGGGCAATCAAAGTCACATACTTATTTAATTGGCAGTCAAAAAAATACTCACTAACTAAACCGATAACATTAAGGTTCTACCAGAATTACATTTTATACTTTAAATACCCTATCAACTTTTTAACCTGCCACCTTATTACCTTGCCATTCTATTATACCGCCATTTCCTCTTCCCGTTCCGATTCTTCAATCAATGCAATTGGCAATTCTCTTTGAGGTTTTGTATGATGTACCTTTTGTTTCATTTGAGATGCTATTGTAATCAGGTTACCCTTACCTGTATACAATTTCTTTTTAGCATCAGTATAAGCATTGCCTGCTTTATCAAGCTGGTTGCCTACTTTCTCAAAGTCTTCCACAAAAGCCGCAAGTTTCTCATAAATACGTACCGCTTTTTCTGCGATTTCCTGTGCATTTTGATTGATGCCTTCTCGTTTCCATAAATCATAAACCAGCTTCATTGCTGCGATCAAATTGGTTGGACTAATCAGCAACACTCTTTTTTTATAGGCATATTGCCATAATTGGGGATTGGCCTGCATCAGGCTGATATAAGCACCTTCCACCGGAACAAACAACATGACAAAATCGAGTGCACCAACGGCTTCGGCATATTTTTTCCCGCTTAGTCCATCTATGTGTTTGGTAATAGAATGCTGCATTAAATTAAGCGCAATTCTTTGTGCCCCTTCATCAATAGCGGAACAATATTGCTCGTAATGGAGCAGCGAAACCTTACTATCAATTACAATGCTTCGGCCATCGGGATAGCGAACAATTATATCAGGCAATAATGCCTGTCCATCTTCCCCATTGTTTCGCTCCTGTACAAAATAATGAATGTCTTTTTTCAGGTCGGCATGTTCCAGGATGCTTTCCAAAATCATTTCACCCCAATTGCCCTGGTGTTTTACCTGCCCGCGTAATGCGTTGGTTAAATTATTAGCCTGGGTTGATAAAGTGTGGTTCAGATCCATCATGTGTTTGATCTGCTCCCTCAGGCTGATACGGTCATCTGATTCTGTTTTGTATTTATTTTCAAAATCCTGCTTAAAAGTTTTAATGTTTTCTTTTAAGGGATTGAGCAAATCAGTCAAACTTTTTTCCTGTACTATATGAAAGCTCGCCGTTTTTTCATCCAGTATTTGTTGGGCTAAAACTTTGAACTCCTTTGTGAATCCGTTACCAATTTGTTCCAATTGTGTTTTTTGGGTCACTAATTGTTCGTCTTTATAGCGAAGTTCTGCCCGCAACCGATGCAGGTCGTTTGTTGCCTGGATCAATTCTTTTTTTGTTTCAAAATGCCTTTCTCTTTCAACAATTAATTCCTGTTTAAAAGTGCTGATCATTTCGGAAGCGGCGGCAAGTTTTGTACTAACGGTTGTTGCTAACTGTCGGCTTTCATCCAACTGTGCAGTGGCAACATTCAATTGCTCGGTTAAAACTGTTTTGTCCTGTTGCAGGTATTGTTTTTCAGTAGCAAGCGTAGCTGTTTGTGTCTTTTGTATCTCCAACGCAGCATCCAATTCCCCAGCCCGGCCTGCATGCGTTTTTTTGATGAGCCAGGCTATAATAAAACCCGCCATAAAAGTGGCCGCACAAAATAGTGCCAACTCGAGTATTGTGAATTCCATAAGTAAGTAATTGATAGGGTTAAGTGAATAAACAATTGCAAATTAGCTGGCATTAAAACGTGGGGACACAGTTTTTATTCCACCGGGTGTTCAAAAAAAGAACGATCACCAAATAAAGCAGGCATGAAAAAATGAAGCTATAAAGCCATCAAAATAAGATGGTAATTTTTACCATGGCAGAATTACCCCTGGTTTTGTTGATCCATAGCGGGCCGGTTTTTAATAACCTGATGGCCTCGCTATCAAATAACGCACCTGCAGATTCAATAATATCAAATTCAGCAGGGTTGCCTTTTTCATTTACTTCGAAACTGAGTATTACTGCGATGGGCTGCTTCCCGGAACTTTTAACTTGTTTGTTTTGCGAAACATAATTTTCGAAGTTTTTCCATCCCCCGGAAGGGGCTGCTTCAGAAGTGTCTATTTCAAGCGAAATTTTGTTGCTTGTCGCAGATCTGCTTTTGCGCATGCTGTAGTCACTTACCACTGCCTCGCTCAGGCTGCTTTTTGATGGTTCCAGTTCGAACTCCAATTTATTACTACCCCGACGGGCTTTGAACTCTTTCGTTTTGTAGCCAGGTCCGGAAGCCACCAGGGTAACGGTTGAATCAGGCACAGTCATTTGAAAACGGCCCAGTTCATCCGAGACAACGCCATTTGAGCTTCCTTTTACCTGCAGGGTAACATTTTCCAGTGGATATTTTTCCGGGTCTACCACTTTGCCACTAATAACAGTACCGCTTTGTTTTGAAGCGGTATCCTGTAGAGCCACCTCAGCTTTCTGCTGCAGCGTTGCTACCGATGAGAAGGGGTAAGATTTTTTTTCACTAACCGCTGGCGGAACAGCTTTTGTTTCAGCTTTTCGGGCCAGTGCCTGGTCCGTTTCAACCTTATAGTTTGCCGCTGCTTCCTCTTTTTGACTTTCCGCTTTACTTAATGTCGTGGTGGTCTTTGTTTCGTCACGAGGTAGCGCAAATGATGGAGGTTTCGGGGTCACTGGTTTTTTTTCATTATGATTGGCATCGGTCAATACCTGTTGTGGTTCGGCTTTTTTTAAAGGCGGAACCTGCGTTTCCACCGGCCTTGCAGCAACAGCAGAGTCGGCAGTTGCGGTGGGCATTTCGGGTGAAACCTTTTTACTTACACTGGTTATGGCAGATTCGGGTTGGGTAAGATTAAAAATGTACCAGCCGCTTCCTAAAATTATAGCTGAAGCAACAGCGTATTGAACCATTTTTCTGCGCCAGATCGGAATTATTGCCTCATCATTTTTCTTTTTAATGGCAGCGGGTTCATAAGTTTCAACTGCTTGCAAAAGCGGGTCGATTGCAGCCGGCTCATGGGTTGTATACGCTTGCCTCAAGCCATCGATGGCGTCCTGTAAAAACGGATCATTCAGTGCTTCCATCTCGAGTCGGTGCATGTCACCATTGCTCATTTCGCCTTTGAGGTAACGCTGAATATCAGCCACATTATATGGAGGACCCTGTTTATTCACTACTATTTTCGTCCATGCAATTTTTTAAGTTTCTGCGTCCATTTTGGATATGGCTGCGTACCGTATTCCAGCTGTATCCTGTGATTTCAGTGATTTCGTTGTAACATTTTTCCTGCAGGTAAAAGAGTTCAACCATTTTTTTCTGATCAGCATTCAACTCCTCGATGCATTTTTCCATGATGCTGATATTTACCTCCAGTTTTAGCTCTTCTTCCAGATGCAAAGGTTCATCGGATTGCATAAAATCATCTGGTAAATCTGTTGTAGCGATTTTTTTGGCTGAACGAAGTTTTTGAAGGCAATGATTTTTTGCCAACACGTGCAGCCAGGCTTTAAAATTATTTATTTCATGCCTTGTTACTTTGGTTACCAACTCCTCATAAATATCCGTGCAAGCATCTTGTGCCGCTTCAGGAGATTTTAAATATTTAAGACAAACACCAAAAAGCAGGCCGGCATAACGCTGGTAAAGCGTCACCAGCCATTGCTGATCACCGGTTTCTTTATAGCCAGTTACCAGCACTGCATCAGGCAGTTGTGTATGTTGGTGCGTTTTTTCCAAATGCTTCACTCAAACCTGTGAAATAAAGCATTTTTAGCTTAACAGTTACTGATCATCAGCAGCGCATGTTTTCACGATTGATAACTTTTGAAATAAATTAAGAATAGCCCACACTTCCAGTCTATATCCTTAATTATTTATTAGCAGTGGAAAGAAATGTGCCAATTGTTGCGCGTATTTCGGGTTAATATTTTGCCGGCATTGATTTTGCCTTATTTTCCGGCCTCAATATTTTTAACATTATGTCAAACCAACTTTTAAGAGATGAAGTAATCATCGATCAAAAACCGGCGTTTAAACAATCCCTCGGTCTGGTGGATGCCACCATGGTGGTGGTTGGTTCCATGATCGGCTCGGGTATTTTTATTGTAAGTGCGGATATCACGAGGAACGTGGGAAGCGCAGGCTGGCTGATAGCCGTTTGGCTGATCACCGGTTTTATGACATTAGTGGCTGCTGTGAGTTATGGTGAATTAAGCGGCATGTTTCCAAAGGCAGGCGGCCAGTATGTTTACCTAAAGGAGGCATACAACCCATTTGTTTCCTTTTTATATGGCTGGAGTTTGTTTGCGGTAATCCAAACCGGCACCATAGCCGCTGTGGGTGTGGCGTTCAGCAAATTCACCGCCTATATCATTCCGGCGCTGAGCGAGGATCACATCTTAATGGATTTTGGCTGGCTCAGGATTTCAGCAGCGCAGTTAGTCTCCATTATACTCATCGTTTTCTTAACCTGGAACAATACGCGGGGTATAAAAGAAGGTAAAATCATTCAAACCATTTTTACTTCTGCCAAACTGCTCAGCCTGTTTGGATTAATCGTGTTTGGCTTGTTCGCATTAAAGCCTGATATCTGGAACATGAACTGGGAACATGCCTGGCAGATAGGGCAGGGCAAAGCAGGTGGCGGCGCAAGTCCTTCTAACTGGACGGTGCTTCCTTATGCAGGTATCGGGGCGGTTATGGGTGCCATTGCCGCCAGTATGGTGGGCAGTGTGTTCAGCAGCGATGCCTGGAACAATGTGACGTTTATTGCCGGTGAAATCAAAAATCCACAACGCAATATTGGTCTCAGCCTGTTTTTCGGAACCCTTATTGTTACCGTTATTTATGTGATGGCAAATGTGGTATACATCGCTGTCTTACCGCTATCTGAAATAGCATCTGCACCAAAAGATCGCGTAGCCGTTGAAGCCTGCAGGGCCATTTTTGGCCACGCGGGTACTTATATTATCGCCATTATGATTATGATCTCGACTTTTGGTTGTAACAACGGCTTAATACTGGCAGGTGCCCGTGTATATTATACCATGGCACAGGATGGTTTGTTCTTTAAACAGGCTGGAGTACTTAATAAAAACGCCGTTCCGCAATGGGCCTTGTGGGCTCAAATGATCGTAGCCGCCATCCTTTGTTTAAGCGGCCGCTATGGTGATTTATTGGACATGATCTCTTTTGTGGTGGTATTGTTTTATGTACTAACGATAATTGGAATATTTATACTCAGAAACAAAATGCCCAATGCAGAAAGACCTTACAAGGCCTTCGGGTATCCTTTTTTGCCGGCACTTTATATTATAATGGGTCTTGCATTTTGTTGCCTGCTGCTCATTTACAAACCACAGTATACATGGCCCGGTTTAATAATCGTTGCAATCGGTGTGCCGTTGTATTTTGTTGCAAGGAAGGGAGTAAAGACTCTACCCGATTTTAAAAGTTGATTAGACGAAAATGGAAGCGGTGTTTTTGTACCCGCGGTAACCTGTTAAGCCTTTCAGTAAAGGGCATGCATTCCGATGAATAAATTTTCAATTGCAATCCATGGCGGGGCCGGGACTATTCTTAAAGAAGATATGACACCCGAACTGGAAGCTGCTTACCTGCAAGCGCTTTCAGACGCATTACAAATTGGTTATTCCTCATTGGAAAAAGAAGGTAAAGCCGAGAATGCAGTTGTGGCAGCCGTCGTTTCCCTGGAAAATAACATCCTGTTCAACGCAGGGCGCGGTTCGGTATTTACAAAGAAGGGCGAACATGAAATGGATGCGTCCATTATGCGGGGCATTGACCTGGCAGCAGGAGCAGTAGCTGGTGTTAAGAATGTTTGCAATCCAATTTTACTTGCCAGGGAAATCATGAACCATAGCGATCACGTGTTTTTAAGCGGTGATGGCGCCCTGGATTTTGCATTGGAACGTCATTTACAAATAGCGCCTGGTTCTTACTTTTTTTCGCAATTCCGGCACGATCAGTGGAAGGCGGTTAGAGATTCTGACACCTATGCGCTTGATCATAACGTACGTGGTATTGAGGCGCTGATGAAAAACAAAAAGTTTGGAACTGTTGGTGCTGTGGCTTGCGATCAGTATGGCAATATTGCTGCGGCTACCAGCACAGGCGGCATGACCAATAAAAAGTACAACCGAATTGGCGATACACCGGTAATAGGAAGTGGTACTTATGCAAATAATAAAACCTGCGCCATTAGTTGCACCGGTCATGGTGAGCCTTTTATCAGGGCCGTTGCCGCTTACGACGTAAATTGTTTGATGGAGTACAAAGGCCTGTCATTGCAAAAAGCCATGGAAGAAGTGGTGCTGAAAAAACTGGTTGCCATTGGTGGCGAAGGTGGTATGATTGGTGTGGATGCAACTGGTCAAACTGCCATGATTTTTAATAGTGAAGGGATGTACAGGGGTGTGAAAGATAATGAAGGGTTGTATAGCGTTGCTATTTATAAATAGGTGTTGGATTTCTAATATTTATAATGCAAAACACTAAGAAAACAGGAATTTGGATCCTTACTATTGTGATTTCCATTGTTGCAACTATGTTTCTCCATAACTACTATAAGGAGAAAAAAATTACCGACGAAGGAGTTTTTCAGATAGCAATTGTTTTTAAAAAAGACAAGGCTAAGAATGGCACATGGTATCATTTTAAATATTCTTTTAAAGGAATGTCTTATAATGATGGCTTACTTTCTTCAGGAGTGGATACACTTTTCACAATAAAATTTTGCCACGGGGCTGACTCAAAAGGTAAGGTTTTAATTTAGTTATCGGCTATTGGACTTGATGGTAAGTAATAGAATAGCGACTGAAGAATATATTCAAACCATTGTACGACATGATTCGTACTTTCTCAGGGGGCCCTATTAATTTATTTTGTTTGGTTTAAGGTGGCGTATTTCAAGCATTTTCCATTTTTTAAGCGGCCTTCTGACTTTCTTTGATACTTGCTTTTCTTAGATTGTGAGCTATGGCCACAATGTTCCATTCAGTTTTCACTTTTCGGATTCCCCTTAAATGAAAACGTCTGAATTTCATATTGTGTTTT
>JGI24806J26614_1000365_pt1 | contig 13230 bp, 9 predicted proteins | sample Kansoi200umMDA_FD_26614 | JGI IMG/M metagenome (IMG submission 26614)
AAAACAAAAAATGCCTTCATTAATTGTAGATGGAGAAATGCAGGCAAGCGTAGCTTTCAACAACGAACTAATGAAGGAAAATTATCCTTTCAGCGAATTGGTTGATAAAAATGTGAACACACTTATCTTTCCAAACCTCGCTTCCGGTAATGTTGCTTATAATCTTTTAAAAGAACTGGATACTGCTGATGCTATCGGCCCGATCTTATTAGGGTTGAAAAAACCAGTTCATATCTTACAACTTGGCAGTTCTGTTCGCAGCATTATCAATATGGCATTGATCGCCGTAGTGGATGCACAAAAAAGTAAAGTGCCCACCGAAGAGATCGTTCAAAAATCAAGATGGTGGAAGAGGTTTAGAAAAGAAAAAAGCACTGATATCTAAATTCGTCTCTAAGTAATTCTTAATTTTTAATTATTAATTGTTAATTACTTACGTCGCTAAGACTTTGTCTCTTTCGTTCGCTTAGAGTATATTGCAACTATGACAATCTTCAGAGATATTGGCCAGTACCTAATGATGCTTGGGGGTATGATATCCCGTCCTGAAAATGCAAAAATGTACTGGAAAGAATTTATTCACCAGTGTTCCGAGATAGGGATTGGTTCTCTTGGTATCGTTGTCATCATTTCAATTTTTATGGGTGCGGTTTCTACTGTTCAAACAGCTTACCAGCTTGTGAGCCCACTTATTCCTCTGTCAGTAATAGCACAAGTAGTAAGAGATACGGTTATTCTTGAATTTGCTCCTACTTTAGTTTGTATAGTATTAGCTGGTGTGGTTGGCAGTAAAATTGCCAGCGAACTGGGGAATATGCGGGTAAGTGAACAAATAGATGCGTTGGAAATAATGGGCATCAATTCAAAAACTTACCTGGTGCTGCCAAAAATTGTTGCTGCGCTGGTTGTAATACCAATGCTTGTAATAATTGCAGGCGTACTCGGAATTTGGGGAGGCAGATTAGCCGGATCAATGACCGGTATTGTTCCTCCAGCTACTTTCGACCAGGGATTATTAGAAGCATTCGCTCCTTACAATGTAATATTTGCTTTGTACAAAGCGTACACATTTGCATTTATTATTTCAAGCATATCTGCCTACTTTGGTTATTACGTAAAAGGAGGCGCCTTAGAAATAGGAAGAGCAAGTACAAAAGCAGTCGTTATAAGTTGTATCATGATCTTATTTGCTGATTATATCCTGGCAGCATTATTATTATAAAAGATGATCGAAGTAAGAAATATAAAGAAGAGTTTTGGTGATAAAGTTGTCATCGAAGATGTAAGCGCTGTAATGAAAGCTGGTCAGTGTAACCTTATTATTGGTACCAGCGGAAGCGGGAAAACAGTTTTAATGAAATGCATGGTTGGCTTGTTTGAACCAGATGAAGGTGAAATTTTATACAGCGGCGAGAGCTTTACAAACATGAACCGGAATGAAAAGACGGAGATCCGTAAACAGATCGGTATGCTTTTCCAGGGTTCGGCATTGTTTGATAGTTTAACCGTCCAGGAAAATGTAATGTTCCCGTTGAATATGTTTACGACATGGCCGACCAAAAAAAAATTAGAAAGAGTAAATGAAGTGCTTGATCGTGTAAACTTAAAAGACACTAATAAAAAATTTCCGGCCGAGCTCAGTGGCGGTATGAAAAAAAGAGTAGGTATTGCAAGAGCCATTGTCTTAAACCCAAAATATCTTTTTTGTGATGAGCCCAATTCAGGGCTTGATCCGCAAACCTCGTTGGTCATCGACAGGTTGATCAAAGAGATCACGCTGGAATATAATATTACCACAGTCGTAAACACCCATGACATGAACAGTGTGATGGAAGTTGGGAGTTATGTTTTATATATGTACCAGGGCAAAAAAGAATGGGAAGGTTCTAACAAAGAAATTATCTTCAGTAAGAACCAGCGTCTCAATGAATTTATTTTTGCTTCTGAATTTTTAAAGGATGCAAAAGAAATGCGGATGCTGGAAGAAACCGGTAAAATGCCCAATGACCGAAATATTGATGATATGATAAAATAATTTGCTAATGTGCTGATCTGCTAATTTGCAAATATGATACATAGGAAACTACTTACTCTTTTTATTCTGTTTACCCTTTATACTTTACTTTCTGCACATGAGTTTTGGCTAAATCCTGACAAATTTATTTATAAGAGAGCCGAAAAAGTAAAAATTCGTTTTTTGGTGGGTGAAAATTTTGTTGGAGAGAATTGGAAAGGAAATAATGAAAGAATAAAATCTCTGAAAATATATTATGGTGGTGTCAGTGATGACCTTACCCCTGTTGTAACCGAAGCAGAAGGCGATTCAGTTGAATATTTTATGATCGATGAGGGTACAAATCTCATAGCATTCAACAGCAATAATTCGTCTATAAACCTGGAACCGGGGGCATTCAATGAATACCTTGAAGAAGATGGATTATTAAATGCGCTTGAATACAGAAAAAAAAACAATGAGATGGGTTGTGATGGCCATGAATTTTACCAGCGCTGCGCAAAAACTTTACTTCAGGTTGGCCACGTAAGAGACCAGACTTTTGGTATCCCCACCTCAATGCCCATTGATATTATTCCTTCTTCTAATCCTTTTCAACTTAAAAACAAAGAGCTGCTAAGAGTAAAAATTTATTATCAGGGTTCTCCTCTTCCCAATACGCTTGTAAAGGCCTGGCATANGGTGAAAAACAAAACTGAAAAGAAACGTTTGAAAACTGATAGCAAAGGAGAAATTGTTTTTCCTGTTAGTACAAATGGNAAATGGATGATAAGCACCGTAAAAATGGAAAGGCTTTTCGACAATCCTGTATGTGAGTGGCAAAGCTATTGGGGCTCACTAACCTGGGGCTACGAATAATCCTTAATTTTTACGATCACTTTTTTATCTTGCAGCCACGTTTATGAAGCCACTGCTTTTCATCCTTTTTTCATCATTGGGATTTTCTTTGCTTGCACAGAATGAATTTTCAAATGACGGAAACTATATTCTGCATATAAAGAAAGCAACAGGCAAAATAACTATTGATGGAAAACTTGATGAGGCTGATTGGCAAACAGCGACGTCCTACACCAACTTCAAACAAAATTATCCTTCCGACACTTCGGAAGCAGAAATGCAAACAATTGCACGAGTAACTTTCGACGATCAATTTGTTTATGTCAGCGGGGTTTGTTATCAACCGAATAAATACACGGTTCAGAGTTTACGCAGAGATTATCCTAATTCAAGCTCCGATAACTTTTTCGTAACCCTTGATCCGTTTCGTGATAAACTGAATGGCTTTTATTTTGCTGTTACCCCTTATGGAATTCAAAAAGAAGCGTTGATCTTTACAGGTCCGGGTGGAGTTGACAATAATATTGACTGGGACAACAAATGGTATTGCAACGCAACAAGAGAAAAAGACAAGTTTATTATTGAAATGGCGATCCCGTTTAAGACACTCCGTTATAAATTGAATACAAACGGAACTAATGAATGGAATATAAATTTTGGTCGCACTAACTACAATTACAATGAAAAAAGCAGTTGGGCACCGATCCCAAAAAACTTTCGGTTGATCGATCTGAACTTTAGCGGAAAATTGATATGGGATGATGCTCCGCCATCGCCGGGAAAAAATTTTTCAATTATCCCTTTTACATTAGTTGGTCGCAGTAAAGATTTTGAAGCTGGAACTCAGGCTAACAATGATATTGAAGCCGGCTTTGATGCAAAAGTTGGCATCACTCCTTCTCTTAATCTTGATCTTACTGTCAACCCTGATTTTGCACAGGTGGAAGTGGATCAGCAAGTAACGAATCTCAGTCGGTTTGAATTATTTTTTCCAGAACGAAGGCAATTCTTTTTAGAGAACAGCGACCTGTTTGGGACTTTTGGTTTTCCCAATGTAAATCCATTTTTCTCAAGAAGAATTGGTATAGGAAGTAATGTAAACACCGGTGAAAATGTAAGAGTGCCGATCGTTGCCGGGGCAAGGCTTAGCGGCAGGATAAATAAAGACTGGCGAATTGGCTTTTTAAATATTCAAACTGGTAAAAGCGTAAAATTTGATCTGCCAGCGACAAATTTTACAACCGCAGCTGTGCAACGAAGGGTTGGTCTGCGAAATAGTCTTGGTTTCATGTTTGTAAACAAAAATGAATTTGACAGCAAAACGCCTGAAACAAAATTCAATCGAATGGTAGGTGTGGATTTTAATCTTGCAACAAAAAATGCCCAGACTGATGGGAAGTTTTTTATTCATAGAAGTTTTTCACCAATGATCTCGGATGGTGAATATGCAATGGGAAGTTTTATCGAACATAACTCCCCTAAACTTGTTTATGATATAAGTTTTGAGAACATCGGGATCAATTACAGGGCGGATGTTGGTTTCGTTCCAAGAAATGGATACTATCGAAGTGAAGGTTCACAGCAATTTGTTTTCTATCCAAAAAATAAAAGCAGTCACCTGGTAAATAATTGGCGCATTGGCCCTGATTATGATATTTTTTATGGAAAGATCGATAAACGGGTTACCGATTGGGATGCAGGCCTTTTTTTTAGAATAGTTTTTCAAAATACTGCAGAGATGCAGGGAGCCCTACTTCGCTGGGATTATACTTATTTATCTGAACCATTTGATCCAACAAATACCGGCGGTGTTGAATTACCAGCTGGCAGCAGTTATACTTATTTCAGTAATCGCTTTAGTTATAAAAGCAACCCAAGAAATGATTTCTTCTTTGCATTGAACACAAGTTTTGGCGAATATTTTAATGGTCGTTTCGGACAATATAATACAATATGGAGCTACCGGATGAATACGTTTGGCATCATCAGCATTGATGCGAGTTATACCCGTATTAATTTACCGGCGCCTTATAGTAAGGCAGATATCTGGTTGATCGGGCCGCGGGCAGAGCTTTCATTCAGCAAAAGTGTTTTCTTTAATGCATTTCTGCAATACAATAACCAGGCAAATAATTTTAATATTAATGCACGGTTTCAATGGCGATTCAAACCCGTAAGTGATTTCTTTTTGGTTTACACAGATAATTATTTTGCTTCGGATGATCCATTAACCGCTGTTGGCGGAAAACCTGTCACAGCTTTTATGCCTAAGAACAGGGCTATTGTCGCAAAGTTTACTTACTGGTTCAATCTTTAATTATTCCCAATTAACAAACGATTTATTTCGTAAAAAGCTGAATGGTGCAATTCATGCTGTTGTATTGAATTGCTTATCATTTTAAAACTATGTTTATGAAAAAAATCTACCTTCTTCTTCTCCCCGTTCTTATTTTAGGCTGCTACACTACAACAATTCAATATATTGGTAAAAGCTATAAACCGGGTACCGAGCCGGAAGTCTTTGTTGTCGAATCAGAAATTACAAAGCCTTACTCCATCATCGGTCGGGGTTATATTAAAGTCGGCGACCCTCCTTTCGACGACATTAACTGGGAACAGGTACAGCAAGAAGCGGTCAAAACTGGTTGGCAGCATGGTGCCGATGCAGTATTGATCGTTCAAAAAAATGCAATAAATCCATTACCAGCAGTTCAAACCTATGGTAGTATTGATTCTGTCGGCAGGCGTTTGCAAACATTTTCAAGAACGGAGGCTTATTATCCTTTATCAATATGGCATGATATACTTTTTTTAAAGTATAAGTAGGCGAATTAAGGATGGTGAATAGAAATATGGACGTACAAGAGTGCGACGCAACAAAAGCTCAATAGTAGCAATTCTGCGGGGCAACAAAAAATCCTTTTGCCATTCACCATTCACTATTCACCATTCACTATCTTCGCCCAACTTTTAAAGTGATCTATGAGCATTCTCGTAAATAAAAATTCCAAAGTTTTAGTACAGGGTTTTACCGGCAGTGAAGGAACTTTTCATGCCACGCAAATGATCGAATACGGAACAAATGTAGCAGGTGGAGTTACCCCAGGTAAAGGCGGGCAGAAACATTTGGATAAACCTGTTTTTAATACTGTCGCTGATTGTGTAAAGAATACCGGTGCAGATGTGAGTATTATTTTTGTGCCGCCGGCTTTTGCAGCTGATGCAATAATGGAATCAGCTGAAGCTGGTGTTCGTCTTATTGTCTGCATTACGGAAGGAATTCCTGTGCAGGATATGGTTAAAGTGAAAAGTTTTTTGAAGTCGACCAATGCAAGATTGGTAGGGCCAAATTGCCCCGGTGTTATTACTGCTGATGAATGTAAGGTAGGTATCATGCCGGGTTTCGTTTTTAAGAAAGGAAGAATTGGTATTGTTTCAAAATCAGGAACGCTGACCTATGAAGCTGCTGACCAGGTGGCAAAAGCAGGTCTTGGTATTTCAACCGCAGTTGGTATTGGTGGCGATCCGATCATCGGAACTACCACTAAAGAAGCTGTTGAACTTTTTATGAATGATGCAGATACTGATGCGATCGTCATGATCGGTGAAATTGGGGGCGGTATGGAAGCTGAAGCTGCCCGTTGGATAAAGGAATCCGGAAATAAAAAACCGGTTGTTGGCTTTATTGCCGGGCAAACTGCACCTCCCGGCCGTCGGATGGGACATGCCGGTGCTATTGTTGGCGGTGCAGATGATACTGCTGCAGCTAAAATGAGAATTATGACTGAGTGTGGTATTCATGTGGTGCAAAGCCCTGCGGATATTGGTAAACGAATGAAAGAGATCATTAAGCCGCTCTAAATCTCCCTGAAAGGAAATTTTGGAACTCGACTTGTCGATTGATATTAATAAGAAAAGCCGCTTACTATTCAAGCGGCCTTTAATTTTTATAAACTTCCTTTAAGCCCCTTTTAGGGGTTTGGGGTTAATAACCACGGTTTCTGCCATAGTCCCTGTCGTTACGATCCCAGTCTCTGTCATTATCATCCCAGCCACGATCTCTTCTATCGAATCTCTTTTCATCAATATTTACATAACCTGAATAATTAACAGTGATGCGAATGTCGTTGTTTCTTACAAAGAAGTTCTTTGCTGAAACAAGGCGCATTCTTCCAAAAAATCCGCGGCTTCTTTCGTACACTTTGATTGAATGCATACCTGGATGCATTCTGTCAAGACGGATCGTGTTGTCGTTACGATAAGTTCTGCCATCTACAACTACTTCAAAATTCCGGTTTGACTTAATTGTTACTGATGGTGGCCTGTCGGCTGCCATGGTTGATAAAGTGAGCAGTAAACCTGCTGCAAATGTCAAAATTGTTTTCATTTTTTAAATTTTAAGGTTAACGGTGGAGTTTACCGGGCTACGCTCCTACCAATTTTCTTTTGCTCCCGGCATCTTCTTTATAATTATTTTTTCAAATCACTTTTATTATTGTTTTGATCTTTCTTAAACCAATGATCTCCGTCCCATCCTTTTCCTTGTTTACCGATGGTGATATAACCTGAAAAATTAACATCGATATCAAGATCCTTATTTTCCAGCTCAAATTGTTTTGATGAAACGAGCTGATACTTGCTACCAAATAATCCTTTCTTCTTTTTCCAAACATCGATATAATGTATTCCTTTCTTCAGGTCGGTTAAAGAGACTTTTTTCTCGTTATTGAATTGCTTTCCATCAATTACAATTTTATATTCACCGGTTGAAGTAACGGTTACTGACGGATGTTTTTCTCCGGCGAAAGCAACCGATGAGATCGAAATGAATGTAATAAGAGTCAAAATCGTTTTCATATAATATCTTTTACTTATTTTGTTTAAATAGTTCGGTTCCAAAACAGGCGATATATTTTTAATATTTCTCTTCGTATTCACGGATATACTCGTTTAACTTCTCTTTACTATTGAATGTAAAAGCATCATTTACGACGAAATAATTTCCTTTATCTACTGTTTTGCCATAGGCATATTTTGCTATTTCCAGCCTGTTGTTCTCAAAAGTGAACAATAACATTACTTCTTTCACCTGCTGACTTGTGAAATAATTCTGATCAATGATCTGCTTTGCCGTTTCCAGTCTCGTGTTTTCAAACCATTCTCTGCGTAAGGTTTCTTTTGCCTGGGCAAAATTGATGTTGCTCATTGCCCGGCTATAGTTGTCATCATAACGGGGATCATCATTATTGCGATCTTCATCATAATCACGGTTGTTCCTGTTATTACGATCGTTGTTATCATAATCCCTGTTGTCACGATTATCATTATTATCCGGTGTACTATCCCAATTCCTGTCCCGGTCATTTTTCCTGTCATACTCATCATCATTGTACCATTCATCATTTGGATCAATCCTGCGCTCATCGATCAAGACTTTTCCAAAACGGTTGACAAGAATGTCGAAGTGATAACCTTCCCTGAATGTTACCCTGATGTTGTAAATGGTTTCTTCTCTTCTATTGCCATTACCCAGGTTCCAACCGGCTTTTCTTCTCATTTCCCGCAACACTCTTACGGTATGCGTACCAGGGCGAATGCTGCTTATGGAAACAGTGTTGCCATCAAGATTGTAGCGGCGGCCATCAACTTCAACAAACATTTTATTATTGCTAACGCTGGTAACGGTAAGGCGGGTACCGTCGAAGGCCATTGAAGCTAGTGAGAAAACGGTGCTTAGTAAAAGGGTAAAAATTGTCTTCATATATTTTGTTTTGAGGTGAACAATTTTTGTTCTGTAGCAATTATTCCAATGGCGTGCCATTGCTACTGAAGAAAACGTTAAAGGCTAAACAGGCTTTATCGTTTAACAATTATGATTAATGATCTTAACCGCTTATGAAAAATCATTCTTCTTCGCATCTCATAAGCATTGATAGTACTATCTTGTAAAAAAAATTTAACGGCATGTTGATGCAACCATTGAAAACCTTATCGTCGCTGGTAGTTTTTATTTGTGTTTTGGTAACAAGTATCTACTCCCAGGCTCCTGTGAAGACCTATGAAACCGAATGGAAGAAAGTCGAAGCTCTCGCGAAGAAGAATCTCCCTAAATCTGCTTTTACCGAAGTAAAAAAGATATACGAGCTCGCCAAAAGAGAGAACCAGGATGCGCAGGTGATCAAGGCGCTTATATATATGACCGGCCTTCAATCTGAGAACCGGGAGAATAATGAAATGCTTTCGATCAGGGAAATTGAATCGGAGATCATCACCAGTAAACAACCGGTTACTTCAATTCTAAAAAACATTTTAGCAGAATTGTATTGGAATTATTTTCAGCAACATCGTTACCAATTATATGACAGGACAAAAACCTATAATTACCAGAAATATGATATCACATCCTGGGATGCTGAAGATTTTCATAAAAAAATAGCTGAGCTTTATTTGCAATCGATACAAAATGAGAAACTATTACAGCAAACAAAACTGGAACCTTTTAATGCTATAATTGTAAAAGGAAACACAAGAAATCTCCGCCCAACCTTGTACGACCTGCTTGCGCATCGGGCTCTTGAATATTTCAGCAATGATGAAAGAGACAACAAAAAACCAGCATATGCTTTTGAAATTGATCAAGCGTCAGCATTTGACCCGGCAGCTGATTTTATTACAAGAAAATTTCTCACCAACGATTCATTATCGCTAAAGCATAAGGCGCTATTGATCTATCAAAAGCTATTGGCATTTCATATTAATGATGCCAGGCCTGATGCATTGATCGATGCAGATATAGATCGCATCCAATTTGTAAATAACAATTCAGTTCATCCTGACAAGGAGGTGCTTTATTTTAATGCAATTAATCATCTTGCCAATCAATACGAAAACCATCCGGTTGCTGCGCAGGCATGGTTCCTGTTGGCAGCATATTTTAATACAAAAGCAAATGACTATAAACCATACGGGGATACTACCGAAAGATTTACACGACTAAAAGCAAAAGAAATTTGTGAAAAGGTTTTAAAACGAAAAGAACAAAGTGAAGGTTGGGTAAATTGTTACAACCTGCTTAACAATATCACACAACAGCACTTCAGTTTTAATATTGAAAAAGTGAATATCCCGGCCCAACCTTTCAGGGCATTGGTGAATTATTATAATATGTCCACCATTTACTTTCGCCTCATTCAGCCAAGTGAGGCACTGAAAAAAGAAATTGAGAATAAATCAGGCGATGAATATTGGAAACTGATCACTGCCGCCACTCCTTCGCGCAGTTGGGAACAATTTCTTCCCGATACAAAAGACTTGCAAGAGCATAAAGCAGAAGTAAAAATCGATGGATTAATGGCTGGTGAATATATGTTGATTGCTGCTTCTTCACCATCACTTACATCACCAGCTCTCGCAATAATACGCCATACTAAAGCTTTATCAAACAAATAAGGTACCTGTATCGGAAATACCACCGCTTCACTTTGACCTGCAGCAACAGTGAAGTATTGATTCGGATACATATTGTTGAACCAACCACTGACCGATTCGTTTGTTGCTGCGTCAAACAATTGCAATTCGGCTTGCCCGGTTAATTCTTTATCAGTAAGATTTACAATTTTGGCACTGAATTCCATTCTATCACCTTCTCTTAAAAATCTTGGCGCATTAGGTTGTACCATTAATTGTTTTTGTGTAACAATTTCTTTACTGCTATAACCAAATGCCAGTTCTTTTGTATGCGTCAATGCCTGGAATTTCCATCTTGTTAATGCTTCTGGCATTGTAAATGAAAATTCAATATCACCATTTTCGTTTGTTCTCAGATCTGGAAAGAAGAATGCTGTTTCGTTGAAGTTTTTGCGAATTTGAATTGCTGAGTTATCACCTTCATGTTTTAGGTCTTTGGAACGATCTCGTCCGCTAATAACGAACGAATCGATTTTTGTAGGATCCATAATATTATAGACGGGAAGAGTATCAAAAACTCCGTCTCTTTGCATAGCTGAGGGCCGCGACCAAGCTGCCATAACATCTTCTTCTCCTCTCATACTTTGTTTATACAACCGCATCAATCTTGGATTTCTAGACTGACTATATACATAGTTCAGGGGATTGGCCCACCAAAGTGGCTCCGCACTGTTTCTGTAATAGGGCGAGAAGACAAAAGAAGCCAATAATTCATCATAGCGTTTATCAAATGTTTTACCTTCTTTGATCGCTATGTACTTTTGATTTGATTCAAGCTTTGAAAAATTCTCTGTGCCATTCCAGCTTTTACGGTTACTATAATATGGCCAAACTCCCGGTTTATACCATTGATGAGGATAAAACTGATCAAGGGATGCGTCATACATACTTGCCAGCATCTCCGCCGTTACTTTTTCTTTTTTATAACCACTGATTTTTATTTTCCATGTTTCTTCACTGCCCGGCAAAGTTTTGTCTCTGAATGTTGCGTATTCGACTTTCAGATCTTTATTTGCCCAACTAACATTTACTGTATGACCGAACTGGTACACACGGTTATGTTTTACAAACATCCAACTCACACCATAACCTCCACGATCGGCTTCAATGGTATTAAATTCAAAATTTTTCTTTTCATTGTTTAGACTGGTAAAAGAATACGTTATACCTGATTTGTCCAATTGTTCTACTACAAACAAGTTGTCAGCAGCCGTTCCCAACTTTACTAAATCTTTTTCACCTGGCTCAATAGTACCAGGTTTCGTTTGTGTCCATAAATATTTCGGGAAAGTAAGCTGGTTGCTCTTTTCATCAATGACTTCGATATACTGAACATCTTTCACTTCTTCACCATTTTTATCTTTTGTGGTTATTTCGATCATATACCAGCCCGGCGCAAATCGGCCATTGACGATTGCCCATTGACCATCAGTTTTTACAGAATCGGATCTTTCAAAAACCTCGTTTTCTTTCTCCCAACTGCTGTAATCGGTTTCATTGTCATATTCATCGAAAGGGAAATTTTTTATATATTCTTCCTTACTCATTACAAACTGATCAGGTCTTTCCCAATAGCGATTTCGTATCAATCTTTTTTCTTCTTTTAAACTTGTAATGATCACTTTCACCAGGGCAGGTTCAAATTCTCCATTCATATTTTCTGTGCGAATGAAAATTGATCTTAAACTATCAACCGGGAGAGAAGATGGAATAACAGTTTTTAATAAAAGTGATTTATAACTTACCGAAACTGACAGTTCACCACTTCTTGTTTCGCCGTTTATATCAGTTATGTCTGCATAAATTCTATAATCAAATACCGGTTCAAATTTCTTTTGAATTTTTAGATCAGGTATGGCGGTAAACTCCACCAAGAACTTACCATCTTTATCAGTTTTTGTTTCCCCATGAGTAATTTCTAAACTTTCACCGGGGGGTTGCCACCAACGACGAAATAACCAGGGATAAAGAAATCTTGCTTCACGGACAACACGGTATTTAACAACAGCACCATCAATATTATTTCCGGCATAAGCTTTTGCCACGCCGGTAACTGCGATCTTATCATTTACTTTATAAGTTCCTTTCAATTTTTCATACTCAACTAAAAATTTCGGTCGCTTATATTCTTCAACCTGGAATCCGGCTTCTGCCGTATTTTCTCTTATATGAATACTGAATTGGCCATTCAATCCTCCTGAAGGCAATTGAAATTTTCCTGAGAAAGAACCATATTCATTTGCTTTTACTTTTATTGAATCAATATTCTGATAGTTGGCATCTCTCAGGTAAAGCCATGTTTCATAATTTGAATTAACGGAGCCGGTTCTTTGTTTTGGATTTCTTGTAATGGCGATTCCTTTATAATATAATATTTGTCCCGGACGATAAATGCTCCGGTCAGTAAACAGAAATACAGAGGGCATATTACCTGTTTCATCATCATTATCCCGGTAGTAATAATAATCATTCAGAAAATCATTGATGAAAAGTCTTTCACCATTGAATGAAATTTCCAATTTATAAGATTCATTCCGATACTTGTTATTATCACCTTTAATTTTTTCTTTTCTAAAAAAACCATGCTCATCCGTTTGATACAATTTGCCTTTTTCTAAAGTGTATTTGTATGTTTTATAATCATATCGTTGTTCCCAAACCTGTACCGCCGCTTTGGCAAGCGGTTTGCCATTATTACGGTTCAATACAAAATGATCTTCCCCACTATTTACATAACTGATATTTGAAACATAAAAACCCCTGGCACCAACAAGAGTAGTGTTGTTCTTGAAATCTTTATCATTAGCAGCTATCAACATATATTCACCAGCCATTAATCCATCGATTTTTACTTCTGCTTTATGCTCTTGCAAGTCTTTTGTATCGGGAAGAAATTGTTCCCAACTGCGCGA
>JGI24806J26614_1000366_pt1 | contig 13209 bp, 13 predicted proteins | sample Kansoi200umMDA_FD_26614 | JGI IMG/M metagenome (IMG submission 26614)
TTGAGATGAAAGAAGTCAGTGATCTTTGCAAAAGATTCGGAGCTATTTTTCATTCGGATTGTGTGCAAACCATAGGTCATTATCCCTTAAATCTTTCATTCTTAGGGAATGAAACGCTCAGAACAGAATAGAGTGAGAACGCGCCGCTGTTGATTTGAGCATCCGGAAAATGTTTCCGTAACAAGCTTGCCAGGTATTGTTTTAGCTCGCTGATATGGAGATGGTCTTTCGAAAAACGCTGATAAAATAGATCGAGCGCCTCTGCCATTCCTATTATGGAAGCAACATTTTCGGTACCTGCTCGGAGGCCTCTCTCATGGTTGCAGCCATGCATAAGTGGAGAGATTTGCAGGTCCTCATGAACATATAAAAAACCGACTCCCTTTGGCCCGTGAAATTTATGAGCAGAAGCCGAGGCCAGATGCATACCCTCAGCCGAAAGATTTAAGGGATAATGACCTATGGTTTGCACACAATCCGAATGAAAAATAGCTCCGAATCTTTTGCAAAGATCACTGACTTCTTTCATCTCAATAAGCTCTCCTGTTTCATTATTGGCGTGCATAATAGTAACCAGACATTTTCTTCCTTCAGAACTTTTCCTCTCCAGTGTTGCTTGTAGGTCATTCCGGTCAATTGTTCCTTCCTCGGTCAATTTTACATAGCTTACATCCACTCCAAATTCTTTTGTATAATATTCAACTGTATGAAGAACTGCATGATGTTCCAGTTTTGAAGTGATAACATGGTTACATCCAAAATCCCGAAGTGCTGAACGAATCGCTGTGTTATTACTTTCCGTTCCCCCTGAAGTAAAGATGATGTTATTCGGTTTTACGTCCAGCAGCGACGAAATCTTTTTTCTTGCTCCCTCAACAGCAATTCTTGTTTCTCGACCATACGTGTGAGTTGAAGAAGGATTGCCGTAATGAACAGCGAAAAAAGGAAGCATCTTACTCAACGCCTGTTCATCCACTTGAGTTGATGCCGAGTTGTCGAGATAGATAATATTGTCTTTCATAAAAGTGTGATGGTTTCAGACTTATTTAGTAAACAATTTTCTTATTGTATTCAAAAGATTTTATGTTCCATGGTAACCTTTTATCAGCGCATTTCATTCTATAGTAAATAATCAAACCTGAAATGAAAGTCAATACACCAATAAAAATAATCGAGGCATTCATGCCCATAGTATCTGCAATGATTCCCGTTATAATAGCTCCGATGGCATATCCCAAATCCCGCCAAAGCCGGAATACGCCAAGACTTTTTGCTCTATCCTGGGGATGAGTGTTTTCAGCAACGGATGCGAGAAAGGTCGGATAAACCATTGCTGTTCCCCAACCAAGTAAAATCGAAATCAGGATAAATTGTGTCATAGTTGTCGCAAATACAAATAAAATCAATACTACTGCCTGTAACACCATGCCCCAAAAAAGCATATTTTTTTTGCAAATTCGGTCAGCCATTTTTCCAGTAACTATCTGGCCTATACTCCAGACCCAGGGATAAATAGCAGTGATAATTCCGATTTCTTGGATGCTGAAGTTTTTTGTACCAAGCAGAATGGGAAAAATTCCCCACACCATTCCATCGTTCAGATTATTTATCAATCCCGCTTGCGTTACTGAACCAAGGTTTTTATTTTTCCAGGTTGTTTCCCAAAAAATATTTTTCAGCTTAGAAACGCTTGATGATATGCTTTCTTTTTCCACATGGTGTTTTGTATCCCTGACTAAAAACAGACTGCTTAAAAACCCAAGGATAGCAATCACAACGCCTACATAAAACGGATAGGGTCTCAAGCCATATTTACCTGCCATCCATCCGGTAAGAAATGCAATGACAGCAAGCGCACCATATCCCGCAAATTCATTTAAACCCATCGCCAACCCACGTTGCTTTTCTCCAACCAAATCAATTTTCATCATCACTGTGCTCGACCAGGTCAATCCCTGGTTAATTCCCAGCAATATGTTGGCTGCAATTATCCAATCCCAATTTGGCGCATACATCAAAATGAATGGAACCGGGATACCCACCAGCCATCCAATAACTAATAACTTTTTCCTTCCAATTCTGTTGGCGAATGAACCTGTGAAATAATTGGTAACTGCTTTAACAAATCCGAAGACAATAATGAACGATACAATTACCGTCTTTGTCGCAATATGAAATTCGGCATCGGCAATTTTTGGGAGGATTGATCTTTCCATGCCGACCATACCGCCAACAAAAGCGTTGATGATAACAAGCAAAGTGAATTGCTTCCAATTTTCCCGCAGACCTAATTGGATATTTTTTGTTTCCATTTAATTTATTATTTCCATGCCTGACTTATCACTGCACTCATTGGAGCAACCATAGGGGCACTACCATATTTATCGCTCAATTCTTTTTCCACTGAAGTTTTTATTTCTTCAATCCAAACAGGATTGCGTTTCATGATCTCATTATAGATAGCTCCTCCCTGAACCAACCCTTCTGCGGCGTCTTTTGCAGTTGGGCTCACAGCTAATTTGCTAACCGTTTCAACAGATGTTTTCGAAAACCCTATATTCTGTAACTGTTCATTTATTTCCATTTCATCATACATTGAAAAAGGAAGATTATAAGACTCAGGTAGAGGATCTGTTAAATATCCTTTTGCAATCTTTCTATAAACAAGAGAAGCTCCAATTGATTCGAGTCTGTCCCAGGTTGTAAATAGCAATGGTTGACGCGGTCTTAATACTCTAAAAGCTTCGGCGAACGCCTTCGACCTGTTCGGAACAAACATATACCCAAAGCAACAAACTATCAGGTCAACACTGTTATCTTGAAAGGGCAATTGTTGTGCATCGATTATTTGCCATTCAATATTTTCATCTTTTAATTTCTCTTTTGCAACATCTAACATATCTGTACTGATATCTGATGCAATTAGTTTTGCTGATTTAGGAAGAACATTTCGCAAATGACGAGTTACCCGGCCAGTACCCGAAGCGAGCTCCAATGCAAGCGAAACAGAACATGGGTCAATACGATTTGAAACCTCAGTTGCATAAGGTTCGAAAAACATAGGACCAGAAAATTGATCATAATGCTTTGGAATGGAACCTGAAAAGTCAAAGGGGTGCGATGGAGCAACTTCCGTCATTTTTTTTAAAATTTTAAGATACCGCACAACGATTAGCCCCTGCTTCCAAATCAACAGGGTTTACATCGGAAATATTTCCGGATAAATTTCTTTCAACAATGGCGAGATAATTTGGCGGAGCTGGCGGTAGCTTGTCCAAAATAGTTTTTACAAAATCTGATTTTGACAATTTCAATATTTGAACGCTTCTCTTTATCTCACCTATCGTAGCTGCAATTGGCTTATGATCGAAATCCACAGAGGTATTTGTATGGGCAGGAAGTACAACAATATTCTCATTCAGTCGAGTGATCATTTTCAAGCTGTCGTAAAGAAGCTCTGCTCTTTTCTTTGCTTCTTCCTCATTTGCTTTTAGATCAGGTCTGCCAACAGCGTTAGTGAAAAGCGTATCGCCAGTTAACAGGACTTCATCATTAACCAAAAAACAGACACTTTCGATTGTGTGGCCAGGTGTAGCAACAACTTTTATTGAAATTTTTCCAAGGTCAATTATCTGTCCATCTTCAATTCTATGATAAGGAAATAAAACTTTATTGGGAACAGGAAGCAGTAACGGTGCGTTAAGATAATCTGCTAATTGCTTTGACCTTGAAAGGTGATCTGCATGTATGTGAGTTTCGACTACATACTTTACTGAAAGATGATGATTGGTCACTAATTGAGCATATACCTCAACCGAGAGAGAGGCATCAACAATAATGGCTTCTTTATTTGCTGCGATAAAATACGATAGGCAGCCTTTTCCTGTTCTTCTAATTTGCCACACTTCAAAATCATCAAAGTGCTGGTGCGCTAAATTCCATGCCAGGCTCCAGCTTTTCATGCCGCCCTCCAGAGAAGAAGCGTCAATACCTTTTTCTTTCAAAATATCAGAAGCAATTTGACTTGTTCTGCCTGCGGCACAAACGGTAACGACTTTCACATTCTCCGGAATTTCAATTTCATCCAACACAGTTTTATCGCCTTCATTGAGACGCTTGTAAGCGTCCAGATAATGGCTGCCTGGTATTTGCCATTCTTCTCTTTGGGCGGGCGGCCTCACATCAAGGACAAATACGGGTTCTTTATTTTCCAACCAGGTCCTTAGAGTTTCTGTATTTATCGAGTATTTTGATTTATGCATAAAATAGCTTTAGGAAATGCTTGCGGTTTCAAATCTTATTTTCCAATCAGGATAACCCTCATGCAGTCGTCTGACTTTAAATCCCCGTTGTGCGAGAAATTGCACGGCATCATCCGCAAAAACACAAAAAGGTCCACGACAATAAGCTACATACTGCTTAGTTTTTTTAAGTTCGTCAATTCGTTTCGCCAATTGATCTATTGGAATATTTATCGCATTTGCAATATGACCCGCATTATATTCTCGTTCAGGTCTTACATCAAGCAAAATAACGTTCGAAGATTCAATCTTTGATAATAGTTCGTCTATGCGAATAGGCTCAAGGCTGCTTTTTTTTGTTCTGAAATCTTTCACGATCTTTTCAACTTCGGCCAGGCTATCCATTCCTATTTGCCGCAGATCTGTCCATACTTTATATACATTATCACTGGCAAGGCTATATATGATAAAATTGCCTTTGCGTTTTATCTGGACGAGTTGGGATTGTTTTAATACCTGAAGATGTTGCGAGGCGTTGGCAATTGACATGCCTGTTTCGGTGGCTATTTCATCAACCGATCTTTCACCTTGTCCTAAAAGGTCAATAATCTCTAAGCGGTGAGTGTTGGCCAGAGCCTTAACCATACTGGCCAGGATTGAATAGACCTTGTCCTTAAAAATTCTTTTTTCCATATTTGGTGATATTGTTCAAAAATACGTAAATTCAACTATTCAATAAAATTATTGAATAGAAACCTTAGAGTTATTTCTTCGTATACGCGATTAAGAAAAATGAGTTATGAAAAAGAAAATTACTACAGTGATTGCACTGTTTTCAACTGTCCTTTTTGCCTTTGCGCAGGACGATCAGTATTTAATCGGAAAAAACGCCCCATCATTTATACTAAACGCAATTGATGGGAAGGCTTACTCATTGGAGCAATTAAGGGGTAAGTATGTAGTGATCCATTTTTCTGCAACCTGGTGCCCTTTTTGTAATGCCGAAGCCCCGCACCTTGAAGAACTTTATATGAGTTACCGTAACCAAAATGTTCAGGTTCTCATTATAGATGTGAAAGAGGATAAGGGCTTGGTTGAAAAATCGGTCAGTCGTTTTGGTTTTTCATTTCCCGTTTTGCTGGATTTGGATGGAGCTGTATCTGCAAAATATGCGCCGGAAGGTGTGCAACCGGACTTGGCCAGGGACGAAGTGCCACTGGCTTCAAACCTTATCATCGATAAAGATGGAAACATCAGATTTTATTCATTGCTAAATTCCGCAAACTTTGATGCAAAACTGACCAAACTGAAACAAAAACTCGATGGGTTGTTATCAACGAAATAGTATGTCGTATTGGCTTTTTATGTTCCTCGCTGTCTTTACTGACTTGAATGCGCAAAGTAAGTCAGACCAGATCGTGAAAATAAATGTACCCAATGTAACTGTTTATGCAGGGCAGAGTTCAGTAATCATTTTAAATGTGGAAGTGAAAGAAGGCTATCATATTCAGGCCGACAAAGTAAATGACGAGTTTCTAATACCTACAACATTGGAAATTACCACGAATGAGAAAATAAAACCGGGTGAACAATTATTTCCAGCGGCAAAAAAATTCAAACTGGACGGAACAAATGATTTACTGAACGTTTATGATGGAAGTTTCGAGATCAGAATACCATTTAGTACACATCGTGGAATCCAAAAAGGTAAGGTTTATATCGAGGCGAAATTTCGTTATCAGGCATGTAATTTCAAAAGCTGTTTGTTCCCCAGAACAATCGATTTTACAATCCCATTGACAATAATTTAGAGCAGGATAAAAAATTGTTTCACACTGTAAATTTAGACCTGCCTTCAAGGACACACGATCTTTAAAAGATTATTGTGCCGGCTTGAAATCCTCGTTTATTACCGGCAAATTGGTCGGTACAGTCACTACATTGACACCATGATCGGTTGCCTTATGACAATTGTTGCAGGTATTGGTCAATAAAATAAAACTGCTTTTAAAAAGCTGAAGGTTCTTTTGTCGGAATAGCATTTCCGCCTCAATTTTATTTTGAGATTTATCGAAATTGTGAATTTTCCTTTTGCAAATGTCATTCTGTTGCAGGAGAATCGTTTAACATTTGATAAAAATCATTTTTTGCGAGGATGCAGCTTCTGCGATATACTTAGAGAAACTCTTTTCAGTATATCGGGAGCATATTTGAAAGATCTGAAGTCGACAATAAAACTATCTTATACCTGGATAAATTAAACTCGTATACAGAGGCTGAGATAAATTTTGCTAACGATGTAGCGATATGATTTTTATGTGTTTTCATTTGTCGTTCCAAGGTTAATTCTTTCAAAATTAAAACTTGCAAACCTCAGTCTTCAAGCGCTTTTTTTACTATGTCTTTTTAAAGCATTATTGGTTTTCCTTTCACGCTTATTCTTCCGAGCCTAAAAAAACTTTATCTTTAAAGTAAGCTAACGTTAACGGGAACTTCATCAACTTTCTGTATAAATTTTTCAAGTGAAGAGTATCTCTCATAAGCAGTTACAATTACATGGTTCTGCCTTTATGAGAATGGCCTGGCCATTTTTATTTTTTATACTCGTGTTCATTTCGCTGGCACTCCAGGTTTCTTCACAGAGTATTTCGTTTACACAAATTACGCCTCCAAAGGAAGCTCCTTTTACGTTTCAAATTACAGGCATTACCCAGGATACTTTGGGATATATGTGGTTCACATCAGGACCTGTGTTGTATCGCTATGACGGCTATGAATTTATCACGTATAAGAACGACCCTCTCAATCTCAATTCGCTGGCCGGTGAACATTTGGAATGTGTTTATGCAAGTAAAAGCGGTTTTATTTGGGTTGGCGATTTCGGTCATGGACTAAACAGGTTGGATCTACGAACCGGTATCTTCATACACTACCGGCATAATAAGAGTGATGCATCAAGCATAAGTAATGATACGGTTACTGCCATAACAGAAGATCATCAAGGATATATATGGGTAGGTACCCTCGGCGGATTATGTCGCCTCGATCAGAAAACAGGAAAGATTACCCGCTACCAGCAGAAAGCAAATGATCCAACGAGTTTGAGCAACAACCAGGTGAGGGCAATATACGAAGACCGGCAGGGTACAATATGGGTTGGTACCGGCAGCTCTTTTGCAAGCGACGGCACATTGCCCGGCGAAGGAGGTCTTAACCGTTTTGATAAAAAATCCGGCACGTTCACCCGTTATATGCACCACCCGAAAGATATCAATAGCCTTATTGACAATAAAGTCAGGGCCATATATGAAGACAGTCGGGGAAACTTTTGGGTAGGCACAGCCGGGGATGGATTGCATACTATGGACCGTGCAAAGGGAACTTTTTTAAGGCATCGGTATGATCCTGCACACCCCGAAAAGCTGAGCCGGCCTTATCTTAAAAGAAGGAGAACAGAAGATGGAGTCACGTTTATTCATGAAGATGTCACCGGCTCCATCTGGATTGGCACCTATGAAGGAGGGCTTAACCGGTACAATCCGACAACCCGCCTGGTATCACACTATGAAGGGCGGCGACAAACCGATAGCCTTTTCGATGATGGACCCTGGGCAATTTATTCTTCCAGGGATGGGGTAATTTGGATGAGCACCGTTAATGGTAATAACTTATACCGCATTAATCCTTTTCAAAAGCGTATCCCGCATTATACACTTCCTGAAGGAACAGTTAACTCATTTGTGGATGAACCCGGAAATATACTTTGGATTGGGACCGTTAAGGGCCTTCTTCGATATGATCGGAACAAAGAAAGCATACGTCGTTTCGTTAACGATCCCAATGATCCATCAAGCTTAAGCCACAACATCATTAATTCGATAGCGAAAGACAAGGAAGGAAATATTTGGATTGGTACTAATAAGGGATTGAACATGTTAAACAGAGATAAACAAACATTTACCCGTTATGAGCATAATCCGAAAAACAGCAACAGTTTATTTTCAGATTATATTTTTGAAGCACTGGTTGATTCTGAATCAAATTTATGGTTAGTTACATCGAATGGATTGGACCATTTAAACAAGAGAACCGGGAAATTTACTCATTACCTTATTGACCCCAAGGATACCAGTAATTCGGCAATCTTTCAGAATGGTTGGAACAAGCTGTTGGTTTATGGATATGGTTTTCGGCAATTGGATCAAAAAAATAGCAAATTCAAAACAAACCAAAATTTAGGAGATTTATTAACAGCTTATACGGACACTGACAATGTACTTTGGATAGGATCAAACAATGGCATTTTCCGGTATAATCCTGCGTTAGACAGTTTTTTACTCTTTGAAGATCCGGGTGTTTCAAACTTGATTAAAAACGTGTGCAACATTTTGGAAGACGATCATAAAAACCTTTGGTTAAGTGTGAATGACGGAATTATGCGCATTAGCGCTAAAAGAAATCAAACCAGTCTCTATGGAGTAAAGTACGGCATCCCTGGTTTTACTAATATTGCTTTTCATTCCGGGTATAAGGGACAAAATGGCGAATTTTTCTTTGGTAACTCAACTGGTTTTTACTCGTTTTTCCCCGATGAGTTCACCAGAAGTTATACACCGCCGCAAATTAATATTAACAACTTCAGGTTAGCAAATCAACTTGTGAAGCCAACGAAAAATGGCCCGCTGTTTCAACCCTTGTCAGAAGTAAAAGAGATTAAATTAAATTATGATCAGAATGTATTTTCCTTCGACTTTGCTGGTATAAATTACAGTAGTCCGGAGGATAACATTCATTTTTTTATGCTGGAAGGATATAACAATACCTGGCGTCAGGTTGGTGCCGAACGAACTGCCTATTTCTTTAATGTACCACCAGGCAATTATGTGTTTAGAGTAAAGTCTGCCAGCAGTAATGGTGTATGGGCAGAGAAGAGCATTAATATCATTATCACACCACCGTGGTGGAGCACCTGGTGGTTTTATGCATTGTGTGTTCTTACAATAACGGCCTCTGTTTATACTTTATTCCGTTACCGCTTGTCCCAAAAATTAAAAGCATTTGAACTGCGGGATACTATCAGCCGTGATCTTCATGATGAAGTAGGCTCTACTCTTAGTAGCATTGGTTTTTTAAGTTCTATGGCATTAGAAGATGTGGATACTAATAAAGAAAAAGCCCATAATACACTTAGCAGCATCAATCAATCAGCGCATAAAATGCTGGATGCAATGAATGATATTATCTGGAACATACAACCGCAGAATGATACACTTGAAAATATTATTGTCCGAATGAGATCGTTTGCTTCCGAATTACTGGAGGCTAAAAAAATAACCTTATGCTGGAACATTGCGGACAATGTAAAACATTTACATCTTGCCCTTGCCATGAGGCATGATTTCTTACTAATCTATAAAGAGGCAGTTAACAATCTTGCTAAATATTCAACTGCTTCTGAAGGAAAAATTAATCTTGAATTTCATCATCCATATCTAATCCTTGCTATCAGTGATAATGGAAAAGGATTTGATCCACAAAAAATAAAAAATGGTAATGGCTTAAAAAATATGCAAAGCAGGGCTAAAAAAATAGGTGCCGTATACCATCTGCATACTGCTATTGGAAAAGGCACTACCATCACTTTACAGGTAAAACCCACATGATAATGTAGTACAGAAAGCAAAACGATTATATAGTTTTGTAAAAAACTTATTGTTTTGAAGCCCATTGAAGTACTGATTTATGAGGATAATGATGACATGCGTAATGGCCTTGCACAATTGATCAGCCGAACAGCGGGTCTTAAATTATCAGGTGCATTTGCTGATTGTATGGCCACAGAGGCCCAGGTAAAAAAGCTGGTTCCGGACGTAATCCTCATGGATATTGATATGCCCGTTATTACAGGCATCCAGGCCGTTCAATTGATCCGTCACTTTGATACAGATGTACAAATATTAATGCTGACCGTTTTTGACACGAACGAAAAAATATTTGACGCTTTATGTGCCGGCGCATCCGGCTACCTGCTAAAAAAAACTGCTCCTTCCAAAATTGTTGAAGCCATAAATGATGTATATACCGGAGGTACACCTATGACGCCGGAAATTGCAAAAAAAGTGATGAGTCACTTTTCAAAACAACCATTAAAAAACAAAGAGCACTATAATCTTACTGACCGTGAAAAAGATATTTTATTTTGTCTTGCACAGGGATACAGTTATAAAATGATAGCTGCTCAACTACAAATAAGTATTGATACAGTCCGGTTTTATATAAAGCAAACCTACCTCAAACTCCAGGTGAATTCCGCACCGGAAGCCATTGCCAAAGCGCTTCGTGAGCATATAGTTTAATTTCTTTCTCCACATGATTATGTAGTTGTTTCAGGCACTAAGCAACAATAGATTTACAAAAGAATACACACAGCATTTCTAAAGTTGAAAATAAAATTATTTATGAATCCTGTCTGCCGACAGGCAGGCAATAAAACCTAAAATCATGAAAAAGATTTTTTTCTTCACGGCAATTGCCTTCTTAACGCTAACTTCTTGTAAGAAAGAAGGAACAACATTGGCGAAAGGCGAGGTATTAACGAAAAGTGAGTCTCAATCAATTGCTTCTACGTCAGGAGCGCTGCCATATAACATTCAAAATTATGTTTCATTGGATGGGGTGGTTATAAGCAATGCATGTACAAATGAATCTGTTATCTTATCCGGTATTTGTCATGTTTTCGGGCATGGAGTTTATAATCCTGAAACCAATACTTCGAAAGATGATTTTCATATAAACCTGCAGGGTATAAAAGGTGTGGGTGAAACAACAGGCAATGTGTATGAGGTAAAGGATAATATAAGTGAACGAAAAAATATTAGTTATGATGGTTGCATACTTACTTTCAGTGGTTCAGAAATTTTTAAAATTACTTCTGCTAATGCAAACAATAATTTTATTTTTAAAATGAAACTTATTTACACGTATAATTTCTGTACGCTGGAGCAAACTGTAAAAAGAGATGTCTCCTCTACCGAGTGTCAATAATTACTTCTTCATTTAAAGTTTTAGGGAAAACAGATGCTTCTGTACGGTTAATCAATCGTCTTGCAACCAAAACAAAATTTATTAATCCTGTCTGCCGACAGGCAGGCAATAAAAACTAAAATCATGAAAAAGATTTTTTTCTTCACAGCAATTACATTCTTGATGCTAAGTTCCTGCAGGAAAGATGTCGCAACATTCTCAGAACAACAATCATCAACAATCGCAAGCATCTCAGCAGAGAATTCGGTTAATGCCGTACCAATTAATGAAAGCGGAACTTTTCCCGTAAACGGTTCCACCTGGAATAGTTGTACCCAGGAATTTATTGATTTCAGCGGCACAGGTCATGTTGAAGTTCACGGAATAATAAGCGACAATAAAATTACATTCATCTTACATTTCAATTATCCAAATGTAAAGGGAGTAGGTAGAACCTCCGGAACGGAATATGTAGCAAATTCAACATTTAATTATTCTAATACATTTAATTTCAATACACAATTCGTATACCAGCAAAGTGCTTCTACCAGATGGATTGCTCAGGGTACTGGAATTAGCTTTACCGTAGCAAATGACTGGCATCTAACTGTAAATGCAAATGGTGAGGTAACCCGCTTTATTAGCACGTTTGGTGATGTTATTACTTGTCAATAATAATAAACCCGCTTCCGAGCTACTGTCAGTAATTGCTTACAGCAAAAGCAAAGGCCTAACAAGAATCTGTTAATCAATAAAACTTGTTAATCAATAAAACTTATTACAATGAAAAAGGTTTTTTTCTTCACAACAATTGCCTTCTTAACGCTAACTTCCTGCAGGAAAGAAGCTACGACATCTTTGGACGAGCAGTCACCAGAAATTATAAGTAACTCAACAACTAATTTCTGTGAATGCCGTACCAATTAATTGGGATACGACATGGTACGAGCCGGCGGGCGTTTCCATGTTTAATAGTTGCACTCAAGAATATATTAATTTTACGGGATCAATTCATATTCACATTCGCGGGGTGATAAGTGACAATAAAATTACCTGGATTGGACATTACGATGTTCAAAATTTAAAGGGAGTGGGTCAAATTACCGGAATCAGATATGTAACAACTGAGACATTTAATTTTTCTAATACATCTGATTTTAATACAGAATCCATCGTTTATAATCAACGCTATTCTCTTCATTATATTTCTCTCGGCAAAGAGAGCAACTTCACTTTGGAAAATGACTGGCATCTTACTATAAATGCAAATGGCGAAGTAGCTTTCTTTTTTACTACTGGTGGTGATATTATTAACTGCCAATAGTTAAGTCCTTGGGATGAAAAGAATGAGACAGGATTGCATATCGCCTCTACACATACTCTGTTTGTCGGCTTGTTCTGTTTTAGCAATAGAGATTTGCACAAAGCATTACCGGCATATTGTTCGGGTAACAAGTTGAGAGCAAGCCTCAACTTTTGGATATTTGTTCCCTATTTGTACCTCAAAATTCTAATTTACACGAAATACCGACCCAGTAAAGCTTTTACGTTGGTGTGTATATTTTGCATCGGGAAATAGGTCCACACTTAGCCCCTATTTCAGTATCTTAACATACTACAAACCACCGACAAAATGACTTTTCTTTTCTCCAAAACCATTCCTTCAAAACACGGAAAATGTGTGTACAAAGTGTACGAGTTTAAGTTAGCGCCGGGGCGGTATCATGCGGAATTGGTACATCCAATTGACCCCAGATCGATTAAGGAAATAAATTTTAAAAAGGAAAAGGGTGCATGGCAAACAACCTCCACATCAAAAGAGGCTAAACGACTTGTTGAAATATTCGGTAGAGGAGACATCTCTTTTTACAGTTTGCTCCAGCGTACAGAAATTATACGTGTAAATAAGTTTCATTTTAAAAATAAAATTATTGTTTGCATTAGC
>JGI24806J26614_1000367_pt1 | contig 13209 bp, 13 predicted proteins | sample Kansoi200umMDA_FD_26614 | JGI IMG/M metagenome (IMG submission 26614)
TGATAGGCAGGTAATGATTGAGCCACACCGTTAACAGTAATATTGACATTGGTAGTATTTGTAGAGTTCACAGGCACTAAAAGTGATGATGCATTTACAGTATTTAATGAAGAATTCAGGTTCCCGCAAACTTGGAAATCAAGTTTGGCAATTGATACAAAACTTCCATGGAACATGATCTTTACTTTGGAAGGGATCGTCAATAAGGATATGAAAACAACTTATTTCCAGAATGTGAATCTTGTAACACCATCAGCATTGGGAATTGCGGGTTATCCTGATAACAGGGTGGTATATCCCATAAGCAACCAGCAGAAGTTCATTAATCCGTTAACGAGTGCAGGTTTGCCAAGCCCGGCAGGGACGGGTGCGTTCAATGCGATATATGTTACTAACAGTAATCGTGGTATCTATGCTTCGCTTACAGCAAAAGTTGATAAAGCATTTAGAAATGGATTTGGCGCTTCATTGGCATACATCAAAACATTTTCAACTAACCTGTTTGACGGTGGCGGTGACCAACCTTTATCAGCATGGCAAGGCACTCCAACTTTCAATTCGCCAAATACCCCGACGCTTAGTCATTCAGGATATACAGTACCTGATCGTTTAGTTGCTTCATTTACCTGGAGAAAAGAATATTTCAAACACTTCGCTACTACAATTTCGATGTTGTATGCTGGTTCTATTGATTATAGATTCTCTTATGTTTACGGTGCTGATTTCAACCGCGACGGGTTCAATGGTAATGACCTTATTTACATTCCAAAGGATGCAAGTGAGATCAACTTTGCAGATCTCACTGCAGGTACATCAACAAGCGGGGTTGCTTATTCAGCGAATGAGCAAAGAGATCTGTTCTTCCGTTATATAGAACAAGATAAATATTTGAGGAATCATAAAGGACAATATGCAGAACGCAATGGAGGACAAGCTCCATGGAGGAACCAGGTTGATATTAAAATATTGCAGGACCTGTTTATGAACGTTGGCAAAAACAAGAATACTATCCAGCTGAGCCTTGACATCTTCAACTTTGGCAATTTAATAGATGCTAATTGGGGTAAATTAAGAACTGTAAATGCATCATCACTTTTAGTGCCTGTGAACTCTACAAATACTACCAATGTCAATATTACTGTTAACGGTGTGGCTCAATCATTACCTGCCTATCAACCAGGTGGAACGACTAAGCCATATTACAGGTTGCAAACAGATAGAGGACATCCGGTAATTGAGACATTCAGAGATAATGTGAGTGTGTTCTCTACCTACTATATGCAAATGGGTATCAGGTATATTTTTAATAATTAATCTTATTTTGATCAAAATAAAAAAATCCTCTCTTTGTGAGAGGATTTTTTTTATCCCAATTATTAATTACTAATTATTAATTATTCATTGCCTTTGAACTAAAAGACTATTGACTACCGACTCACATTCCCCATCCCCATTTTAAAAATGCAGGCATTGCTCTTCCCCATGTTTTTACATCATGTTTTCCATCTTCGTAATTCACATAACGAATATCATCTTCATTGTACCCTTTCTTTTCCAGCTCCTCTATCAAACCTAAAGTATCATCGATTGAATCAATAATGCCATTATTATTTCTATCCATCTTTTCATCAAGTGAGCCGGTAGTAAAATAAAATTTCAATCCAGGTTTATACTCTCCTTCCCTTATTAATTTATGTATGATACGGTCAGTATTTTCATTATATCCATCATGCAGATCTTTTAAACGCCACCAAAGTGATCCGGAAAAAACTCCTGCTTTTGAAAATTCTTTGGGATAATTCCAAACAGTATCAATTGCCGACAATCCTCCTAATGAAAAACCTGCGTAAGCTTTTTCTATAAACCCATTTTGCCAAATTGAATTTATATATGGCATTAACTCTTTAAAAACAAAATCCTGGTGTGCCTTTGCTTTTGCCCCCCTACTCTTGTAATCCAGTATCGACGCAGTGCCATATTCCATTCTTCTTTCGTGTCCGCAATGGATACCGACACAAAGGACAGGTGATATTTCTTTGCCTTCATAAAGATCTGCCAGCATGTTATCAAACTGAAATTTTGGAAGATCCTGGCCATCGTTGATCAGTAAAAGGCTGGTGGATCTGGTTTCCTGATCAGCAAGCGGCACGTAAATGTCAACAAGAACATCCCTGTTTAAATAGGTAGATTTAAGACTTATATGTTTTACAGGGACATTGGCCTGCTTCAAAAGCTGCATTTACGCAAAATTAAGGGATACATGCTAAAGGGGATGCTGTTTTGTTTTGAAACAAACTCTTCACTTTTTTGTTTTTCTACCCTTTAAAAAATACATTTGATTACTTACAGCCCGAAAATAATTTATTCAATCAAACTTGTTTTTTTATGAAGAAGATCGGCGTACTGCACGGAAAAGAAAGAAGTTTTCCAATGGCTTTTGTAGAAAGGATCAATAGTAAAAATATTTCAGGCATAACTGCTGAACCTGTACGAATAGATAAAGCGATACAGGGCGAGCCAACAGGTTATGCTGTGATCATCGATCGCATTTCGCAGGATGTTCCTTTTTACAGAACATGGTTGAAAAATGAGGCATTAACGGGAACAGCTGTTATCAATAATCCATTCTGGTGGAGCGCCGATGATAAATATTTCAATAATTGTCTGATGACAAAAGTTGGCGTGCCGATCCCAAAAACTGCGATCATACCATCAAGAGATCATCCTGATGATACTACCGAAGAGTCATTCAGCAATCTTGCTTATCCTATGGATTGGGAAAACATTTTTAAATATGTAGGATTTCCTGCCTACATGAAGCCATTTGCCGGCGGCGGATGGAAACATGTATATAAAATAAAAGATAAGGATGAATTTTTTGAAAAGCATGGCGAAACGGGTCAGTTAGTAATGCTGCTTCAGGAAGAAATTGTGTTTACCGAATATTATCGTTGCTATTGTATCGGCAGAAAACATGTTCGCATCATGCCATATGAACCACGCAATCCGCATCATCTTCGTTATGTAGCAAGTTTTACTCCTTCAGCTGAAAGATTAAAACAAATGGAAGAGATCGTTTTACGCATTTGCAATTACCTCGGTTATGATTTTAATACGGTAGAATTAGCAATAAAAGACGGCGTTCCTTATGCAATAGATTTTTGTAATCCGGCCCCCGATGCGGAACGTAGCAGTGTTGGCGAAGAAAATTTTGCCTGGGTGGTAGAAACTGCAGCTAATTATGCAATAGAAAGAGCATTGGAACAAAAAGATGGACGGGATAATTTGACATGGGGTGAGTATGTGAAGAGAGGGGCAAATAAAACTTCTTTGATCTGAATCTTTTCAACCAATTAATAATTATTAATTAATAATTATTAATTATTCAAACTATGGCAACACTCAACTATAAAACTTTCACACTCGGAGTAGAAGAAGAATACATGGTGCTTGATCCAGAATCAAGGGAATTAAAAAGTCATGAACAAAAAATTGTACACGAAGGACAAAAAGTGATAAAGGACAAGGTAAAAGCTGAAATGCACCAGGCCGTGGTCGAAGTAGGTACTGATATTTGCGCTGATGCAGATGAAGCATGGGAGGATGTAGCGGCATTAAGAAAAACAATTTCAGGAATAGCGGGTGATCTTGGTTTTGCAATGGGTGCAGCTGGTACGCATCCTTTCAGCCATTGGGAAAGTCAACTAATAACTGATCATATCCGGTATAATGAACTGGTAAATGAATTGCAGGAAGCTGCACGCAGCAATTTGATCTTTGGTTTGCATGTACATGTTGGAATGGAAAATCGTGAAATGGCAAATCATATTGCGAACAGTACAAGATATTTTTTGCCGCATATTTATTCTTTAAGTACCAACTCTCCTTTTTGGGAAGGAAGGTTGACTGGCTATAAATCTTTCCGCACAAAAGTTTTTGACAAATTCCCAAGAACAGGAATTCCTGAAGCATTCGACAGCATTGAATCATACGAGAATTATGTGAAGTTGCTTGTAAAAACCAATTGTATTGACAATGCAAAAAAAATATGGTGGGATCTTCGGGTGCATCCTTTCTTTAATACAGTTGAGTTTCGCATTTGCGATATCCCATTGACAGTTGATGAAACGATAACATTGGCAACTCTTTTCCAGGCGATATGCGCAAGAATTTATCTCCTGAGGAGTAAAAATCTTAATTTCATTCAATACTCCCGTGCATTGATCAATGAAAATAAATGGAGAGCCAGCCGTTATGGCATTGATGGCCGCATGATCGATTTTGGAAAAGAAGAAGAAGTGAATACAAGAGCACTTCTATATGAACTGCTTGATTTTATCGATCCGGTGATCGACCATCTTGGCAGCAGGCACAGGCTTGCTTATATCCATAAGATACTTGAAAATGGCACCGGCGCAGACAGGCAATTAAAAGTTTTTGAAGAAACAAAAAATCTTGTCAGCGTTGTTGATTATATAAGAGGTCAATTTTTATCCGGTATTTAATTAAAAAATATGAGAACAGCTTTATTAATTCTTTCTGTTGCTTCTTTATCTATTTGTTTCATTGCATGCAAGGGCGATGAAAATCAAAATGGAACCGATCAGAATGCACCAAATACATTGGCAAGTCTGATAAATCCGAACGCCAATTCTGCTACTGCTACGTCAACAACTACCGGCTCAGCAAGTATTAATGACATTTGGGTGCTTGCGGCGATCAATAGCAAAGAGAAATATGATGTAAATTTCGTAAACAATACTCCTGTTATTGATCTTGATAGTGCAAAAAAAAGCATGTCCGGGCATACGGGATGTAATAGTCTCAGCAGTAAATTGAAAATGGCTGGTAATAAATTAATTTTTGACAACCTGAAATTAACTTCATCACAACCCTGCAATGATAAAGGCTTTGAAAAAAAATTAATGAGCAGCTTCAAAAGCGGAAATACTACCTATAAAATATCAAATGATTCTTTATATCTGAATGTTGGTGCCGGGGCTGAGTTTATTTATAGAAGAATTCGACGGGTATAAAGCATGGTTGTAATGGTATTCTTATTAACTTTAAGCAGCTGCATACTATGGAACATCTTCCGGAACATAGTAAAAATCAACCTGGCCGCCGCCGCTTTATAAGCAATGGTATAAAAGTAGCGTTGTTGACAAGCCTACTTTCTCCGCTTGAGCAAGCATGCAATATCAAATCAAAAAATACTGATAAGAAAAAGACAACCAGGAAGACAAATACAGTTAGTAAGAACGATAAACGAAAAAAATCGACCGCAGAAAGACTTTTAATAAACTCTAAAACCAATGTGATCCATCTTCCTACTGCATCGTTTTATGTATACTATGATGAAATAAAAAATTCAAAAAATGTAAACATCAGTGATTGGGAGAGCCTGGTACAGGGCCAACCAAGATTTAATAAAAACAAATCAGGTAATATTCTTGAAATTCTTTGCCTGCAAAAACTAAGAAGCGGCATCGACGATAATTCACTCGACAGCGCCATTCATACGCTGTCAATAGCGTTTAGCAAAGAATGTGAAAACTCAAAAGGGGTCAATTTAAATACAACGAATTATCGCCTTCATGAGCTGATGTTGCAATTGATCGCATTAAATAATAACATGCCATCCAAATGGAATACCTTTAATCAAATGGTAAGCAAACCGCAAAAGATCGGTAAAAGACAAAGTTGGATGGCAGATGAAAACAATTTTGATCAACGGGTAAAATATATACTGGACAGGGAAACTGATTATAAAAGCCGCCTGGCTAAACGGGCAGCAAAATATAATTTGACATAATGTGCCGACGATTGCAGATTTGCATATTAGGTGAAGAGGTGTAACCCCTCTGCCGGCCATAGAACCACTCTTTAATGAGTGGTTTTTTCTAATAAGGCCATAAAATTCACCTGTTATAACTCTGTTTGTCTCAAATAAAAATTGATTAATAAAGCAGAAAATTCATCGAATCAAAAAAATCTTTAATTTTCTGATACAAAGCCACAACATGGGACGAAGACGACTACCTGTATATTTTTTTCTTGTGCTTTTACTTTTATCTACCGCTTGCAATAAAGCCAGGAATAGCTCATCTTCAGGTGATACAAATGTTTCAACTACTACTGAAGATAGCTATGAACCTGATTGGGGAAATAAAAATGTTGGAACCAGTAGCAAAGAAGTAAAAGACCAGCTTGTAAAGAAATACAATAGTTTATTAGTCTTTCATGCTGATGATACGATGCAGGTAAACAAAACATACACTGCAACACTTGCTCTTGCACGAAATGCGCCGCTTGGCCCGATAAAAATGAAAGTTTTAGAAGCCTCTGATGCCACGGATGATAATGTTATCATTGATACATCTATCCAGTTGGGGAAAAAAATGAGAGCTGACCTCAGGGATTTTGGCCCAAGAAATGAAAAAAGTTTTTTCATCGAACGTATAGGAAGTGATGAGCAAATTTTATCCAATTCAAAAGAATCATTTTGGCAATGGAATATTGAACCCCTGAAAGAGGGACGACATAAGTTAAAATTGGTGATACAAGTAATACTTGGCGACGATGGTGAGGTGAATTTGCCTACCAAAGAGATACCTGTTACAATATTTGCACAAAAGGTATCAATGGGCACCAGGATCGGGGCTTTCTTTTCCAGTTACTGGCAATGGATCATCACCGGTATTTTTCTGCCAGTATTCATTGCATGGCTGACAACCCGGATCAAACAAGCCAACGAGGCAAAGAAAAAGTAATCATACATTTATATAAATTATTTTTTTTCGAACAAGATCTTTTACAAGCAACCTTTTAAAAAGAATAAAAAATGAGAACCATTTACCGAAGTTATTTGTATGCGATCCTCCTTTTCGCAATTGTTTCATTGCAATGTAATCCCAAATCCAGTCAGAAAGATGAACGCAAAACGGGACTTATACTCCTCGACAAAGGCAGGTATGAATCGCTTACAAAAGCAGACTTGCCTTTTGGTGCCAGCGATAAACTCCCTTCCTATCTCGATTACTCTGCGGACCTGCCACCTGTCCGGAGCCAGGGTCAGCAACAATCATGTGTGGCTTGGGCAACCGCCTATGCACTTAAGTTTTACGAGGAAAAAAAAGAAAACAATTCTGACGTAGAGTTTAGCCCCAGTTTTATTTACAACCAGATAAATAAAGGCAAAGACGGTGGTTCAAGCTTCATGGATGCACTAAATGTATTATCACAACAGGGAGCTGCGTTATGGAACGATATGCCATATGATGAGAAAGATTATCTCACGAAACCAACTGATGCAGTAAAAGAAAAGGCTAAACCCTATGGTATTGAAAACTGGCGCAGGGTAAATACAGCCGATATGAAAGAAGTGAAGATACTTCTTAACTCAGGTTATCCTGTTATAATTGGTGCTCATATTGATGAAGATTTCAGATCCGCAAAACCGACCGGACCAAACGGATATGTATATAATAAAAAGGGCGGACAATATGCAGGGACCCATGCCATGCTTGTAGTAGGATTTGATGATTCAAAAAATGCTTTTAAAGTAATGAATTCATGGGGCCCTACTTGGGGAAATAATGGTTTTTGCTGGATAGATTACCAGTTTTTCCAGGAAATAGTTGCAGAAGGATACATTGCGTATGATAAAAAAACAAATGTTACCCCGGATACAAACCCGGATACTAAGCCCGACAATACAGTTAATAATAATGTACTTGATAACAATGACAAAACTGTTTATGATCCGACTCAATTCAGGCGTGCGGGAATCACTAACATACAGGTTTTGTATAATCAGACCGATCCTACTTATGGCGCCGGAATGAAGATCGTTGGAGTGATCGATATTCCACAAGGGACAGGAAAAACATTTCAGTTCAGCGTGCATTTTTATTATGACGGCACCACAACACAGGTTGGCAGTGCCCAGTCACCACAGTTTGCAGATGTAAACGGGTATGCAGCCACGGGTACAATTTTATACAGCATTCCAAATGAAGGATTAAACAATTGGCGATTTGAGGCCTTTATGCCTTATACCGCATTCAACATTCCGGTCGGTGGCTATGTAAATGGAACTTACCAATATAAAAGAACAACAATGTATGCCATCCCGACATTGTTCATTGATAATTTTGGTTATGCAAAAGGAGACCAGATCAGGTTTTATGTAGACAGGTAAATAGTTTATGATAAAAGTTCAGTAAGGCAGCTGCTTATAGCTGCCTTACTTTTGTTGCATGCTGATCGATACATCAAAGATCATTCTACAACCCGTGACTGTTACTTTCCTCGAAATGCATAAGCCGAAAGAGTTGCCGGCTATTTTGGCCAATACTTCTTTTGAATTATTGCCAAAACCAATTGATGTAAATGAGTACAGGAAATACTATTATGGCGTTGGCGAAAAATATTTCTGGCTCGATAGAATGGTAATGCCGGACTCAGAACTGCATCAAAAGATCAATGTACCAAACGTTGAAATTTTTGTTTTTTATGTAGACAATGAAGAAGCAGGATACATTGAATTTGCAAAAGAAGAAAAGTTTGTTGAGATAGTTTATTTCGGCCTGATGCCTAGCTTCATTGGCAAAGAACTTGGAAAATATTTTTTGCAATGGGTTATTGCAAAAGCATGGAGCTATCATCCACAATGGATACAACTGAATACGTGTACTCTTGACCATCCAAATGCCCTGGGTACTTATAAAAAAGCAGGCTTTACAGAAGTAAGAAAAGAAATTCAGGAAAGGAAAGTTCTTATTTAGAGCTTATTGCTTTGTTTCTTCAATTTTAGTTTTGATCGTAACTGAAGGATGTTTATTCGGCGCATTCATTGCACTAAGTGCAAGGAACTTTAAGGATACTTCAGTTTTTCTTTCGATCGTTTTTACTTCGATCGTTGTTTTCTCTCCAGCCTTGAGGATGATAACATCATTATTGTTGTGCAAAGTATAACCTGTTTGATTTTGCAAAGTGATATCGGTACTTGAAAGGTTTTCTATCTCTACTCCCAGTACGTTGTATTTACCAATATATTTTGCAGAAGAAACTTTTAATGAACTCTCAAGCAAAGGAATAAGAAATTCATCTCTGCCGATCAGTAAGTTCTTATATACAGCAACAGTCCGGCGATTCATCAATGCTTCTTTAATACTTTCCACATTTTTTTCTTTGGCAAACACCAGCGTAACCGGCCGGTGACCGCCATCAGGAACATTAAAGGTCCAATCGATCAGTTTATGAACATCGCTTGTGCCCATGATCGTTAAATTATTATCCAATGCTATTTGCAAGGCTTCGTCAGAATATGTTTGATCATTCGCCACTTCTATTCCATCGAGTAATTTTTCTTTTAACAACAAACGATGTACATCGGTCAACGTTGCCATTCCATCTTTTCTTTGCGGTGTCCAGTTGGGATGGTTCCAAAAGATAAATGCTCCCTGTTTTTTTGCTTCGCGAAAAACCTGGATGGAGTCATCGACCAGCAATTTATTTGCATCTGAAATAAAAACTGCGTTGCAATGTCCTGGTGGCATCTTTCGTGTGATCTCTGAACCTTTTATAATTACCAGGTCGTGATTCTCTGCTTCTTTCAAAGCGATCTCATAAGAACGGTTCCTGTCAGGATGGGGGATATCATCTTTGTGCGGCTGGTATTCTAAATGTTCGGTCAGTGAAATTGCGTCAAGCCCATCCATCAATGCTTCCTGTACACGGATGTCCGGCCACACGCTGCCATCAGAAAAAACGGTATGCTGGTGAAGATCGCATTTCAAAGTTTTATAGCCCGGTATATCCGGGAATATCATCTTGCGACCAATTACATGACTATGATCCTGGGTAAAACTTGTGAATGAACAACCGATCAGGAAAAAGAAGAACAATTTTCTCATCGCATTTAGTTTGGGGCAAAATAAAGAATATATCGTTTGAGAAAATTAATTTATTGTCACCACGGGGATCTACTGCCAGTATGCAACGGTTTTGTTATTTTTTTCTTCTTCTACCCTGCTGACCTTATCAGGCAGTAAATTTGATAGAACAAGCAAAATAATTCAACAAGAAATGAAAAAACAACCTTCGCTTATTTTTTGTATCCTGATGGACCTTGTAGGTTATGCAACTTATGCTATACCAGTTTTAGGTGAGTTTGGGGACATTTTATGGGCACCTGTTTCTTCCCTGATCTTCATTGCAACCTTCGGTGGATGGAAAGGAATTTTAGGTGGATTTGGAAATTTCATGGAAGAGATACTTCCCGGTACAGACTTTATCCCAAGCTTTACCATTATGTGGTTCATTCAAAACATGCAAAAGAAAAATAGCGTCACAACCGTTAAGACGGTTCGTTAACAATTATTTGAACTGGCCGCTGTCAACATCACGGATAAATTTTATCACACCGTCAAAGAAAGTCTTTTGGTCATCGTACATAGCAAGGTGACTTCCATTAGAACAATCGAGATAGCGGCCTTTTTGAACCAGCTTACTTTGTTCCTCCATCGCTTTGGGGTCCATTGTGTCATGTTTTGCACCGATCATTAATGTTGGGATCCTTATCTCTTTTAATCTATTCTTTATATCCCAATTAGCGAGATTACCGCCAATGCCCATTTCAGATGGCCCTTGCATCATTTTATATATCGTATAGTTAATGCTACCAAAAGCACGGGTTACAGGTTCTGGCCAGGGACTTAAGCGACAGATATGTTCATTATAGTAATTTGTTTGGAGCAATTCATTATAGCGTGGATTTTCAGTATCCCCTTTAGCTTCAAAAGCCAGGATCTCTTTCAAAACATTTGGGTCCATTTGCTTCTCTAAAACATCAACTGCATATTTTCCATAATCAGGGCAGCTTGCCATCATATTAGCAACAATCAGGCTCTTCATATTGTTCTGATACTTCAATGCATATTGCATTCCAAGAATTCCACCCCAGGAATTACCGAGTATGTAAAAATTTGTTGAATCGGCACCTATAGCTTTTCGAACTTGCTCCACTTCTTCAACAAATCTGTCAAGTACCCACAAGCTTGTATCACTTGGTTTGTCAGAGTTACCGCAGCCTAATTGATCGTATTCATAAAATTCAAATCCTTCTTTTGGAAAAAAACTTTCAAAAACCTCCATGTATTGGTGAGTAGCTGCGGGTCCGCCATGTAGCAACAAGACCTTTATCCTTGGATTATTCCCAAAACGTTTTGTCCAAACATTGAAAGTATCAACCGGGGTGATTATCGGGATCATTTTAATACCCGCCATCTGCACGCCGCTATCGCCATAATTGAAGTATTCGTACAGATGAATATCGGCTCCGGTTGGAGAATTGTTAGCAGCGACGCCTTTTGTATCCTGGTCACACGAAATGAGTATTGCAGATGTTGCAATAGATAAAAGGAGCTTTCTCATGTTGATTGATTTTGGAATTGAAAAGTTACTGATTTTATTCATTAATTTACTTTACGAAAAATTATTGCTATGAGATTTTTAATTATTCTCCTGCTAAGTCCATTGACAATTTTTGCCCAAACAAAAAAAGATACGTTAGAATTGATACAAAGAACTGCCCGGGTTTATGACCTTGAATTCAGTAATGCTGAAGCAGATTCCCTGATCGACAATCTTAACAACACTACCCAGCTAATTAAAGGAATGCATAAAACGCTTCCGACAAATGATATCCCTTTTCCTTTTGCGTTTAATCCTGTTCCTTATGGAATGAACAAACAAAAGATGAATCAAACGGTTTCGCTGCCATTTGTCGCCAATATTCGATTGCCAAAAAACAAAAATGATCTTGCTTTTTATTCCTTACCGGAATTAGCAGGCTTGATCAGGTCAAAACAAATAACATCAGTTGAGCTAACAAAATTCTTTATAGATCGTTTGAAAAAATGGGGCGACACTTTAGAATGTGTGATCACTTTGACTGAAGACACAGCAATGGCGCAGGCAAGGCGTGCCGATGAAGAACTTAAAAATGGAAAATATCGTGGCTTACTTCATGGCATTCCATATGGACTAAAAGACCTGTTTGCAGTAAAGGGTTATAAAACTACCTGGGGCAGCACTCCTTACAAGGACCAGTACGTTGATGAAGATGCTTATGTATATAAACGATTGAGAAATGCTGGTGCAGTGCTTTGCGCCAAACTTTCTTTGGGTGCTCTTGCTTTTAATAATAAATGGTTTGGCGGTGAAACAAAAAATCCATGGAATCTTAAGCAGGGTTCAAGTGGATCATCTGCCGGTTCTGCGGCGTCAGTTGTAGCAGGATTACTTCCTTTTGCGATTGGCACTGAAACCTTAGGCTCGATAGTTTCTCCATCTACAAGATGTGGTGCTACGGGATTACGACCGACATTTGGTTCTATCAGTCGCTCAGGTGCCATGGTACTTTGCTGGAGCCTGGATAAAGCCGGCCCTATTTGCCGCAGCGCTGAAGATTGCGCTATTGTCTTTAATTACATTCATGGAACAGATGGCAAAGATTACGGCTCTGTTGATCAGAAATTTAATTATGATGGAGTTGTTGATTTTAAAAAATTGAGAGTTGCTTATGCTGAAAATTATTTCAGAAGATTAGCGGCTGATGCCCCTGAAAGAAAAGTGCTGGAAGTTTACAGATCACTTGGCGCTGATATTAAGTCTGTTGATTTTCCCGACTCGTCTGTATATCCTGTAAATTTTATAAGTATCATTTTAAATGCAGAAAGTGCGGCTGCTTTTGATGAACTGACAAGAACAAATCGTGATGACTTAATTGAAAGACAAGACAAAGGTTTTTGGCCAAATAGTTTTCGTGCCGCAAGACTCGTTCCTGCTGTAGAATACATCAATGCAAACCGTTATCGTTATAATCTTTGCAAAGCCATCAATGATTTTATGAAAAACTATGATGTAGTGATCGTTCCAAGTTTTGCGGGGAGACAATTATCAATTACAAATCTTACAGGCCATCCTGTTGTTGTGATGCCGATGGGCTTTAATCAAAACGGTTCGTCACTAAGTATAACGCTAATTGGTAATTTATACGATGAAGCAACAATTCTTGCTGCTGCAAAAGCTTACCAGGATAAAACGGATTTTAATAAGAAGCATCCGGATAAATTCAAGGAGTAAATGAATAAGACCTCATCCCGCCCTTCTCCGAAGGAGAAGGCCATCTGCACACAGCCC
>JGI24806J26614_1000368_pt1 | contig 13206 bp, 7 predicted proteins | sample Kansoi200umMDA_FD_26614 | JGI IMG/M metagenome (IMG submission 26614)
GTTACAGACAATTTGGTCGTCATGCGAAGAACAAAGCTTGATGTTTCATGGAGCGAAGCATTTAAAAGTCTTTTGAAAAGAATGAAGGGGAATTAATTTTTTTCGCAAGGCACTGCTCCATTTACATACCTGTGGAGCAATCAGCAAACTTCCGCAACGATTACAGGATTACAGTCGGGAAATTATGTTGTGACTGTAACAGGCGCTAACGGTTGCATCGCAACATTGACTGTAAATGTTCCGTTAACCGGAATTCCCCAGATAACAATTTCTCAGACAAATGCCGCGTGTGACGGATCAGCTCTCGGATCTGCTTCTGCATCTGTAAACGGGAACTCCCCATTTACTTATCAATGGTCAACATCTCCTGTGCAATATTCTTCTTCAGTTTCTAATCTTTCTCCGGGTTCATATACGCTGACTGTTACTGATGCACACGGCTGCACAAATGCAGAACCAATAAATATTCTGACAGGAGGAATGCAGCTATCAGTTTCAACCATTGACCTGGAATGCGGAAATGTTCACAATGGTTCGGCAACTGTCACCGTTAGCAGCGCAACAGCTCCTTTTTCTTACCAGTGGAATACGAACCCACCACAAACAGCACAAACTGCAATTAATCTTGCTGAAGGAAATTATACAGTAACAGTGACTGATGCAACCGGTTGTACAGATACAATTTCTGCTGTGGTTGGCGGACCGCCTCCGATCATCATAAATATTTCAACAACAAATGCCGGATGTACTTTCAGCGATGGTAGCGCAACTGCTTTGGTTTCCGGTGGTCATTCGCCATTTGTTTATACGTGGAACACCAATCCTGTCCAGCATACAGCAACCGCGCATTATCTGCACGCTGGAATTTATCATATTACCGTGACAGACAGAGACCATTGCACAGAAACGGGAACGGCTTACGTAAGTAATACAGATGGACCGCAAGGTTTTATTTCAAATGTAAAAGATGCTACTTGCAGTCAACCTAATGGAAGCGCCACAGTTGCCGGCATAACGGGAATTGCACCATTCAGTTATTTCTGGAACTCTGTTCCTTACCAATATGATTCAACAGCGACCGGGTTGGCTGCCGGAATTTATGTTGTTGAAATCACCGATGCAGAAGGATGTATTTCATTTTTGAATGTGAAAATAAATGCTATTCCAATGGGAACTATTTTATTGGATCATATTACTAATGCATCTTGTGGAAAAGAAGACGGAACTGCAACAGTGAAGGATTCAGGAGGAGTTGCTCCTTTTAGTTTTGAATGGATGACTACTCCAGTTCAATATGGTGCAACAGCAACTCATCTTTCTGCAGGAACCTATCTTGCCATATTAACGGATGGCAACAACTGCAAAGACTCACTCTATGCAGAAGTTCCTTCCAATAAAGCACATAATGATTTTAATTATCAAACAGGATGCCTGCACGAACCTGCTTTTTTTGAAGGCATAACTGATTACACAGGTTCCGTTTCATGGAAATGGAATTTTGGAGATATAGCTTCAGGATTTGATAATTCTGCATTTGAACAACAGGCTTCACATATTTATTCTGCAGGGGGAAATTATACTGTGACACTTTACATTCTCGGAGGGTGTGCAACTGATACACTTTCAAGAACAATTCTTGGTGCTGTAAAGCCTGAAGCGACATTTACCTATAATCCTGCTAAACCATTAGCAACAGAAGAAGTACATTTCCATTACACAGGAACTGATGTTAAAAGCTGGCAATGGGATTTCGGAGACGGAGGCATCTCCCATAATTCTCTGGCTGAACATACTTTTATTTTTAAAAATGAATACAAAATCACTTTATATGTTACGGATGAATTCGGATGCAGAGATACAGCAGAAGATTCAATTTTTGTGGATGATGCTCCCGCAGTTTTTATTCCCGGCAGTTTTACCCCGAACAATGATGGTAAAAATGATCAGTTTATTATTCCATCGTTCGGCTTGAGAGAATGTGATATTAAAATTTTTGACCGTTGGGGAAATTTAGTTTTTCAATGCTCCAACCCGGCAATGATGAATACGGAAGGATGGAATGGAACAGTAAACGGCAGCAACATTCCGGAAGGCTCCTATGCTTACATTTTTGAAGGAAAGTTGGAAAATGGGAAACCGGTAGTGCGGGAAGGAGTTTTAAATGTCCTGCGATAAAAATTAATTCCCCTTCATTCTTTTCAAAAGACTTTTAAATGCTTCGCTCCATGAAACATCAAGCTTTGTTCTTCGCATGACGACCAAATTGTCTGTAACATTTTTTAAATTATAACTGAAAACAAAACGGGAATCAGGGCGTGCCCAGCCTGCAGCCTGACCAAAACGCAAGTCATTAAAATAAATTTCATCATTATCTTTTTTACTGACGCAATAAAAACCATTTGAAAAAAATTTTAATTTATCAATGATCGGGTCGGGAGAAAAATAATCAATCAGGTTTTCATTCCTTGGAAAATACCGGAATTTAATTTTTTTATCTGAATCAAAAATGGAGTAATACCCTGTGTAATATCCGCTGTCTGTTTTTGCAATGACATACCAGAGAATGTTATTCAGCGGAGAAGGTGTAGTCATAAAACTATTGCAATTAATTTTTTGTGCTCCTATATTTTGTTTCATCATCTCGTCCACATTCAGTTTATTAATAAAAGTAAAAGCGAGGTAAATAAGGCTGAGAAGAATGCCTGCACGGTTGATGATTTTTCTTCTGGAGGATTTTTTTTTGAGAATCAGTAAAACAACAAATGAAATAAAAAGCGGCAGGGTATAAATCGGATCAGCAACAAAAATAGAATTGGTTGAAAAGCGCTGATGGCTGAAAGGCTCCAGCAGTCCTGTGCCATAAGCAGTGAACACATCAATGACATCGTGCGCAACAATGGTTACAATGAAAAACAGAAGCCAGTATTTAAACGAGATGGGATGTTTCAAATGTTGTCTGTAAAACAGATAAGCCAGCAGCGGAGAAAGCAGCAATGCAAAAAAGAATGAATGCGTAATCCCACGATGAAAAACCAGAGCTGTAGCAGGATCGGTAAAAAAATTTGCAGCCACATCAATGTCAGGCAAACTGTTGGCAACGGCTCCCCACAACATTCCTTTCTTCCCGATTTTTCTGCCGAGCATTGCTTCACCGATAGCTGCGCCTAAAACAATATGTGTGATTGAGTCCATTTGAATTACGAATCCCGATTAATCAGGACGAATATACGAATGAGTTTGCCGCGACAGGAAACATTTTTAGATTCGTTGATTCGTATTAATTCGTATTCGTTGATGTTTTAACTTTACCCGCATGTTTCAATTCATGTCGCGGTTCATTTTGCGTAACCGGATTCCTTTGCTGATTGCTGTAGCGATAATCACTGTTTTTTTTGGATATGAAGCTTCGAGAATACAGTTGTCTTATACGTACATGCGTACGCTGCCTGCTGATGATCCCGCCTATAAAGACTATGTGAAATTCAAAGAGCTGTATGGAGAAGATGGAAATGTGCTGGTGATTGGTTTTGCAGATAAAAATTTTTATGAGCTGAAAAAATTTAACGGCTGGTATGATCTCACTGAGCAAATAAAAAGCATAAAAGGAATCCAAAATGTTTTATCCGTTGCCAATTTATACAAGCTAAATCGTAACGATGATAAGCAGGTATTTGAAGTTGTTCCTGTGGCAAAGCAAAAACCCGTGACACAAAAAGAACTCGACAGCCTTAAAGAAGTAATCGGCTCGCTTCCTTTTTATGAAGGACTTCTTTTTAATAAAGAAACAGGTGCTAACCTGATGGCAGTTACGTTCCAGAAAAAAGAGCTGGATTCACGTTTCAGAATTTCAATAGTAAAACAAATTGAAAGCTTCGCTGAAAAATTTTCAAAAGAAAATGATGTGGAGATTCATTATTCAGGCATGCCATACATACGCACGCATTTTATGCAAAAGGTTGCGAGCGAAATGGTGCTCTTTATGGTGCTTGCAGTGCTGGTAACGGCATTAATACTTTTTATTTTGTTCCGCTCCATCAACGCAGTTTTCTTTTCCATTGTTGTTTGTCTTGTTGGAGTGATTATTTCAGTTGGCACCATTGTGCTCTTAGGTTATGAGATCACCATTCTTTCGGGATTGATTCCGCCTTTAATCATGGTCATTGGAGTGCCTAATTGCATTTTTATCATTAACAAATACCAGGAAGAATTAATAAGGCACGGTAATAAAATAAAGGCGCTGACTATAACAGTTCAGAAAGTTTCGCTTTCAAATTTTCTTGCGAACATTACCACAGCTATCGGATTTGGCGTTTTTGTTTTTACGAACAGCAAGCTGCTTGTCGAGTTTGGGCTGGTAGCGGCAATTAATGTGATGACAACTTATGCTGTTGCTCACGTGATGCTCCCGATCATTTACAGTTTCCTGCCGCCACCAAAAGCTAAACACCTGAGACACCAGGACAGCAAATGGATTAATCGCGCCCTTGATATGGTTGATCATCTTGTCCATCGTCAGCGAACTGCCATTTACATTATTATTTCAGTAATCACATTGATTTCAATTTATGGCATGACGAAAATAAATGTGGTGGGATATGTGGTGGATGATCTTCCGAAAAAAGACCGCATTTATACTGACCTGAGATTTTTTGAAGAAAATTTTCATGGCGTACTTCCATTCGAAGTGAATATTGATACTAAAAAACCAAAAGGCGTGTTCAGCAACAATGCACGCACGCTTTATAAAATAAAATCATTTGAAAAACTGATGAGCAATTATCCTGAATTTTCAAAACCTGTTTCAGCCGTTGAAGGATTAAAATTCGCTTACCAGGCATATAACGATGGCAATCCGAAATTTTATGTGTTGCCGGGAAGCCTTGAGCTAAATAAGTTATCCGAATATAATTCTACTGTGAAAGGAAAAGAAAATAAGCTGATGTCATTTATAGATACTACGAAACAATTCACGCGGGTAAGCTTTCAAATGGCTGATATCGGCTCTGCAAAAATGAAATCACTGGTAAATGAAATTCGACCGCGCGCTGATTCTATTTTTAATTATGATAAGGAAGAAAACAAATGGGTGGCAGACAGTCTTAAATATAAGGTGATGATGACAGGTTTCAGCCTTGTGTTTTTGAAAAGCAACGATTATTTATTTCATCATTTGTTTGTGAGCCTTATGATCGCCATTGTTTTGATATTGCTGATTGGCATTTTACTTTTTCGTTCGATTGCAATTATTGTTCTCTCAAAATTACCCTGCCTTATTCCGCTTGTAATAACGGCAGGCATCATGGGCTTTCTCGATATTCATCTCAAGCCGTCAACGATATTAATTTTCAGCATCGCTTTTGGAATTGCATCTGACGGCACTATTTATATTCTTACCGAATACAGGCATCAGCTCAGAAAAGTAAAAGGAGCAAACCCTTCCACGGCAGTATCACGGACTTTACATGAGTTGGGGTTAAGCATGATCTATACCAACATCATTTTATTTTTTGGCTTCTCCATTTTTGCAGCATCGGGCTTTGGCGGCACGGTTGCGCTCGGTGTTCTTATTTCAATCACACTTCTGTTTTCTTTAATTACCAATTTTGTTTTGCTGCCATGCATCCTTCTTTCTTTAGAAAAATTCAAACAATCGCGTGTGCTCATGCAGGATCCGCTCATTATGCTTTTGGATGAGGAGGAAGATATTGATCTGAAGAAACTGGAGATAAGAAAAAATGAGGAAATGAAACATGTTTAAGAATTGAGGGGTTTTTCTCATTCTTTTTTCTTCTCTTTCACAACAAACTCCTCTTTCAATTTAACTCCTTTCTGCGTTTCAACTTCAATGAAATATTTTCCGGGCTTTAAATAATATTTTCCATTATCCGCTCTTTCAATTTTCATTTCATCATCGGTGAGATTTTTATTTGTATTGACAAAAGCCTGGTATTCATTTAAGGTCATGCTGTCAATGCTGAAATCATACGTTGCATAATTGAGCCCTGCTTCGCTTGTGTCTTTCATTTCTTTTAACAGTAAATCTTTTGATATGAGTGAATCTTTTATAACGGCTTTGATACGTACCGTTGAAATTCCATTTTCTCTGACATAAAAAGCAAATTCAGTTTTCTTCTCCACAGGATCATTCCATTTTGCAAAGATTTTCCCCCAGTTGCTGTTATGTTTTACAGGATCATGTTTGAAAACAAAAACATCTTTTGCAAGCGTGCTGTCTGTCAATTGCTGCAATTCATCAACATGAGCAATGTAAATGGAGCGACCATGTGTGCCGACAACAAGATCATTATCGCGAGGATGAATCACGAGATCATGCACAGGTGCCGCAGGCAGGCTATCATTCATGCTCATAAATGATTTTCCTTTATTGAGCGAAACATATAATCCATTATCTGTACCAACATAGATAAGATTTTTATTTTTCGGATCTTCTCTAACCACGTTGATTGGTTCAAGCGGTAAATCGGTTCCGATAGCTTCCCATGTTTGTCCATAATTTTTGGACATATATAAATAAGGAGAAAAATTATCCCAGCGGTAACCATTCAGTGAAGCATACACAGTGGCTGTATCAAAACCTGAAGCAGTGACGCGGCTAACCCACAAGTTTGAAGGAAGATTATCAAATATTTTTTTCCAGGTGTAACCATCATCCTGTGATATATAAATCAACCCATCATCCGTTCCGATGTAAATCAATCCAAACTTTAAAGGTGATTCATGAATGGTTGTAATCGTGCCATAAGGAACATCACCTTTTTTTCCGCCCTTTGTAAGATCGCCTGTCAATGTTTTAAAATCATTTCCTTTATTCATTGCGCGGTGAAATTTGTTGGAACCCAGATAAAGAATATCCTCATTATGTTTTGAAAGCCATATCGGAGTCTGCCAGTTGAAACGCAAAGGACGCTCGCCTAATTTATGTTTCGGCTGAATTAATGCACTGGTTCCGGTTTCCTTGTTAACACGATAATAATATCCGAATTGAAACCCGGTGTAAACTGTTTTGTTATCTCTTGTATCCACCTGCACCTGCATTCCATCGCCTTCCAAAATTAATTTGAACGGATAAGTGCCATCCTGCGTCCATCCTGTGTTAGGCTTATACGTGGAAGGTCCGACCCAGACACCGTTATCCTGTATGCCTCCATACACGTTATAAGGAGTAGCCATATCAACATTCACCGAATAAAACTGACCCACGGGAGGCGTGTTAGCTTTAAAATATGTTTTTCCATTATCATACGTAATGTTCAATCCGCCATCGCCACCAATGATAAAGTGCCCTTCGCGATTTGGATTCAGCCACAATGCATGAAAATCACCATGCGTATTTTCTCCATCAATAGATTTAAAGATTTTGCCGCCATCCTCAGATTTCAGCGCTGGAACACCGAAAATATAAATCTTCTTATCATCAAATGGCGAAACTCTTATTTGTCCGAAATAATAGCCATACGTATTAAACACGCGATCCAGGTAATCCTCATGCGTGCGCTTCCAGGTTTTTCCTGCATCTTCAGAACGATAAACTTCAGCGCCTTTCACCTCGGTGTCGAATAATTGCGAATTTGCATCTTCGAGATATTCAACAAGACTTACAGGTTTAATACTGTCTGTTTTTACCATATTTTTAACACGCTTTGCAGAATATTCATCAGGAAAATCATTTGCCTTTAAAAATTTATCAATGAGTGAATCATTCAGCGAAAGAAAAATTTCTTTTGACATGGTACGCAGCGTATCTTTTGTCAGCTCATTTTTTTTCTCTTCCTTTTTCTTTTCTCTTCTTGATTGATTATCGAGCACGGCATAAATAATATTTGTATTTTTAGGATATACAGTCAGCCCGATTCTTCCTGTGCCCTCACCGTTAGGGAAGCCACTTTCTTTTCCCGAAATTAAATTCCATGTTTCACCACCATCAATACTTTTATAAATTCCACTTGAAGCACCGCTTTCAATCAGATTCCATGCCCTGCGCTCACGATGCCACATTGCTGCATAAAGTATTTTTGAATTTGACGGATCAATTGTTAAATCAATTGCGCCTGTATTATTATCAACAAACAAAGTTTTTTTCCATGTATTTCCGCCATCAACAGTTTTATAAATTCCGCGTTCATCGTTTGGAGAATACAAATGACCAAGTGCAGCAACATAGACCGTATTCGGATTATCAGGCTCTAAAATAATTCGCCCGATGTGATGCGATTCACCCAAACCTTTATACTGCCATGTTTTTCCTTTATCTGCACTTTTAAAAATTCCGACTCCGGAATAAGAAGAACGGCTGGAATTATTTTCGCCCGTTCCTACCCAAATTGTTTCATTGTGTTTCCAATCAACGGCAATATCACCGATTGTCATCACTGCCTGCTGATCAAAAATTGGTTCGAAAGATTGCCCGTTATTATAAGTAACCCAAAGTCCGCCTGAAGCATAAGCAACATAAAAATGGGTTGGGTTATCAGGAGAGGCATCCACATCAACCACCCTTCCGCTCATAATGGTGGGACCTGCAGAGTGGAAGTTGACATTTGAAACCAGGGAATTTTCCTGAAGTTTTTTTCTTTGTTCAAATCCCTGTAATCGTTTCTCAGCCGGTGTAGGTGATGGAATTATATCTTTTTGAGCATTAGCTGAAAAGAAAAATAACGCAAGTGTGAGAATTTGTAATAAGCTTTGTTTTATCATACGCTTTAAATTTATCAGGTCAGAAAAGTAAAAAGAAAACATGGAATAGAAAAAGAATTTTAAAAAGAGAAAAATAACGGGTAACTCTTTTCGCTTTCAATGACTTAAAAAAAATTATCCCGTTTATTTTGTTAGATTTGAAAAGCTTTTTTGCAAAATACCCTCAAACCAATTATTTTTTTTTATATTTTTGCATCTCAAATCTAAACCTAACGAATATACAATGAAAAAGACAAGAGTTCTTTTTGTATCGCACGAAATATTCCCCTATGTTGAAGAAAGTGAAATGGGTAAAATCTCGCGTTTTCTTCCCCAGGGAATCCAGGAAAGAGGCAGGGAAATAAGGACTTTTATGCCCCGTTTTGGTTCTGTTAATGAACGCAGAAATCAGTTGCATGAGGTAATCAGGCTTTCAGGAATGAACCTGATCATTGACGAGAGTGATCATCCACTTATCATCAAAGTTGCTTCCATCCAGGCAGCCAGAATGCAGGTTTACTTCATTGATAATGAAGAGTATTTCCAGAGAAAAGCCACATTCAGGGATGCGCGGAAAAAATTCTTTAAGGATAATGACGACCGCACGATTTTCTTCTGCCGCGGAGTGCTGGAAACTGTTAAAAAGCTTGGCTGGAGCCCTGACATTATCCATTGCCATGGCTGGATGACGAGTTTAATTCCTTTATATGTAAAGACAAGTTATAAGGATGATCCGATGTTTAAGAACTCAAGGGTTGTTTATTCCGTGTATGATGAGGAGTTTGAGGAAAAATTCAATGACAGTTACACTAAAAGATTAATGATGGAAGGCATAAGTTCTTCAGATATAAAAGAGCTTAAATCTCCCGGTTTTGAGAATATTACCATCAGTGCAATCTCTAAATCTGATGCAGTAATATTTGGAAATCCGACCATAAATTCATCTGTAAAGAATTATATCAAAAAAACCAACAAACCTGTCCTGGAGTACCAGTCACCTGAAGATTATATTGAAGCCTATAACTCTTTTTATGATGAAGTGCTGATGGAAGAAGCAGTGTTGGCTTAGCGCGGGATATTTTTCTTTTCTTTACTTCCGATTCCTTTATTCAGTTAGCTGACAAAAAATAATGCTCTCATTTAAACCAATCAGGCTGATTTTTTTAAGCTTGATGCTGTTACATTTTTTAAATGGCTGCAAAGAGCCGGACAGTGTTGGATTAAATGTTCTTCCGAATGCTGACCTGAGTGCTGTTAATACTTCGGATACGTTCTCTTTAGAAAATTCAATAGTAAGAGAAGATTCAATTTTATCTGGTGGCACATCATTAAACCTCCTTGGAGCATTAAGTGAAAATGTTTTTGGTTATTCCAATGCCAGTTTTTATTCACAGGTTTTACTTAATTCATCCGGTGTGTCTTTCGGGTCTGCAACATTTGACTCAATTATCCTAAGATTGGATTATGCCGGATATTATGGCGACTTAAGTTCTGCTCATGTTTTTACCGTTTATCGTCTTACTGAAAGCATCTTAGACAGTATATATTATTCAAATAAAATTTTTTCAACTTCTGACGTTTTAGGAACGTTTAGTGCTTCCGAAATCAAACCAAGTGACAGCGTTGTTATAGGGGGAATAAATACTGATCCGCATTTGAGAATTCCTTTAGATAGCAGCCTGGGAGCAGAATTTTTGACAGCACCTTCAGGAAATTTTACAGACAACACTGCCTTTCTCAATTTCTTTAAAGGAATTTATGTGCGAGATTCTGTGACTTCCGGAAGCGGCTGTGTTTTATATTTTGATCTTAAAAAAGCCATGTCAAAACTCACTTTGTATTATAATCATGGTTCAAGCTATGACTTCCTCCTGAATGGCTCCGGAAGAGTTAATCATTTTGAACACAATTATACAACTGCAGTTTTTGGAAATAATTTCCCGGCATCAGGAAACAATTTTTGCTATGTTCAGTCTATGTCAGGAGTTAAAACTAAAATTGATCTGCCTTTTTTAAGTAATCTCAACCAGGATGGCATCCCTTCGATAAACAAGGCTGAATTAATAATTACTTTAGACAATTCTTCGACTTCCACGTATGCTGCCAACCCTAATCTTTTTTTGGTAGGAATTGATTCTGCCGGCAAAAGTTATTTCCTGCCGGATTATATTGAATCACAAACCGGCTTTGGGGGCACACTTACCAGCGGAGCTTACACTTTTCAGCTTTCAAGATATATTCAGCAAGTTTTAACTGGCTCGCGTAACAATTATGGCTTATATCTTGTATCAACAGGTGCAGCAGTTAATGCTTACAGAACAGTGGTCGGAGGATTTAATCCTCCAACCATACGAATGAAACTTAAATTAAGTTATACACACCTTAATTAAAATCACGAAATAGTATTACAAACAAAAAATTTTAAATTGTTATCATTGCTCCATTGTTAAAGATCAATTTAACAATGCCAGATAAGTCCACTACAGGAATTAATCAATTTTAATTTTCTAAAATTTTAATCTAAAAACAATGTGCGGAATTGTTGCATACATCGGACATCGCGAGGCTTACCCGATTATTATGAAAGGTCTCCATCGCCTCGAATATCGCGGATATGACAGTGCCGGAGTAGCGCTGCTCAATGGCGATCTGAATGTTTACAAAAAAGCCGGAAAGGTGAGCGATCTTGAAGAAGCCGTAAAAGGGAAAAATCTTTCTGGCAATCTTGGCATGGGACATACACGCTGGGCAACTCATGGTGAACCTAATGACAGGAATGCCCATCCACATTTTTCTGAAACTAAAAATTTTGCAATTATTCATAACGGCATCATTGAAAATTATGATGCGATAAAGAAAGAATTAAAAAAACGCGGGCATCATTTTGCAAGCGAAACGGATACTGAAGTACTTATTCATCTTATTGAAGAAATTAATGATAATGGCAATGTTGATTTTGATGAATCTGTACGGCTTGCATTGGGTGAGGTGGTTGGAGCGTATGCCATTGTCATTCTTTCCAAAAAAGATCCGAATAAATTAATTGCTGCACGAAAAGGAAGCCCGATCGTTTTAGGTTTAGGAAAGAACGAATTCTTTGTCGCTTCTGATGCCACACCTATTGTAGAGTACACTAAAAATGTGGCCTACCTGAATGATGGAGAAATGGCAATCATTGCTGACAACAATCTCACCGTAAAAACCATTGAGAACGAAACCAAGATTCCTTATGTTCAGGAATTGGAAATGAATCTTGAAGCAATAGAAAAAGGTGGCTATGAGCATTTCATGCTGAAAGAAATTTATGAACAGCCTCGTTCGATTGCGGACAGCATGCGGGGCAGGATTGACGCTAAAGGCGGAAGGCTGCGCCTTGGCGGATTGGGTGAGTTTGAAAATAAATTTGTGAATGCAAAACGTGTCATCATAATTGGCTGCGGAACTTCGTGGCATGCGGGACTGGTAGGTGAATATTTAATTGAAGACTTGGCACGCATTCCTGTAGAAGTGGAATATGCCTCTGAGTTTCGTTATCGCAATCCGGTGATAACGGAAGAAGATGTGGTCATTGCAATCTCCCAATCAGGAGAAACTGCTGATACATTGGCTGCGGTTGAGTTGGCAAAATCAAAAGGCGCTACGATTTTTGGAATTTGCAACGTTGTCGGATCATCTATTCCGCGTATGACTCATGCAGGCTCATATACTCATGCCGGTCCTGAAATTGGCGTTGCATCTACCAAAGCGTTTACTGCACAGGTTACTGTTCTTACCTTACTTGCTCTTCAGATTGCACACAAACGGGGAACTATTCCCGAATCGCGTTACCAGCAATTACTGAATGAATTGGAAAACATTCCTGCCAAAGTGGAAGCTACACTTAAATCCAACGATAAAATAAAAGAGCTGGCGCAGAAATTTAAAAACGTCAGAAACTTTTTATATCTCGGTCGCGGATATGGTTTCCCTGTTGCTTTGGAAGGTGCATTAAAGCTTAAGGAAATCTCTTATATCCATGCAGAAGGTTATCCTGCCGCTGAAATGAAGCATGGACCTATCGCTTTGATTGATGATGAAATGCCTGTTGTGGTTATTGCCACTAAAAATGCTTCCTATGAAAAAGTAATCAGTAACATCCAAGAAGTGAAAGCCCGCAGAGGTAAAGTTATTGCAATTGTAACCGAGGGGGATGATGTTGTTAAAGAATTGCTGGATTATGTAATTGAAATTCCTGCAACGGATGATATTTTTCTCCCACTGCTTTCTGTTATTCCTTTGCAATTGCTTTCTTATCACATTGCTGTAATGAGAGGATGCAATGTAGATCAGCCGAGAAACCTGGCGAAGAGTGTGACTGTGGAATAATTCTATTATTTGTTTTCAGGAAATCTTAGAGCAATTTCTCGCTATTGTTTTGAGAGTAGGTTTTTAAGGGTAAATTCCCAATATTTTTCAACAACACCCTATTAATTCATTTTATTTTTCTGTGCTCCCCAAGGCAATAAAAAAGCA
>JGI24806J26614_1000369_pt1 | contig 13195 bp, 9 predicted proteins | sample Kansoi200umMDA_FD_26614 | JGI IMG/M metagenome (IMG submission 26614)
GGTATTGCCATTGTGTTGATATTTATAGGGCTCAAGATGCTGGCCGAACGTTGGATCAACCAATGGATTGATACGAATGTACAGGTGGCTATTTCTCTTGGTGTGATTTTGGTCTGCATATGGGGATCTATTTTTTATTCAATTTTTATGTCAAAAAAGGGGCTGCCACCGGATGTCAGTGACGATAATGAAATCCAGGAACCATGATCAATTAGTTCTTATTTGAAATATACGCTTACACATATCGCCGAAATTTTAGGATCAGCATCTGTTGTTCTCGCGATTGAAATTGAGAACCTGCTTTTGGATAGCAGGAAAGTTTATTCGCCTTCTTCTTCTTTATTCTTTGCACTGAGGGGACCACGCAGGGACGGACACCAGTTTATTGGCGAGTTGTATAAAAAAGGAGTAAGGGCTTTTGTAGTTTCTGAAGAACAGGATGCGGCTTCACACCCTAGCGCGAATTTTATTTATGTGTCTGATACGATGAACGCGCTGCAACAGCTGGCCATTTATCATCGAGGCCGTTTCACAATTCCCGTCATCGGCATCACCGGCAGTAATGGAAAGACGATTGTCAAGGAGTGGCTCTATCAATTGTTGCATGAGGACTTTCATATCGTGCGCAGTCCTAAGAGTTATAATTCGCAGATAGGAGTACCTCTTAGCGCCTGGCAGATGGATGAACATCATACGCTTGCTATTTTTGAAGCAGGCATTTCACAGCCGGGTGAAATGGAAAAACTGGAGAAGATCATTCACCCCACTATTGGTATCCTGACAAACATTGGAGAAGCGCATAATGAAGGATTTGCAGATAAGAGTCAAAAGCTATCGGAAAAATTGAAACTCTTTCGTAATTGCCAGGTGCTAGTTGGCAGAGAAAGTGACTTGACTGCGGGAAAAGAATTTATAAGTTCTTTTGAAACGCAGCCGGAAACAATAATGTGGGGTCTTTCTTCCACCAATAATGTAACGGTAAAACGTATTGATAAGAAAGATAACTATACCATAATTACAGTTTGTCCCGGCGGCGCGGAAAAACAGTTCATCCTTCGTTTTACTGATGATGCATCAGTTGAAAACTCAATTACATGTTATGTTGTTTTGTTGCAATTGGGAATCAGTCACGATGTGATTGCAAAAAGAATGGAACAGCTGCAACCGGTCAACATGCGCCTGGAGCTTAAGAAAGGCATCAATCATTGCACCATTATCAACGACAGTTACAGCGCCGACATTAATTCACTGGAAATTGCGTTGAATTTTCTTTCGCAGCAACAAGGAGATGCTCAAAAAACAGTAATTCTGTCCGACCTTTTGCAAAGCGCCAGGACTGATGAACAGTTATACCATTATATTATTGAAATACTCCGGAAACACAAAGTAAGGCGGTTGATAGGCATAGGAGAACATATTTCGGAAACGCTGAGACATTTTACCGGCAAAGGCAATGGCATTGCCGCAATTGAATTGTACAACTCAACAGAAACTTACCTGCGTCAATTCCGGTCCACACAATTCAGGGAAGAAATTATTTTAATAAAAGGTGCCAGGATTTTTGGATTTGAGCAAATTGTTCAGTTGCTGGAACTGAAAGTGCATCAAACTATTCTAGAGATCAATCTTAATGCTATCGTACACAATGTAAAAATTTATCAAAAGCAACTGAGACCTGACACTAAAATGATGGCGATGGTAAAGGCATTTGCTTATGGAAGCGGCGGAGCGGAGATAGCGGGCATATTGCAATATCATAAGGTGGATTATCTTGGTGTTGCCTATGCCGATGAAGGGATAGAACTGAGGAAGGCAGGCATTCTTTTACCGATCATGGTAATGAATCCCGAAGAAGCGGCTTTTGAATCCCTTGTGGAATATAATCTCGAGCCCGATCTTTATTCGTTTGCATTACTCCATTCATTTGAATCATTCCTGGACAAAGAAGGCTTGCAACGTTATCCTGTTCATATCGAAATTGAAACCGGCATGAACCGACTCGGGTTTGCATTAAATGAAACAGGAAAATTATCAGAACATCTCGGGTCGACCACACTAGTAAAGGTTCAATCTGTTTTTTCACACCTCGCTGCCAGCGAAGATCCTGGGCAGGACGAATTCACATCGCAACAATTTAACCTGTATAAAAAAGCTGCCGACACGATAGCAGAAAAATTAAGTTATTCGTTTTTACGGCATATCACGAATTCCGCCGGCATTTTCAGATTGCCCTACCTGCAATTGGATATGGTAAGGCTGGGTATTGGAATGTATGGTGTGGACAGCTCCAACACGCATCAATCCATGCTTCAACCTGTGGCCACCCTGAAAACGACAATTGCTCAATTAAAATATTTGAAAAAAGGTGAGTCTGTAGGATATAACAGGAAAGGTGTGGCAAACTACGATGCTGTTATTGCAACAGTTCGTATCGGCTATGCAGACGGGTACTCCCGAAAGCTGGGAAATGGCAAAGGAAAAATGTGGGTTAAAGGGAAACTGGTTCCGGTTATCGGCAGTATTTGTATGGATATGACCATGATTGACGTAACAACTGTCAATGATGTACAGGAAGGCGATGAAGTGATCGTTTTTGGAAAGGAATTGCCATTGCAAATAGTGGCAGAGTGGGCGGATACGATTCCATACGAAGTAATGACCAGTATATCGCAAAGAGTAAAAAGAGTATATTTTGAAGAATAAAACGGGCAAAGCAGCTATTGGACCAGCGGCTCAATTGCACCTACACTTCCAATTCATCTCCAATAACTTACCCGGGGGTTCGACTTAATTGACTCACATCACTTTTATGACTTCATTGACTATAGCTCTTTGGTGTTTTGACCTATATTTGCTGCTTAAAAAAATTAAGTGAAGCTTAGAAATGCGATCCTGATCATTGCCCTTATTATCATAGCCGACCAGGCGTTGAAGATTTGGATAAAGACCAGTTATCCTTTTGGTCCTATCACGAACGTAATGGGTCTTTCCTGGTTCAGGCTTTATTTCATCGAGAATAAGGGAATGGCATGGGGCTGGGAATTTGGTGGAGAATGGGGTAAGATGATACTAACGCTTTTCCGGCTGGCAGCAGTGATTTTTGGAAGCTGGTACCTTGTTAAAATCGTAAAGCAACAATACAGCAAAGGCTTTATAGTTTGTGCGGCGCTGATCTATGCCGGGGCCCTCGGCAACCTTATTGACAGCATGTTTTATGGTTTGATATTCGAAGAAAGCAGTTACTCGCAGGTTGCAAAAATTTTTTCTTCTCATGGCTATGCAGGCTTCCTGCACGGGAGGGTGGTAGACATGCTTTATTTCCCTATTATAAAAACAACTTATCCTTCGTGGGTGCCATTTGTTGGCGGAGATGAGTTTGAATTTTTCAGTCCTATTTTTAATATAGCCGATGCGTCCATATCTATAGGTGTTATTACGTTGTTTGTATTTCAAAAACGATTCTTCAAAAGGCATCGTACAGAAGAAAAGCACCCCACAGTAGAAACCAGCACTGAAATAAGCGATAAAATGCAGGTCCTTTAAAAATCATTCCATGGTACAAAAAAATAACCGGCTCTGATGCCGGCTACTTTTGCTTGCCAACTTATGTGTGCTGGAATTGCTAATTCGTGCTTGCTTTTTATTCGTAATGACGAAACCATCCCTTCCCATCCGGCTCGATATCTTTTGCCTTCTTTGTTCTTGGCCGCAGCGCATTCAACACACTTTTATAAGGATTGGTCATTGGATGAACACGAATGCGGGTGGTCGGTTTAGAATCATTGCCAAGCAATGCTTTCAACCGCGGCGATGGCTCGCCATTTTTTGCTTCAGCCACTGCTTTTTCGATTGCTTTAAGAGGGTAAGGTGAATAATAGAAAGAAGGTTTCATGCTGTTTTTCATATGGGTGGATTTAAGGTAAACGGATCAGGTTTTCCCACCAGAAAGATAGTTCGTTAATCTCCGGCTTTCAAGCATTGCAGGCGAAAAAAAAGACCGGTAAACGGTTCTTGTTTTTTTACTATAGGAATTTTACCAGGATGGCGTTTAGTAAAATTTCACTTCAGCCATTACCAGGCAATTACATAGTTCCCCGAAAGTATATCCTGCAGAAACCATTAATTCAGCTTTCCGACCATGTTGGCGGGAACTACCCATTCGTCAAACTGCTCAGGAGTGACATATCCGAGTTTCACTGCCATTTCTTTCAACGTTGTCCCTTCTTTGTGCGCCTTCTGTGCAATCTCGGCAGCCTTATAGTAGCCAATCTTTGTATTTAATGACGTGACGAGCATCAGCGAATTGTTCACGTGGTTTTTGATATTTGTTTCAATAGGCTCAATGCCGAGTGCACATTTATCATTGAAGCTGACGCACCCGTCACCTATAAGGCGCGCACTATGCAGAAAATTATAGATCATCACGGGCTTAAACACATTTAATTCAAAGTGCCCGTTGCTGCCGCCAATGCTTATGGCAACATCATTTCCCATTACCTGTGCCGCGATCATGGTCAGTGCTTCACATTGTGTAGGATTTACTTTGCCGGGCATGATGGATGAGCCGGGCTCATTGTCAGGAATGAACAGTTCTCCTATACCACTTCTCGGACCTGAAGACAATATCCGTATGTCATTAGCAATTTTCATCAGGCTGACTGCAACTGTTTTTAAAGCGCCATGTGCTTCCACTATTGCGTCATGTGCAGCAAGAGCTTCAAATTTATTCTCCGCAGTTACAAATGGTAGTCCCGTTAACGCAGCGATGTGACGGGCCACATTCTCAGCATAACCCGGTGGAGTATTGATGCCCGTGCCCACCGCTGTGCCACCAAGTGCCAGTTCTCCAAGGTGAGGCAATGTATTTTTTATCGCTTTCAGGCCATGGTCCAATTGTGATACATAGCCACTGAATTCCTGTCCCACTGTAAGCGGGGTGGCATCCATAAAATGAGTTCGCCCGATCTTTACAATGTTCATGAATCGCCTGCTTTTTTCTGCAAGCGTATTTCGCAGCATTTCAATGCCGGGAATGGTGACTTCGATCAGCAACTTGTAAGCAGCGATATGCATTGCGGTTGGGAATGTATCGTTGGATGATTGTGATTTATTCACATCATCGTTGGGATGCAGGATTTTCTCTTTGTCTGTTAACTTGCCGCCTTTAAGCACATGACCGCGATAAGCAATTACTTCGTTCACGTTCATGTTGCTTTGCGTGCCACTCCCTGTTTGCCACACTACCAAAGGAAAATAATCATTAAGTTTTCCTTCCAGTATTTCATCACAAACCTGCGCTATCAGATCACATTTCTCTTTGCTTAAAACGCCGGCTTCGAAATTTGTGATCGCGGCGGCCTTTTTGAGGTAAGCAAAAGCCCTGATGATCTCTTTGGGCATTTTATCAGTATCCTGCGCTATTCGAAAATTGTCAATGCTTCGCTGGGTTTGGGCTCCATAATAGGCATCGGCCGGCACTTTCACTTCGCCCATTGTGTCTTTTTCTATGCGATACTCCATAAAGTCAATTTTGTGCCGCAAATGTAGTTAATTATGGTTTTCGGGCCGATAGGATAACAAGCGTGTGAAGGCACATGGTGCCTGCTGTTGATCGTCCTTTCTAAAGAATTTCGGAAGAAGCTGTTTGTTGAAAGAGTTATTAACTGTATAAATGTCGACTGGGTTATTGATCTTTGTGAATAAATGAAGAGCCATGCAAAAAATTGCTCCTATAATTAAGGCTCCTGAACTTGAAAAATTAATGGAGAAGGAAAGCGTAGTATTAATTGATGCCAGGACGGGCGCCGATGCTTTAGAAAAATATAATTCAGAACATCTCACAGGTGCATTGTATGTAGATCTGGAAAAAGATCTTTCCCTGAAAGGTCCTGATGCTTCACAAGGAGGTCGTCATCCGCTTCCACCGGCGAAAGATTTTGTGGCGTTCCTGGGGAGGCTTGGCATTGGTGCAACGTCTCATGTTGTTGTTTATGATGATAAAGGTGGTGCAAATGCAGCCGCCCGTTTTTGGTGGATGCTTAAGGCACTGGGTCATGAAAAGGTACAGGTGCTTGATGGAGGGCTGGCATCAGCGCTCAAAGCTGGTCTACCTGTAACCGATAAAATTCCCGCGGTGACAACACAAGCTCCTTATCCCGCTGATAATTGGATATTGCCGACTACTAATGCCGATGATGTTGCTCGTGCGGTATCCGATCCAAATCACCTTGTTATTGATGTACGCGAAGGCTTTCGCTATCGTGGAGAAAGCGAGCCCATCGACCTGGTAGCGGGTCATATTCCCGGGGCCATAAATATTCCTTACACGGAAAATCTTGATTCGGGCGGTTATTTCCGTTCAGGAGAAGAATTAAATAAGAAATATACCGACGCATTCGCGGGCAGGGATGCACAACAGGTTATTGTGCATTGTGGATCGGGAGTTACTGCCTGTCACACTATGTTGGCAATGGAGCACGCGGGACTTGAAATCCCGGTTTTATATGTTGGATCATGGAGTGAATGGTCCCGCAACGCCAGGCCTGTTGCTGTTGGTGAAGGTTTGAATGAAAATTGATAGCAGGAAACGCTGGTATGACTTCGGAATTCAGTTCGCATGTGTGCACCTGGGTTGTAATTTTTAACAACCGGTTTAATCGAAACAGTCATTTGAAATTTGAGCAATAACGTCCATGTCCGGTTTTTCTATTCTCATTCGCCTGATGTTTGCGTCAACAACGGGTGCGCTTAGTGGTCCGGATTAAATAGCTTCCATTGCCATGCTAAGTAAAGGCCCATGTCAACAAGCTTTAATCATATTGTGTTTGCCTACCGGTTTCCTTTTTTGCGGTATTTGTTATTGCAAATAATTTTCTGGTTGGTTTCTTATTTATTCCTGGGGTTCATATCTCACCTGTTATTAATGGTGGCCGATACGGGACAAATTAAGGGCAGTCTTGCTGAAAATCTTATACTTTCGACCCTCTTTGGATTTTTTTATGGCGTTGCTGCAGGTTTTGTGGGTTGGTTTTTTGAGAGAAGATTTTTCTATAATAAGGCATTGTGGGTCGTTTTTCTGGGCAAAATTGTTATCTCGCTCATTGTTTTTATCATATTGATCAACATAGTAAGGTTTGTATTGCATCCTTATGTATCGAAGCTTTTATTTAATACCGCCGTTTTTATCACTGAGAAGAAATCCTGGGATGCCTTTTTTTACCTCATGCTTATTTATAACATCGCGATTGAGTTGTTGATCACTTTTATTAACCAGGTAAATAAAAAATATGGACCCGGTGTCCTGCTCCTTTTGCTGATGGGAAAATACAGGTCTCCCAAAGAGGAAGAAAGGATCTTTTTGTTTATGGATCTGAAATCATCAACCCTGCTTGCAGAAACCCTGGGGCATTTGAAATACAGCGCATTCATCCGCGACAGCTTTATGGACATCAATACCATGCTTTCGAAATACAATGCACAGATCTACCAGTATGTGGGAGATGAGATTGTGATCACATGGCCCATTACCATTGGACTCAGGAATGCTGCGTGCATTGAATTTTTCTTTGCCTGCCAGGCCAAATTCACTGAAAGAGCTGACTATTACAACGGGCGATTTGGAGAAATTCCGCAATTCAAAGCAGGACTTCATATGGGAAAGGTAACGGCGGTTGAGGTGGGTGATATTAAAAGGGATATTGCTTATCACGGAGATACCCTGAATACGGCGGCCCGTATTCAAAGCATTTGTAACAATTATGATAAAAGATTCCTTTCATCTGTATATGTTTTGAACAACGTGAAGGTAAATAACCTCTTTAAGATCGAGTCAATAGGAGCGGTCATTTTAAAAGGGAAAACAGAAGCTGTAGAAATTGCAAGTATTGAAATGGCCTGATAAAAGGTCGAAAAAGCATCTTTCAAAGCTTTTGACAGGACCAGGCAATCCGATTTTGTTTTCTTTGCCAATTATCCGGTAATTTTCACAATGAAATAAGAAAGCAATTTACATATGAAAAAAACCTCAGCAAGCATTGTCCTTTTTATAATTCAGTTCTTCCTGGTTTCGGCAAAAGCGCAATCCTATACCCCGGCAAACGAAAACCTTGAGGCGAGAAAAAAGTTCCAGGATGATAAATATGGAATGTTCATTCACTGGGGCCTGTCCAGCGTGCTGGGCGATGGTGAATGGGTAATGAACAACCGGAATATTAAAGTGGCTGACTATACAAGGCTTTTGCGTGCATTTAACCCGGTTGATTTTGATGCTTCGAAATGGGTGAGCACTGCAAAGAACGCGGGCATGAAATACATTGTTTTCATTACGCGTCACCACGATGGGTTTTCCAACTGGGATACCAAACAATCAGACTGGAAGATCACCAATTCTCCCTATGGAAAAGATGTATTGAAGATGTTGTCCGAGGAATGCAAAAAGCAGGGCTTGAAATTAGGATTGTACTATTCAACCCTGGACTGGTACCGCAGCGATTATCCTTATGAAACGGGAAGAACCGGTAAAGGTACCGGGCGAACCGGCAAAAGCAACTATGCTTCTTACCTGCAATTCATGAAAAATCAATTGACCGAATTGCTGACTAACTACGGAGAAATAATGTGCATCTGGTTTGATGGTCATTGGGACCAGACCAATCCCGAAGGTCATGCTGACAGGACCTCGCGTATTGACTGGAAGTATGACGAAATTTATTCTTTGATACATAAGCTACAGCCNCAATGCATGATCGGCAACAATCATCATTTATCACCTATTCCCGGTGAGGATTTCCAAATGTTTGAAAGGGATTTGCCGGGTGAGAATAAAGCTGGCTTAAGTTTTCAAAAAGCATCAGAAGTAGTACCGCTTGAGTCCTGCGAGACAACTAATGGATCATGGGGATATAATATTACCGACAGGAATTATAAAAGCGTAGCACAGGTAATACAATTATTAGCAGGCGCTGCCGGGCGCAATTCCAATCTCCTGCTAAACGTAGGTCCCATGCCGAGTGGCGTAATTCAAACTGAGTTTAGGGACACATTGGCCGGCGCCGGGAAATGGTTGCAGCAATACGGCGAAAGTATTTATGGTACAAGAGGTGGGCCACTGGGCCCGCAAAGCTGGGGAGTAACGACCCAAAAGGAAAAAAAGATTTACGTGCATTTATTTAATGGTCCCGAAGCTAATATTATCCTCGTCCCTGGAATTATTGGCAAGGTAAACGATGCGCGATTACTGGGAACTGACACGAAAGTGAAATTCAAACAGCAAACTGAAGGTCTGATTGTTCACACGGATGGAATTACGGTAAGCGGACCGGATACGGTTATTGTTATTGAATTGAAATAATTCTGGCCTTTCGAATCGATGTCAGTAATCATTTCTTAATTAATATGAAGGTGCTGCTTCAGCCGATTTTAAAAAAACTAAATACGATGAATGCTGTTAAAAACAGAATTGTTTTCACGGTCCTTTTTGGTTTATTGTTTTTCACACAGGTAGTAATTGGACAGGATTCCTGGAAGATAGCAGGAGATAAAATCACTACTTCCTGGTCTGCTTTTGTTGATCCTAAAAAACCTTTGCCAGAGTATCCGCGACCGCAAATGCAGCGCGCCAACTGGATTAACCTCAACGGCCTGTGGGATTATGCAATCAGGCCAAATACTGGAAACGTTAAGCCTTCTGCATTTGATGGAAAAATACTTGTGCCCTTCGCTGCTGAGTCAGCATTATCGGGTGTAGGTAAGACAGTCGGAAAAGACAACTATTTATGGTATAGAACAAGTTTTGCTGCACCCAGGGATCTGAAATCAAAAAGACTGCTGCTGCAATTTGGCGCTGTTGACTGGGATTGCACTGTTTATATAAATGAAAAGGAAGCTGGTAAACATCGTGGCGGATATGATCCTTTTTATTTTGACATCACGGATTTTATAAGAAAAGGAAAACAGGAATTGGTTGTGAAAGTGTGGGATCCGACTGATGACGGACCGCAACCAAGGGGCAAGCAAGTAAAAAATCCAAATAGTATCTGGTACACCGCAGTTACCGGCATCTGGCAAACAGTATGGCTGGAAGCCGTGAATGCAGCGCATATTCAAAGCATCATCAATTGCTCATAGTCTCTTAAGTGCTCACTTAAAGGTTCAAGTATGGCCTCCGGCCCGCCTCCCTGGTAGCGGGTTAAAGGCACAAAGCCCCATCCCATTGATGGCGTTTTTTCCCATGTGCCGTCAAATATATTTTGCCGGTTAAGAATCTTCTGATTTTCTCTTGGCAAAGAAAAATTCACCTCGCGATAGCCAATTGCAATTTTATGTGTGCCATCTAAAAAATACCAATCGGGTGCATTGATATAGACGCCTTTTTCATTGAGCCATTTGTACAGTTCCTTTTGAATTTCCATTTGTCGCCATTGCGAGTCGTCGAGCCCGATATGACCTGGGTGACTGGTAGATGCGCAAACATCACCCGGATAGGGACCATCATTCTCCCAAATGTCAAAACCTGTTTGCTCAAAGAAATATTTTATTTTATCGCGGTATGCCAATCCCCAACGACTTCCAAAACACGGAGCGTTTCCGAAAAAAGCACCTCCGGGTTTACCCGTTGCCGGGTTTATCACATCATCTTCATCGCTGATTCGTCTTGAACTGAACAGGGAGTAGCCACCGATCTTTATTCCTTTGCTATGCGCATATTGGGCATTCTTTTTCCATCGTGCGATATTAACGGCCGAGCTATCTTCCATACTAATATGACTGCCGAAGCTTAAGATCAATGCTTCATACCCGGTAGCAGCACACTGATCAATAGCCTGTTCCACCTCTTCGTCATTCTTACTGACAAGGTGCATGAAGATGGGATTATCTGTGGTCCACGGAGCAATTGTCCGGTACATTTTCCGGATCGACAATCCGCGCCGCTCCCTGTCATAGCTATCCATCAGGAGTTCAAAGCTGCGAACGGAAGTGAAAGATTCTCCCGGTTTTAATTCAATACCCGGAGTTTTGTCAGGATACACTTCGAGGATACACGGAGTTTCATAATTGTAATTGACCTGCGATGTATAAGACGAGTCTGTTTTCCAGTGTGTAGTTTGGTCGCTGATGTCATATCGCATGGCGTTATTGAAAGCATAATTGGTTTCGACATAAATACCTTGCTGCTTTTGCATATTTTCAGGTTTTCCCACCACGGCGCTCTCTTCCTCTACAAGAGCCAATACCTCATTTTTTACCCGGTTGATTTTAAATGACGACTCTCCCCGGTTCTCAATGGTCACCCATTTTGCAATTAATGGAATACCGTCATAAATGGCATAATGCACTATTACAATTATACGCTTCAGCTCGTCCGCGTTATGGCGAAATGTAAAGTTTACAACCTTTCCCGTTGGCTGTTTTGTGTTTGAAGCCCACCACCCTTTATAATTCCAGTTAACAAGTGGTTTTATTTCATCGATCGTGTAACTAATAAACTGAAAATCGTTTTGGTTATTGGAAAACGAATCAAGGCTGGCAAGCAACAAATAACCCTTTTCCTTCTGGCCATACAGCCCACCAACATTGTATGTTTTACCATTAATGATGATAACTGCTTCGGGCATGACAGCTCTTATCAGCTGCTGGCCCGTGATCATGTTTTTAAAATCTGTACAAACAATATTGGGAGATAACCGAAAAACTCTCTTCGCAAGACCATTGTATAAAACAATATCGTTACTATAACTTTTATATACAATGGCTTTTTGTTGTACAGGCTGCACGAGCCAATCACCTTTAAACAAGTCATCGCGATCGGGAACAGTTTTTACCTGGGAATTTGCGCTTAACGTGCCAATGAAATAAAACAGAAGCAGAAACTTTCTTGTCATTTGTTCAAACACATTAATGAAGAGCCCGTAGCATTCAGATTTATAGTTACAATGGCTTATATAGTTTGCTGTGCAACTTGTTCAATTTGTCAGCCGGCATTTTTACCACCCGGCGGTCGTAGGTCATCAATCCATTTACCTCGCCCTCCACGTCCGATACCTGCGTGTATATTGCGGCCGATAATCCTTTTGGGATAAACTCTTCCAGCATGCCGACAAATTTACTGTACTGGATAAATAAAGAATCTGCATCCCGAAAGCTTTGATAACCCCAATTTGCCTTGCTTTGCCATGTATGACCTTCTAATGGAAGACCCAAACCGCCATACTCTCCTAATACGACAGCCCGATTTTTTCCAAAGATGTCTGCCCTTTGCATTATAGGCGGCGGATAATTGTGAAAATCGTGAATATGGCCCGTCAAAAAGAAATTTCCACCGCTTGCGCTGTTTACCAGCCGGCTTTTGTCATAGTTCATGATCCATTCCGTTATCTCCACTGTTTTAAACTGCCCCCATGCTTCATTGAATGGCACCCATACGACAATACAGGGAAAGAATTTAACATCGTCAATAATCTCTTTCAGTTCGTTTTTATAGATAGTTTCTGATTCCGGTTTGCGGATTTTATCAAATGGCTCCAATGACGGGTTGGTGATCCAATGATCTTCTTTTGCCATATCGCCGCTCGGCATGTCCTGCCATACCAGGATGCCGAGCTTATCACAATGATAATACCAGCGTGCAGGCTCCACCTTCACATGTTTGCGAAGCATATTAAATCCCATTTCCTTCGCTTTCGCAATGTCAAATTTCAGCGCTTCATCATTAGCTGCTGTATACAAACCATCGGGCCACCAACCCTGGTCGAGCATGCCGAACTGGAAATGAATTTCATTGTTAAGCCACAATCGTTGAATTCCATTTTTATCCGGGGCAAGAGATATTTTTCTCATGGCAAAATAGCTGGTCACTTCGTCGAACAGTTGCCCGTTGCGGAGCAATTGAATTTTCAGATCATACAGAAAAGGATTTGAAGGTGACCAAAGCTTTGCATTCTGTATTGGTATGCTCGCCACACCACCGGTATTTACGGTTTGCTCTGTAACCTGTTTGCCGTTTTCCGTTATTACAATCTTCAGCTGATCATTTTCGGTCGCACCGGCAACGCCCGTTTCAATATTGATAACACTTTTGTCGATATCAGCAATGTTGTTGATGCTTTGAATATGCGCTGCATTCACGGCTTCCAGCCATACTGTTTGCCAGATGCCGGTAACTGCGGTGTACCAGATACTATTTGGATTTTTTACTTGC
>JGI24806J26614_1000370_pt1 | contig 13192 bp, 9 predicted proteins | sample Kansoi200umMDA_FD_26614 | JGI IMG/M metagenome (IMG submission 26614)
TGCGTGGACCATCGGGTACTCGCCTTCACGCGTGGTCGCCGTGTGGACAGGCGCGCGCAGCGACAAGGCTTTGTCGCCGCGCATTCCGGCCGTGTTATGGAATGCGTTGATGCAAATTGCTGCCCAAAATTTGCCTCTTGAAAGCTGGTCGCTGCCCGCGGGTGTTTCCGTGGTCAATGTGTGCAATCCCTCCGGCATGCTGCCCACCTCAGAATGCCCGAACCTGGTAAGTGAAGTCTTCCTGGATGGCAACGAACCTATTCAAGCTGATAACATGTATCGGAAATATTCCATCAACCGCGAGACAGGTTTATTGGCAACCGTGTTTACGCTGCCACAGTTGATCGAGGACCGCGTATATCTCGTGGTGCCGTCTGAGGCGCATGCCTGGGCGGAGAGCGCGGGGCTTGCCGTTCCACCCTCCACGTATGACGTGATTCAAGCGCCGCAGCTCAACCCCGATGTGAATATCTCTTCACCGGCGTTATTCGTGGAAGTGAATGACAGCGTGAACATCGAAGGCACCGCCGCGGGCAATGATTTTGTGTCGTATCGTGTCTTGGTGGGGCAGGGATTGAATCCGCAAAAGTGGATTCCAGTTGCGGAGGGGACCGAGCCCGTGACCAACGGTCTACTCGCGGAGTGGGACACAAAAGGATTGACGGGGTTATATGCTGTACAGTTACAGGTTGTGCGGAGCGATCAACGCGTGGACAGCGCGGTAATACAGGTGACGGTGAAGTAGCGGTTGGCTGTTAGCGATTAGCTCTTAGCTAACAGCTTTTAGCCAAACGCTAAAAGCTAAATGCTAATAGCTAAAAGCTAAATCCTAAAACTCATGGAGTGACGATGAAGGACTTTAGAAGTCTCAAGGTATGGGAAAAGGCGCACGCGCTGACTTTAGCCATATACAAATCGACGGAGAATTTCCCGAAACAGGAAATGTACGCGTTGACAAATCAGATTCAACGAGCCGCCGTTTCGATCCCAGCCAATATTGCGGAAGGTTGCGGAAAGGATTCCGATGCCGAACTTAACCGCTACTTCTTAATTTCAATGGGTTCATCAAGCGAATTGGAATATTTACTTTTATTGGCACAGGACCTTGGCTATCTTTCCCAAAACATTTTTCAAAGCATGAAAGCTGAGCTCGTTGAAATCCGCAAAATGCTCAACGCATTTATCCAAAAACTAAAATCGACCCGCTAACAACCAACAGCTAACAGCTAACAGCTAAAGGCTAACCGCTACACCTCAAAGGAGCCACGATGAATGCGAATACCACTTTACTACTCACGGTTGGAATCATAGGTTTTGTACTGCTTATCCTCAACGCTGTATTTCTTGGCGTTATCTTTTTCATGCGGAGAAAAATGGCTGCCGTAAGTCAATGGCCCTCCACCATGGGTACCGTGATGATGTCCCGCACGGAGACGAGGTCTTCAGGTGAGGGATATGCAGATTATCCCGTTGTGCATTATTCCTATCAAGTCGGCGGACAGGCATATCAGGGTCTAAAACTTGCCCCGGGGCCTGAAGTAGGTGGTTCGGGAGCGAGGAAAGTGGTCGCAAAGTACCCCTCTGGCGCGCAGGTGATGGTGTTTTATAACCCAGAGAATCCGTCCGATGCGGTGCTGGAACGAAACGCCCCCGCGCAATGGTTGATGTGGCTGCTGCTGGTCATTTTTGATTGCGCGTTGTGCGGCGTCGTGCCGATCTTGTGGTTCTCGATGAGGTAGTTAGGGTTCGGGGGAAATCGGATCTTTAGGAATGGAGCGCAGGTCAATTTCGATGGCCGCGATCAGGAACTGAATCCCCAGCAGCACCGAGAGGGTGGGGAGCATGACCGTTCCCGTGGGGGCAGGAATGTGAATCGACGAATAAAAGGCCCAGCGGTTAATTCCGAAGATCAGGCCAAAAAGCAGGAGGGGCAGGCCCGCCAACATATAGATGGAAGCCATCGAGAAATCATAGATCAGGTTCATCAGAACCAGGCGGCGGAGAAACGTTCTTAGCAACTTTAGAGGGAATTCGACTAACGAGCGCCAGATCGAGAGGTTCGAGATCTCGCCTGCATAACGGGCCGGCATCGGAACATCCCTTACAACGGCCCGAAGTAAATACAGGTTGGCCAGCATGGACGTCTCAAAGAAATACGTTTTGTCAATTCGGTTGAGTGGGAGTTGAGCGAGTACTTTACCGTGAATTGCGACAAACCCGTTGGTTGGGTCAAATAAATTCCAGTAGCCGGTGGCCGCCTTCGTCAAAAAAGCAAGGCCCATATTCCCGACCCGTCGAATAAACGGCATTTTTTGCAGGGCTTGAAAATCCCTGAAGCGGTTGCCTTTGGTGTAATCGGCATTTCCCTGAATGACGGGTGCCAGCAGATTTGGTAGATGGATCGTGTCCATCTGGCCATCACCATCAATTTTGACAACAACATCTGCATTGAGCTCAAGTGCTTTTCGGAAGCCCGTTAACATGGCTCCCCCCACACCCTGATTTTTTTCGTGTCTGAGCAGCATGATACGATTGTCTCTTTCTGACAACTGCATCACGAGCCCGGCAGCTTTATCTGGGGAGGCATCATCAATCACGATGATGTGTTTGATATAGGGGGGCAGGTTGGCAATGACTTCGCTGATCGTGCTTTCCACCCGATAGCAGGGGATGACAGCCGCGATATTGGTTTTATGCAGATTTTCGGTTACAGGATTCATGATGATTTGTAGACAGTTGGTTTTCCTTCATTATACTGGCTGTGTAAAAGACAAGCATGCCTGGAACGGTATTACATTGCCAGCGCGGGCCTCAGGCACAGGTTATGTTTCGCAACAAAGTATCTTTTAAGTCAATTATGGGTAAAATTACAGAATGCCAGTCTCGGTGCTTTCAGGGATTGAATCGTTGAAAAATAAGGTGGGAGAAATAACCTCCAAAGGCATTTCCTTCCACGGAGCGGAAATCTACCTGATCGTCACGACGCTTGTCTTCGGTCTGGGTGCCTGCTTCCTGCTGCCGGTCAGTGGGGGATATGATGAGGAGACTCATCTTATGCGTGTGTGGGAAATGGCGTCCCTTAAGTTCCTTCCCAATGAAGGCTTCAGTGGAGATATGCCCTTCCCGGCGCTTTATTGGGAAATGTCCTATCGAAGGTCCTTTCTCGTCCGCCCGGTCGAACCAGATTTTTGGATCAAATATAGCGGCTTGCCATTCGACGCCCACGACTATATTTATGGGAGCGTAGAGACTCGGTCAAGATATGCCCCCCCGCTGTTTCTGCCGCAGGCGCTGGTCATGCGTTTTTTTGGGCTAAGCAACCGATTGCCTGCGCTTACTGTTTTTTACGTATGCCGCTTGATTCAACTGTTAAGTTTTCTCCTGTTGTCCTGGCTTGCCGTTCGCATCATCCCATACGGCAAATGGGTACTGACCATTCTCGCAACCTCGCCAGTTGCAGTTCTTCAGGCAGCTACAATCAGCGCGGATGCCATCTCAAACGGCATCGGCCTCCTGTTCATTGCCGGAACACTGTTTCTCGCAACGCGAGAGGAATTGCGATGGAAGGAATGGGCATCCTTCACTTTTCTTTTCCTTATCCTGTTTTGGGGCAAGATCAATGTTGTTCCTCTGGCAATCCTGCCGTTCCTGCTTATTCGCCCATCCCAATTCAAAATACGTTTTGGCTATATCGGGTTAATGGCCATGGCGATTATCCTTTGTCTGGTGGAAGTGCTTGGCTGGAATCTACTTGCTTCTTCAGGAGCGCGTGTTGATCCTGAAGGGGTGAGCTTTGTAGGGCAGATCAGATTTATTGCTGCCAACCCAATCAGGTTTTCAACAGTTATTGTCAATGATGTTTGGGGGAGGAGTGTTGATTACATGCGCGGTTGGATCGCTATTTATGGCTATAACTACTGGCCCGTTCCAGCCTGGACTTATTATATATACATGGCTGGGCTTCTCGCGGCTTTGTTTGTAAAAGAGAATGAGAACGGGATTGATAAATGGTTTCGTCTCGTATTGGTAATTGTTTTCGCCATTTCGTATCTCGGCACCATAATTTCGCTTTATGTCGCTTATACGCCCGTAGGAAGTAATTTCGTCGAGGGCATTCAAGGACGATACTTTGTAACGGTCATGCCGCTTCTTTTCCTGGCCCTGGCTGGCTTGCCAATCTCAAAGGGGATTCGTATCTCTGCCTTTCTCCCTGTGATGCTTGGCGTGGCAAGCCTGGCTGTATACACTGCCGGTATGTATCTCTCCTATCATGTAAATTGTGGATCACAGTTCTATCAGGCGGGTCTTTGTTATCAGCCAAATTATAAGAATTGGGCTCCAGACGAACTGTACTCCTCGCCTGTCTCTGATCAACTTATACTCACGCAGGAGATTGTTCCCGAATGTAATGGCATGACCGAACTTCGCGTTTGGATCAACGCAAAAGGGGCAGACCCGAGCGGAGTAACAGAGTTTATTCTTTTGGATGTTGCTCAGAACAGCGAAGTATCCAAAGTTAATATCCAAAATTCTGAATTGCTGGATGGAGATTGGTATACCTTGAACTTTCAGCCTGATTGGGCATCAAAAGGAAGGTTCTATTTATTCAGCATACGCGGAGATCAAGGAGGTACTATTGGACCAAGGATCGCCTATTCACTGAGACAGGAATATCCGGAAGTGAAACTTTATGAGAACGACCAGCCGATAAGTAAAGATATGATTTTCCAAACGGGCTGCATCGCGGGGTGGGAGAAATTACGTTTGACGGGTTCTCCCTGATGGTTGCTTTTCCAATGGTGAGATCGGAAGTTTTGCGCGCTTTATTTTTGTGTGAAGCCCGAGGTTATTTTTCCCGGAACTCGAAGCCTTAGCTCTGAATTAAAGTATGGCGTACAGGGTAAAGGGGCATCCCAACACTGGTCGCCTTTCATAGGAATGTAGACCATTAGTCCTGAATCTGTCTTCTTCTCAGTCAAGGCGGAGCTTGGAATTGTTTGGTATCCTGCTGTAAAGTCAAGCTCTCTTAATTCATTGATTGGTAACAAATAAAAGATAAATATCATGAAGACGCCTATATTCAAGGCGGTACCGAAAGCCTCACCGGTCAGTTGATATACACAAGACATAAGGACCAAAAAGGCACTGCAGGGAAGCAGAAGGAAAAGCGCATGGGCAAACCTGGGGTCAGGCGCCATATAAAACCAAAATAGAATACCGGTAACAACGGGTATGAGAAAAATGGAGTTCAAATAGATCCGTCGAAGGTTGTTCCGGAAAGGGGCGAGCAGAAGAGTCATGAGACCAAAAACTGCTGCCAATAATACCGGGTAAATGATTTCAGATTTATATTTACGATACGTGCGGGAAAGCCATGGGCGCAACCAATCCCAATTTCCCAGCACCTTGCTTGGGTTGCGGCCTTGAAGCCTTGCCCAACTATAAATCGAGTCCGCCTCAAATCGAGTTTTTTCCGCTGGAACAGCCCAGTCCACGTTCAACCCGCCAATTGCCACAGGATATACTGGATAGCCGGACGAGAAGATTCCTCTAATTATCCAGACCAGAATTGTCGCCACAAGAAAAACAAAAACTCGAAGATAGCCGGTCCCGTTGGCGGACACTTTGAGAATACGAGGCACAATATAGAAAAGGCAAATAGCCATCAGGCTTGCCACAAACACTAAGTTGCTCAACTTTACTGTAATCAGGGTCGTTGCCACAATAAACAGGCCGGATATTTTGTCGTTCGGAAACTTTTGATTACGCACATCATCAATTATTTGTATGAACCAAATATACAGAACGGTTTGAAGAATGGAAGATGCAACATCTGGTGTTGGAGATGCCATATTCGTAAAAACACTTATATAAAGAATAATCGCCAATCCAAATAAATAGGGGAGGAAGAAAAAAATATTGAATAGTGTCCCCCGATCCCGTCTTTGCGTCAGTCCATATAAATGCCAGGTCAGGTCTGCAAAAGCAAGTAAAAACAGAAAGCTATTTGCAATTACGTGTCCAAATGGAAAATATGGAAAGAAATTCAGCGAAGCAACATAAAGAAAAAATGATTGATTAAAAGCCAGCCGGCCATGTAAGTTACCCAATCCTGGGATAATTGGATAAGAATTAATCCAACGAATATTGTTGAAATGATACAAGCCCGAGTCGTAGTTTGTGACCTCCCCCATCCCCTTGAATGCGGCCCACCTCGCAGCAAGCAGGATAAGACAGAAAAATAATACAACTCGTACTACGTCAATTGGTTTGTAGTTTTTGGATCGAAGAAGGTCACGGATATATATGGAAATCTTAAAACATCCAGCCACCAGGCCTGATAAATACACAAAGGCGCTTACCCGCCAATCCAAAGGCAGGAATAAATGAAAAACCTGCATAACCAGCAATATGGCGGCCCANCCTATCCAGGCTGTTGTAAAAAAACGACCAGGGATTGATTGCAGGTTTCTTTTTAAGATCGTTAATGCAAGAGTTCCCCAGCCGTAAAAGGATGCGAACAAAATCGCGTAGAAAACGGATATTATGAAAAGATTGGGGTAAACATAATTGCTCATAATTTATGGACGGTCTCTCGCAAAAAATCAGTGTGACTTGTGTTCAACATTGTCAATAGCGGGAATCGAATTGATGCATAACTCTGAAAATTATATCTTACCGGCAGGAATACCAGGATGGAAAACTCTATGAAAATGAAGAACTAATAAATAGGGATATGATTTTCCATACGGGATGTTTTGCCGGGCCTGCGCTGAAGCTCAAGACCAGAACGACAAATACGATCTTGTTATGATGCGCATCTTTCCTGGCAGGCCTCATACCCCCCGTAACAGCAATATTCCCCATTATAATGAACGCTAAAAAAATCAAGATGGCAGCCACTTAATGATCACAAATAAATCGCCTCAGGTCTCTATAAAAACAGAATCTCCAAATCCATATCCTAGAATATCATTGATTACCCCATCTCTGAATCAGGGAAAGTTCATCGAAGCAACGATTCAATCAGTCCTTTCTCAGAATTATCCCAACCTGGAATATATTGTCATGGACGGTGGCTCATCGGACAGCACCATTGACATCTTGAAACAATATTCGGGCAAATTAAAGTGGATGAGCGAAAAGGATAAAGGCCAGACAGATGCCATCAATAAGGGACTGCGAATGGCGGATGGGGAGATTTTGGCTTATCTCAACGCGGATGATATGTTTCTGCCCGGTACGCTTTTCAAGGTTGCGCAGACCTTCATGGAGTACCCGGAAATCGTGTGGGTGACAGGTCAATGCCGGATCGTGGACGAAGACAACCGCGAGATCCGTCGGCTGATCACAGCCTACAAAAATTTCTGGCTTCGTTTCGGTCGCCGGTTCATGCTTTTGATCACGGATTATATTTCGCAGCCAGCCACATTTTGGAGAGCGAAAGCTTTGGAAGACTTCGGATTTCCGGATGAAAGCTTACACTACGCCATGGACTATGAATATTGGCTGAGGCTGTATTCGAAATATCCGCCCCTGTTCATTCCGGAATATCTGGCGGCATTCAAGGTGCACCCACACTCTAAAACCTCTACTACCGGCCATAAAGATATCTTTGTCGATGAAGAGCGGGCTGCGATTGAGCGGCATACGAATTCAAATGTGCTGCTGGCTCTGCATGACATTCACCGCTGGTTGATGACTTCTGTTTATTCGATCATCAATCGGGGTTGAGGGATCTTCTCCGGCGATCAGCCACTCAGCGTAAAGTAAAAGGTAGCGCCTTTGCCTGGCTCTGACTCGACCCAGATCCTGCCGCCGTGAACTTCGACGATCTTCTTGACGATCGCCAGGCCGATGCCGGTCCCCTCTGTTTTTGGATCAAGCTTATTGAACAGGCCGAAGATTCTTTCATAGTGTTCGGGCTCGATGCCGATGCCGTTATCTTTGACGAAGAAGATCGGTTTGCCGTGTTCCGCGTCCTGGCCGCGTTGACCGATCTCGATGCGCGGGTCGCGTTGTTCTCCCATGTGTTTGGCCGCGTTATCGAGCAGGTTTTGCAGCACCTCTGTCAGACGCTGACGATCTCCATGGACGGCTGGCAGGTTCGGCTGAGTCTGAACCGTCACGCCACATGCGGTGAGGCGCCCGTGGACAATTTCCATAGCATCGTGGACCAGGTCACCGAAAGGAGTCGTCACGGGCGCATTCATCATCCGCCCGATGCGGGAAAGCTCAAGCAATTCGGTGAGAAGGCTTTGCATCTTGCTGACTGCCTCCTGTATCCGCTGGCGATCGTGTTTGACGCGTTCCAGGTCGCCTGAAGCGGTGTCCTGTTCAAGATAACCGAGAAAGCCATTGATGGTGACAAGCGGCGATTTGAGGTCGTGAGAGACTGTATAGGTGAACTGCGTGAGTTCGGTGTTCTTGGCTTCCAGTTCACTGATCAGGCGTTCGCGTTCCTGCTCGGCCCGCTTGCGTTCGGTGATATCGCGGACCAGGGCCACGATCGTCTCGCCCTCCTCATATTCCAGCACCCTGGCGCTCACCTCCACCGGAAAAGAGGTCCCATTCTTTCGCCGGTAATTTGTTTCGAAGATCAAGCCATTTTTTTCGCGCACGAGCGCCACACGCTCATGCCAGACGTCCTGGTTCGGTACGTGCGATGCGATATCCACGACACCCAGTTGCCCCAATTCCTCACGATTGTAGCCGAGCAGCAGGCAGGCCCTTTCATTGAAATATTTATACCGGCTGGTCTCCAGATCGATGATGAAGATGGCATCGTTGGAATCATCCATGATGTTCTTGAACTGACGCAGCATGCCCTCTGCCTGCCGGCGTTCTGCCTCTGCTTTCAAGCGGGGAGTCACGTCGCGCAGGATGCCTTCATGGAAAATGATTTTGCCGTGTTCATCATGGACATAGCGGCCATGATCCTCCACCCATATTTCAGAGCCATCCTTGCGCTTCATGCGGAAGGTATCGACACTATCTTCACCATGCTGCAAAAGCTCACTTTTGCGGTCTCGAAGGGCGAAGTACATATCTCTTCTGATGTCAACCGCCAGCATCTCATCGCGGCTTTCATATCCAAACATTCTGACCATGGCAGGATTCACGTCCACAAACCGTCCGGCATGGGTGCTGCGGTAGATGCCATCCAGCATATCGTTGAAGAGCGTGCGATAACGCTCTTCACTCGCGCGCATGGCCTCATCCGCGATTTTACGTTCGGTGATATCTTCTATCGTTCCTTCGTAATACAGGATCTTCCCGGTTTCATCGCGGATTGCCTGTACGTTCATGGACGTCCAAAAAGTTGAGCCATCCCTGCGATAGTCCAGGGTCTTGTATTCTGTGAGTTTTTCACCTTCAGCCAGCCGGTGCATAAGATCATCCCGCATATTCTGGTCAACATACACCTGGGTGGAAATATCGTTTACGTTTTGGATCATTTCCTCCGGCGATGCATACCCATACATGCGGGCCATGGCAGGGTTGATGCTGAGGAAGCGGCCGGCCGGGGTGCTCTGAAAGATTCCGTCAATGGCATTGTCGAAGATGTTGCGGTAGGTCGCCTCTGCCCGCCTGCGTTCCAGCAGTTCCTGTTCAACCTCTTTATACAGCTGGACATTTAGCATAGCCAGTGCCGAGCGGTCGGCAATATCCTGCAGAAAGGCGAGATCCTCAGAGGTATAGTCACGGTTGGGGGTGTGACGGGCCATCCCGATGATTCCCAGCATTCGACCCTGTACGTGAAGCGGCGCAAGCATCATGCTGTGTAACGGAAGTTTCCTGTAGTACTCGCGCCTTTTGGGGGAGCCAGATTCGATCAATTGTGCCGGCGAAATAAACGGAATCAACACCGGTTGATATTCTGTGAGTACTTTGGCATATACGCCCTCATCCACGCGAACTGGACGCGCGGACAATTCCTCCCGGAAGATTTCAACCGCCTGCGGGTCGGGGTTGTATACAGCGGCCAGCCGCAGAAATTCACTATCCGGCAGGTACAGGAAGATGCTGGCTCCATCACCGATCAGGCTGGCGCAGCGTTCTACAATGGTGTTCAACAGTAATTGAGGGTCCTGCCCGGCCTGTGTGAGCAGGTGTGAGAGCGAGGCGAGCGCCTCGGCGCGGGCGGCCTGTTCGTGGATCTGTGCCTCGGTCAGTTTCCTTTCATGGAGTTCACGCTGCAGGTCCCGGCTCTGTTGGAACAACACTTCCGTTACCCGCCGTACCATGATTGACGTTATGATCAGGATGGTCGCCACGGAGAAAAAATCTCCAGGCACGCTATGCACGAGGACGCCCGGGGTGTAGGCGCCCAGGAGTTCGCCAAAGACCAGCCAGGCCGCGCAAAGAATGGTGTAGAGGGTGATGAGCAGCATCGTCCATTTGCGGGTGACCAGGCTGGCAACAATGAGGACAACCGGGTAACCCACTACGCTGAGATGGTGAATGCCAAGGCCCCTGGTTGCGATGATTGTAATTGCTGTACTCATCACAATCGCCAGAAAGGCCGCGGCGGTTTCGAACATGGCCCGGCGGACAAAATATAGGGAGGCAAGGACAGGTAAGAGGCTGAGCGCAATCACCGTCGCGGCGAAAACACTGTTGGTACTCATGACGATGAAGATTCCCGCGACCAGTGCCACGATCATGACTGCAATGAACCGGTAAAAGATATTTGTGATATGGCGTGCATCCCCGTATAAATGCCCGAATGGCTGCGAATCATTATTTTGTTTTAAAGATGACATTTGCGTGCTTCCTTGGGAACTTGCCTGATGAATAATCATTGTACCTCGTCTGCAAAGCCCCGGAATTCATACGGAAGAATACTTCAAAGTAATTAGCGACGCATAAAATAAATTATTCTGACAAAAGATTTCCTCGCTCCCGAAGGACATCGCCTCGGGACGACGTGAGCGGAGGGTCGTGATCGCCGACCCGCAGTCGAAGCGGCGTGACTTGAAAAGGCTGCGTCTCGACTGCGGCTTCCGACGAGCACGGAACCCTCCGCTCGACGAGGAGATATGTCAGGTTTAATAGTAAATATACTGAAGCATTTCAAGAATCACGGACGATGCAGGGGATGCGTGCGATGCAAGTGTTAGCGGATCGAATTGGCAGCGCCAGGACTTTAAGAGGACCTTAGCAATATCACAATGGTTGTTTTCCCGGCAGGCCCGGTTTGCGCGGATAATTGTGCGGCGTCGCCGCGACCTTTTCCACAACTACGAGATACCGGTCATCCACCACGCCTGGCAAATGGATCGGGATGATCTGCTTCAGTTTCCCACCCAAAATCTTCATGGGCCCTTCCGCAGACTGGGCCTCAGCAGGCCCACTTTCACCCTTTTGGGCGAGCATGGTCCCACCGATTTTGACCAGGGGAAGAAGATATTCACTTAAGACATTGAGATTTGCCACCGCGCGGGCAACAGCCCAATCATATTTTTCGCGATGGTGTAGATCGTGTCCCAACTCCTCCGCGCGTGCTTTGACGACGTGCACATGCTCCAATCCCAAGACGCTGACGATGTGCTGGCAGAATGTGGCCTTTTTCCCCACCGACTCGACCAGTGTCAATTTCATGTTCGGGTAAAGGATTTTAAGCGCCAGCCCCGGAAACCCCGCGCCTGTCCCCACATCGATCAGGCTGGGCGGCGGATTTGGCCCCCAGGCCAGCACGCAGGAAAATGAATCCAGAAAATGTTTGACGCGGATCGACTCCACGTCCCGTATGGCCGTGAGGTTGAACTTCCGATTCCACTCCAACAATTCCTTTTCATATGTGAGCAAAGCCATGACCTGCCGCCCTGTGATATGTACATTGAATAACGTCAGCGCGTCATGAACGAGTTTTTCCATTAAAAAAATTATACCCTTGCTTCCGCCCTGAGCGGAGTGAGGAGCGCTTGTTGCGACGAACGCAGTCGAAGGGCAATTTCAAAGGAAGTTGAAAGGCGATAGAGGCAAAAAAAAGACCGCCATTGCTGACGGTCTTTCCGATATTCTCCGCATTGAGAATAGAGATTACTTTGTCTCTTCCACTTTTTCTTCCACAACCGGATTCGATTTTCTAAACCTGCGGAAGAGGGCGCGTCCGCCGAGGAACACGAGGAAGAGTGGGATGGCGATCAGGATCAACGAGGGTAGGACGAAGATCACGAAGCGGATCAGGAATTCCACGAAGTTCTGGAAGAAGAAGACCAGATCCTCAACCGCATCCTTGGCCGCGCCTTCGGGGCGCCACGGACCGATCGCGATGGGCTGGGTGCCCGCCTCTGCAATCAGACGGATGCTGATCGAAGAGAGCGCTGCGGATTGTTCGTAATATTGAATCTGACCTTTTAGAGATTCGATCTCGGTCTGAATCATCTGCAGCTCCGTGTACACCGCCAGCACATCCTCGGTCTCTTTCGCCTCGTCGAGAATCTCCAACAATTTCTTTTCAGCGGCTTGCTTGGCCGTCAGGCGGGATTGCAGGTCCACGTACTCGCTCGTCACATCCTGGCCGGAGACGTTTTCGGAATCAATATCCACGGCATCTTCTTTGATTCTTGCCAGGGCTTCATCCAATTTTTCAGAAGGCACGCGGATCGTAATCGTGGCTTCCGGCACTTCGATGCTGTTGGGCCCGTAGTAGGATTGGAACAGATTCGATGAAACGACGTAACCACCCATTTCGTCTGCCAGCTTTGTGATCCTCTCCATATCTGCCTTCGGATCACTCACAACGATCGCCAGCTCCGCGTTTTTGATGACAAGCCGGTTGATGTCGGTTTGCGCGTTGCTGGCCTGATCAGCCGATTTGGAGATATCTCCTTCAGGCGCCGGTTGTGCTGGCGCGGCAGGGGCCTCCGCGTAGAAGTCAGTTCCTCCGCCTCCGCCGCCATAGCCCCTTTCCAGATTGCTGGACACGAGAGGCGATGCGTCGCCCATGGAGAGTTGCGAAGAGACAAGTCCAACCAGGGTTAATACAACCACGGCGGTTAGTACGATAGTGATCAAAGTTCTTTTCATGATTTCTGCTCCTGGATGCATCTGCGATGCACAGTATTGATTTCACCCCAATGACGAATCTAGTGATGAAAAGTTCCGACCCCCACCCGCCCTAACGGGCACCCTCCCCCAAAGTTCGACGACCTTCAGTCGAACTTTGGGGGAGGGCTGGGGAGGG
>JGI24806J26614_1000371_pt1 | contig 13175 bp, 19 predicted proteins | sample Kansoi200umMDA_FD_26614 | JGI IMG/M metagenome (IMG submission 26614)
GTTGTCACAATAGAATAGGAGTAGGCGGCCTTAACCTTAAGAGGATAATGGATGTCCAACAGGGTCTTGATTATCTCCTAAGCCATTTCTCTACTCCTAACCAGGNTATATTNNCAAGAACAATATCCACCAAGCTAACCAAAGGTAGACAAGTTCTAGTTTTTGATAGGCAGGAAGTTCTATCATTGTTTGGTCTGGCTGATTGGTTAGATTGCAGGATATCAGCTTACAGGTATTGGAAACCCTCTCCAGTGTCCAGGTTTATCGGCATCACAAATCCAATTCCACCGAGTCTTGTAATGATAGATCTGGACATGAGCAATTTCGGGTTGGATGAAAGACTCATTAAAAATGCATTACGAAAGATACTTGTTAAAATTAAGCGGCTGCTCAGTCTGAAACCAACAGTCATCTGGTCAGGTAATGGCTACCATATTTACATTCCAATAAATGCTGTAGTACTAGAAGACATCAAGGAGTTTGCCCATATTGACCAGGTCTCTACCAAGTTCCTACGTTTTGCTGAATGGTATTTGTCCTCTGGATTATCAGATTCTGTGCATAACAAAACTGTATCACTGAATAATTGCATGCTAAGGATCCCAGGGTCTGTCAACTCAAAGAATAACACTCAAGTCAAAATAGTAAAAAAATGGGATGGCAATCGGCCTAACATCAACCTCTTGATAGGAACGTTCTGTGCATATCTGAAGGATCAGAGTATAAAGGAACAAAAGCTAATTATGAAAACTATCCCGTCGGGATGTGGTACACATACAATTCCATGGATAGATCAGCTCCTGTGTACGCCTATCGATGATCATAGAAAGTTTGTGGTATGGATGATACTGCCACAGTACCTAATGAATGTCAAAAAGTTATCATACGAACAGTCTTCCTGCATTGTCAATAAATGGCTGAATGAATGCGACAAGCTAAAAAGATTGGACCGGGCAGGTGTCAGACAAAAGGTAAAAGAAGGATTCAGAGCGGCAGAAAAAGGCTTTCTCCCAATGGGCCATGAGAAACTAAAAATCTGGAATCCAGAAATATACGAGAGATTTCACATTGCATCGTATTGCAACAAAGGGATGGTATCTCGAAAGTAGAATAAAGTAAAATAAAATAAAGTAAAATAAGTTATCGAGTTAGAATTTTTTCTTTCTCTTCTTCTTTCTCTTCCTGATCGACTTTCCTCTTTCCTTTGCTAATACGAATTTTTCTCTGTAACTGATGTATTTCCTTCACTTTCTCTTCAGATAACTGGGAGATTTTATTATCACATGCAAGGCCTTTGGCGTCTAATGCTTCTTCCGTAGCTTCAACCTCTTCATCTTTATGTTGTTTTTCTTCTGTATCCAACAAATCTAGGTTCGCAAATCTAAAGTATGCAAATTCACTCAATTCTTTTCACTCACTCTCCAATTTCCAGTTTCTCGTTTGTCCTTATGGTATCAGCAAGAATGTATCGACTAACTATTCCATTCTCAGTAGACATTTCTATTGGATTCCCTCGATAGCTTCTGGCTTTTGGCCGCTTTGGCCGCAGCCTTCTGCTCTCTTTTCATTTCTACAAGCGAATACTCAAGTGTCATTTTGTCCTTCATTTTCTCAGAACATTCTTGACATAGAATATCCGTCCATCGGTCTAACCAGGATTCAACCGTTTGTAGATCGAATTGATCGCAGATTATCATTCCATGTTTTTTACCGCACAGTAAACAAACAGCAGCTATACCTCTTAGCCTACTAGGATCTTTTATTTTCTCGTTAAAAGGTCCTGGAAAGGATGGCCCTTCTTCTTCAAAAAGATGAGACATTTTACTGGACTTCCTCAAACAGTATAGCGAGACTGTGGTCATCATAAACCATTGACTTGACAGAATAGCCCTTTTCTCTCCAAGATACTATGGAGTCATTTACTACCTTGTCATGACGTCCGGCTGAGAATATATGAGACTCTATGAATTGTCCAGGACCCATTTGCTTCTGAGTTTTGTTTTCTTTGGCTTCAGTTACAGTAGTCATTTCTATTGAATCCCTTCGATAGAATAAATCGTATTTCTATCGGCTCCAGTCCTAATTATTTTCAATACAGTAAATCCTTTCCTTAGTTGTTCTATGATCTGTTGACAGGTTGTTTTTGAAGTGTCCCATAATTGTTCTCTGCCATTGTTGACATGAGTTATTTTGCACTCGTATCTTTTGATAGGTTTTCCACCTGCGTCTTTGATTCTATCATTTTCTACAGGAATAATTTTGTCATGCTGGGGATCCATTTTGATCATGTAGATCTTGTCTGGTTTTGGCTTGAAATATGCTGAACTAGTGTCTAATTCTTGTTCTGCTTCATCCAGATTATTTTTTGTTTCTTCGTTTATTGTCGATGTCATATTATTTGACATGTCATTGTATACATTAAACTAATATATAAATGCATTCAATTGAGTGTCTTTGCTTCAGATGAATCACATTTATATATCTGAATTTATATAATGCGTATATGGTAAAACAAAACCAATTGACTCAACTGAAATTTGTGGGCAAAATAAGCGATATGGGAGGAAGGAAAGTAATCTATATTCCAAAGGACTTTTACAAACAGGCTGAGAAATTACAGGGATTAGCGAAGCAGGTTAAGATAATAATAGACGACGAGGTCTGGACGTAAAAATAATAATAAAAATAAAATAAAAATAAAAAAGTAAAATTGGCAAGGTGTCTAAAAAGAAATGAGTAAAAGTGGTATTAAAATCGGAATAGATTCGGATGAAATGTATAGTTATGTAGCCAATAAATTCGATTCAAAAGAGTATTACATATTTTTCATGGGTTTTGACTGCAGCCCTACAATATTGCTACCGGTAATGGAAAGGACCTAGTCTTACCACAATGTTAACAGGGGTGTCAGACCCTCTATTTGTTCTCAAGTGAATAGACGAGATTGGAACCCCCCGTCTATGTCAGGACTGTCTAGATACGACAACTCCATGATACCTTCGCACTCCGGAGATTCTGAAAGGTACTTAAACGCATAAATGCAAGCAAACTTAACACCCTCTAATTTGACTGGTATTATACAATCAATTCAAACAGTAGTACGAGAAGAGTTAAGAAAGATCCACATAATGGAACTTGGAGTTGTTACATCTGTTTTTCCACATTCAAGTGAAATAGATAAGGATAACTATGAGTGTAATGTACGCATAAGAGACAAGGAAGTAGAACTAAGAAAAGTACCTGTTGCAACGCAGCATATTGGTCTTTCTAATATATTACATGTAAATGATTTGGTACTTGTATCTTTTATTAATGGGGATGTTAACTCGCCAATTATTATAGGTAGACTGTACAATGATGAAGACAGACCCCCTTTAAGCAAGATGGAGGAAATTGTATACAAACCTGCATATACAAAGAATACAAGCCTGAGAAGAATAAACTTAATTTTTCCCGAAGAGGTTTTGAATATTAATCTCTTTGATGACAAAATGTCTATAGTAATAGGTAGATCATCTATGTTCGTCGATAGTAGCGGAGAGATCTTGATTAACTCTGTCAAAAGTAAAGACTCAGATAATGGAACTGAGATAGCTACTAATGATAATAGTCATCGTGTTTCGGTTAGAAGTACCAGCGGAGTTTCCTCAATAGACATGAATGACTCAGGCTTCATTAGGTTTCAAGCAAATCCAAGTGACAAAATCTGTGAAATTACAATGACTGATGCCGGAGTTCAAATATCTGCAGATTCAGATATTATTGTTGACACTGATAGCGATATGAGTGTAGAATGCAAAGGAGACCTTTTGTTTAGAGCTAAAAACATCAGGTTTGAGAGTCAGGCAGCAATAAAAATAAAATCAGGTACTGATTTAGAGGTTAATGCAAAGGGTTCTGCCATGATAAGATGTAACACCACGGCTGGTTTAGAGTCTGGAGGACCTATGACTATAAAGGGGGCTCTTGTAAATATTAATCCATAGTGTAAATAAAGAATTAGACGAGATATCATGATTTGCTATTATATTTCTATTTTATTTGCATGTTTGTTCAAGAGGGGGTGTAGTGGTTTAGAATGCCCAATGCAGCTAGAATAGGCGACCAGACAAGCCATGGTACACCTCTTGCCCCCGGACCTGGTAGTCCCAATGTCCTAATTGGTAGTAAACCAGCTTGGAGGGCTACTTCAGATGCCCATACATGTCCACTTATAGACGTTCTAAAACCCCATGGCGGAGGAACAATAATAGTTGGTAGCAAAACTGTTTTCATTAACAAGTTACCTGCAGCAAGGGTAGGGGATTTTGTAACAGAGGTTGGTCCTCCAAATGCCATAGTATCAGGACATCCAACTGTAATAATAGGAGACTCATCTACGGTATCTCCTCCCCCTACTCCTGAAGAAATAGAGGACCAGACTATCGATCTGGTAGGACAGATCCGGGATAATGAAGGCAATCCATTAAAGAATACCCCGATAAAGATAGTACACGGAAAGGATGGAAGTCTTTTTCGCAAAGTAACAACCGACAATCAGGGTCGTTATGAGGTCTTGGATATTCCCGAAGGAGATTACGATATCCTAGTGGATGCTGAAGAAAGATATGGTGGAAATTATGGAGAAACGACAGTAAGGAAGGGATTGGGCGGTACCTAGCTAATTTGGGAGATGCTGAAGGTCAAGGGAGAAAAAAGACAAAGAGGGTCATAACACGTAATATTGGAGTTCCTCTACGCAGCGAAGGCGCTAAGATACTTGTAGCAGACTTTGATGTAGACAAAGTACACCTGAAACCTGATCACGAGAAGCGATTAGATGATTTAATTGCGTACATAAAATTACCCGGCACTGATACGTCAATAATCGGTCTAGAAGGTCGAGCGAGCGACACCGGCCCACACAAAAATAACCTGTGGTTGTCCATCGAACGGGCCCGTGCAATCCAAAGGTATTTTCGAAGACGACAAATAATTGTAAAGGATAGTCAAATCGCTCCTCTGGGAGATAAATATCCCTTGCCAGACGAGGCAACAGGCATAATTCCAAAACCCGGCGAAGAGAATCCCCAGAATAGAAGCGTGATGATATATCTTAAACATCCTCCAGTAGCAGTTGCACATGTATATCCTCGTGATACAGTATTCTACAGTTTACGTGACAATGCACCGGACCTTGAGGCAGTTGAGCCAAAAAAGATTACTCTTGATGGTACAAAAAGCATTGCTTGTCCGGGCTTTCCAATAGTCTCTTATTTATGGGAGCAGATAGAATCAGGTTCCCTCTATGGCACACAGGACAGTCAACCTAAACCTGATGACCAGGTGTTCCTAAACCCTCGGCATTCTAGCGTAAAGGCTGATGAGGTTGATTGGAAAATAACGACAAGAAGTGATCATGCGGTTGTATCATTCGCTACTAATATTGTAGACCTCCTACAAAGGATGGAACTACGACTAAATTTCCGGTTAACTGTAACCGATGTAAATCAACTGAGCAGCTCTACCATCGTAAAAATTACTATAAAAAGGCTTTCAGGCAGAGGTGTCCATCAGTATGGACCAAAACTGTATATGTGGGGTCTAAAGATGCTCGGTAGCGTTTCTCTGACCGTACTCGGCAGAGGAAAATCTGCTTACATGAAGGGTGGAATTAAAGCCAGAGGAAAGTTTGGGGTTGGAGGGAACGTTGCATTAGGAATGCTTAAAAAGAACGCCGATAAAAATCCCCCTCACGTGATCTGTTTTTTTGGACTAGGAGGTGGAATAGCAATAGGTGCTGGTAGAGGAAAAAATGAGTTATTTGATGGCCTAACAATGCCTACTAAAACTCAAAGTGTATTTGCAATTGAAAAAGTAAAGGAAATATTAGACTTTCTAGATATAGATATTGACGCTCCCTGGGAGGACTATAACTTTTTTAGTTGTACCTGTACAGATTACGCTCAGTTTGACAACGTTCCTGCACTCATAGCTGCAGCAGGAGCATCATTATATTTTATTGGCTCGAATATAGGAGTTCTCGATTTCCTCACGATTGACACCAATCCGGAACGTATAGACGTTGGAGGGGTTAATTTTATCAATCCTGAGACTACAATTGGAGTAGAAGCACAGGCAAATGTGGGTGCAGTCAAAGTATTTACAGCGGATGGTTTTGTCGAGTTTTTGGATAGTCTTGGTTGGAAAACTTGAACTAGATCTACTTTAGTGATATAGTAGATCTCGTATATTTTCATCCGCTGAAAATCAACAAGTTCTCCAGAAAATAATACGATCTCCTAGTTCCTTCCGTAAGATGAATTTACATTCAGTATGTTTGTGGCTCCTCCCTGTAATTCTTCAGTGCGATATGTATTTAGGCATAGGGACAAATACATTGTAGTACTTATAAGAATTCCTCTGACTTAATCATGAGACGACTTCTTAGAACTATAGGGAGCTGTCCATATAATAAAATTATGATTTTATCGAACTAAGTAAAATAATAGAAGTCGTGATAAGACTCCAATCTGAAAATGCGCCAATCATTATTTTGATGACAATTTTTCTTTGATAAGTTCAGCCAGTTTAATTTGCTCTTTCTTATCTAATTTCTTATCCAATATTAATTAAGAAGATATTACAGACAGACTTTGATAAAAAGATAAAGCAAGGTCATCCCTATGATATCGATAGTCGGTCAAGCGTGAATATGAAACACCCGTCTAAAACAAGCATAAGGAGATGAAACAAATGAGTTCAGCAGCGAAACAACGGGAACTTGATTGGAGAAGAAGCCAGGTCCTTGAATTAGATAGTCAGGGTTATACTCAAAGGGAAATAGCCAGTAGGCTTCAAGTCGACCTAGCAGCAGTTAACAGGGATATTCAGTTTCTAAGACACAAGGCACAGATCAGTCTACAAAAACATATTCATGAAACAGTACCAGAAGAATACCAAAAATGTATGGTTGGTATGAAGAGTATCTTGAAGAAAACATTGCAGATAGGAGAAACAGTGACAGATCCAAGGGTTAAACTACAGGCCCATGCTGTGGCTAGTGATTGCTACAAGTTCATACTTGACATGTCAACCAATGCAGGAATTGTATCGGATGCTTTGAAATATGTGGCTTCGCAAAAAGAACAGTTAGCGGCATTGGTAAGGGATGGCGACATTGAAGAAGGAGAAAAGGAGATACAAATAACAACGACTAACAATGCGACTGGTGGAGTCTTTTAATTTAAGTTGGCAATTAAAATTAGAGACATTAGACAAAATAAGTCAGAAGACAGGATAGTGAATTTAAATTCTATTTGGGACTGTCCTGACTGTGGATTCTATCAAATACAAACCCAACGACTACAGCCAGGTCAGAGTTATGAAGTACTGAAACCAAGACTAGGAACTAAGGCGGCTTCTTCTATCAACTATAATCAATGTCCTAACCCTGAATGCGGGAGTAAGAATATGGCTGCTGTAGTAACTGAGGAAGACGCTAAAGATGAACTTCCATTGCTACCGATGGAGAAGAAGCAAGGAAAATACAGACTCATACACTTGGAGGAAAAGCCAATACCAGATGGTTGTCAGTGTCCTCCCTTTACGAAAGAGATGGAATTAAAGGCTGCGTCAAAAGGAGAAAAATATAGGGATTGGGAGCCCACATTGCCTATTCAAATTTGTTCTCAATGTGATAAAGAATATCATCTTGATTGGACTGTGCCAGAAAGAACTTATTTTTAACTTTGAATAATTAGTAGTGAGTGGGAGTATTCTAAGTACATTTCATATGGATTATTTATGGTGTCTTTTCTAGTCTTCTAAAATATCTACTTTGTTTAGAAAAGATAATGCGCTATCACATATGACTTTAAAATATGGGGTATAGAACCTTCCTAATGCAAATAAAATAAAAATACAAAGACTGCAGTACAATGAGACATCTAAGTCTTGTAATAACTGCAATACTGGCAGCAACTGCACTCTCTGTAATTGCGACACCTTTGGCATATGCTCAGGAAAGTGAATCTGAAAAGGAAGTGAATAATAAACAAAAAGGCACTTCTAGCGGAGAATCATCAATTGTATTCTGTGCAAAGAACTTTATAGATTCAGGAAATGGCATTTCAAATCAGCCTGTGACATGTATACCTGGAGCCGGACTGAACTGACATACATACCCTATTTTTTTCTATTAACGAAGGTTTAATTTTGTATTCTGATTCTGTATATCTTGCTAAGACTTCTATATTTCGCACCGATAGCTTAGTAACATTCTTCTGTCCTTCAAAGTATAGTGGCTTTGAATTATTAAAGATACATTCTTGTAAGATTCATGCACAAAAAAGGGATTATTAATGATGCTCTGCTCTACTTAGGTCGATGGTTTCTTATAGTCTCATGGCATAACAGATTGACTGCCTGCTGTTCGATTCATTATTAAATCCATAGCATGCATTTTTAACAAATCGGCTACAATTTCTACACCTATAGTATACTTTAGAGTTTCACGTGCATCCATAGTTTGTATCCGGTCACCTATAGCTGCAAGCAATGGATGATTTGATCTTATCTCATCTCTTATTTGATTCGCGTCAATTGCTACTGCTTTTTTACTCGTTATGAGTGGCACTACTTGCATTTGCATTGTTTGATTGTCTGGAGATGTCCCTGTCATATTGGCTCCTCCCTGTGCATATGCTGTAGTCATAGAATTGAAAGAGATTACCGCCGCTGTTACTAGGAACATTGCTGTTGCTGCTGTAACTGTTTTGATGTGTGTTTTCATTGAAGAAATTACAGAGGCACAAGTTTAAAATCTAACCCATCAATAGTAGTTTACCTTTAGTTTATTATTTGGTGCCCTAAATCTTTAAATAGATTTTGTACTCCCTTGGCATACGGGTTCCCATATGGGAACCTTTTAAACGAATTAGCGAACGCTAAAGACTTCATAAGGCCTGACGTGCACTTTTCTTCCCATCCTGTCTTGTGGTAATTCTATAACACCTAAATGATACTTGCCGCAAGTACATTTATCGTCTCCCTTTATTGTAGTCTTAATAGTAGTTCCAATGTCAGCGTCACTAACAAAGTCCCGCTGTCCTATCGCTTCTGGGTTAGAAATGAAAATTCCTTTCTTTCCGTAACTAGAGCGGCTTACGGTATAAGCAACTTCCCCATTTCTGATAATCAAATTAAATTAAACTATAATTATCAACCAATTAGTTATTAATTAGATGTCGACTACGCTGGCAGAGAAGGATACAGTGTTCTGCCCGCAAGTCAGGGTCGACATATAGCTAAAAAAATCCTATAAAGAAGCAAGAGCTGGCTATGTTATGATGAAAATCGTACTTTTGCTATTAGGGGCAGCCATATTGTTACCGATCCAAGTTAATGCGCAAACCCAAGAGACTACTGCATGTGACTCACAGTTACCTAGCATATCGGCGTTGATTGAGCAAGTAAGCTCCAATGTGAACCTAGAATGTGCAACAGAGAAGGTTGTTGCCATTGTGTTTGACGAAACTCACTCAAAATGGGGCTGGACTGCAATAGACGCCCTGGCCAAAGCAGGTTATACCTTAAGTGATGTTACTGCTTCTGGTATAGGAATCCCAGGGAACCCAACTAGGTTATACGCTATACTGACAAAATAATCCTTACCTATTCGTCTTTGTCGCTCCAACAATTGTCTTTGAATGTTTGAATTTGGAGTTGGATTTGAATTCGAAGCACCTTTCAATTTAATTACCGGCCCTGTACCTGCACCAGATCTTAATCGCTTTATCTTTAATGTTGGTTTCCTATTTGAAGTGAAGGAAGAAGCAGCCAACAATCTGAATCCAGGATCATAGTCATAGTCAGATCCACCATTCAACCTTAATGCTTTGTTCGCACGTTCTATTTGTTCTTCTGAACAGTATATTTTGTCCAATACTACCATGCATTACCATATAACAATGTGAAATATATTTTGATTTGATTTCCAGATTAGATTAGATAAGATTAGATTAGATAGGTCGAAGTGTCTCCCTTTAGTAGCTTATCGCATTGCTCTATAGCTCATGACGTGATCGGTGTAGGGGGAGAACATGAATCAAACTATTAACAATAGTCGCAGCAGTAAGAGATTCCCCTCTACACCACATAGATAGATTACTAGAGGTACAGATAAGTGGAGTGTGAAATTTATTTCAAGTATTTTTTTACTTGGTATGTTATAGGTTTATTCTAGACTCGGTTACAGCCGTACAGTAAATAATAATGAAAGGCACTAGGTTAAATCACCCTATCTTCTCTAGCGTTATCCTTCACAATTCAGATATAATCTAGCTTGATAGGATATGCACCATGAATAATAAAATGTTAACTATCGCAGCATTAGCCGCTGTTTTGGTTGCTGGAGTATTCGCAACAACCCCAATGGCAGCACATGCCGACGGAGACTATGATGGAGACAGTTCAGAAACAAGCACAGAGCAGAGCATAAAGCAAAAGAACTCTGGAGGCGATGGATCAACTAACGTCAACTGTGCAGATAACGATATTGGCGGCGCTGCTGAAGACGGATTGTTACCGTTCCCACCGCTAGACATTCAAGTCTGTGGAACACTAGACATCGGTGAAGAGGAACCACCTGTATAGTACCAGACTAATAGCAACGCACTGACTTTCAACCAACTCAACGCCTTTTCCTTTTTTTTGTTTTCTTTTTTGATTTTAATCAGAAATTAAAACGATAGGTAGAAGTAAATAGGTAATTAAATGGCAACAGACAGAGGAATCAATGAAGCGACCAATAACGCAAGCACTTGGTATGCTTTTGGACATTTCTCGTCGTCTTTAATCGTGGTCCTTATAGTAGTATCATTTTTAGCATCATTTACAAAGTTATGTTGACCCATTCCTTCTGGGTTTGATATGATAACTCTTTTCTTACCACAAGCTGATTTAGCTACGCTACAGATTAATTCTCCTGTTTTGGCAAAATTCAAACTAAAGTGTATGTTCGGTGAACCTATAGTTTAATTATCTGGCTTAGTAAGGAAGTAAGTAATTGGTGGCAACAGACAGAGGAATCAATGAAGCGACCAATAACGCAAGCACTTGGTATGCTTTTGCCTCCATATATAGACCGGAGTTATCACATACGTCTATCCTCTGTCTTATCGCCACTGACTGACCGGTAATTGTACTATAAGAAGGTAGCAGCTACATTACAAAACAAAGGAAGAAAGAAAGACTAAAAACTTTCTTTACGTAACTAACTTAAAGTGACCTTCAAAGATTTACAAAGATTGATTGGTTCACAGTCTGACTTTTCCTCTTCTTCTAATTCTCCGAAAGAAAGATTGCTTGCCAGATTGAGAGATAAACCATTTTGGATATGGGATTCTGTAAATCATAAGGAGAAGGCTAGAATAGGTAAAGGTCATTGTTGCTTCAACCACATAATTTCACCGCCAAGAAAAGATGGGATAGAGAAACCACTATTTGATTATGAGAAAATGCTGTACCTAGCGTTAACAACTCCAGATTATCTTAATTCTAATATTGGCCGCCCAGGACAACCGGCCTATCAATTCAAGTTGAAGCACCTATGGGTAAAGAAGGCTACAGGCCTAGGTGTCACAGAGTTCATGCTTAGATTCATGGCCTGGCTTTGTTTGCGGAATGATGACTATCGCGGCTCACAAATGGTAATCGTGACGGGCCCTAATCAGGAGTTAGCGATTAAGCTTATCAAAAGAATGAAAGGATTGTTTGAACCGTGGAATAACGTTTGACTCAAAGGAAACAGTACTCGAGCTAAACAACTGCAGCATAGAAGCATACCCGTCTAATCATATAGACGCCTTCCGTTCTCTTACGAATCCGAAATTTATCCTAATTGACGAAAGTGATTTCCTTCAGAAATTCCAACAGGACGAAGTAAGACAGGTTTCTGAACGCTATATCGCAAAGTCAGACCCTTTTATCGTCATGGTTTCAACTCCTAACGCACCGGGTGGGTTATTTGAAAAGATAGAGAAAGAGAGTTTTGAGGAGTGTCTGTATAAAAAACTATTTCTAGACTACACCTATGGTTTAGACAAGATATACACGAAAGAAGAAATCGAGAAGGCTAAGGCTAGTCCATCATTTCCTAGAGAATATGAACTTAAGTATCAAGGCCTTATCGGTAATGTCTTTAACACATCATCTATCCAGAAAGCCACTTTTGATTCCTATTTCCCTGGGGTATTCAAACAAAATGTCAAGACTTCAGTCGGAGTTGATGCTGGCTTTGGGTCTTCCAAGTTCGGCATTGTAGTGACTCAGTTATTCGACCAAAAGATACACGTCATGTTTGCTGACGAGTTTGAAAGGCCCAACTTCGTAGACATGATAAATAAAGTCTGGCAACTTAAACAGGAATGTGGTCACATTTCAAATATCTACTGCGATGCCGCGAACCCGGAAATAATTGAAGCCTTAAAGCGAGAGTTCCAGGAGAGTACTAACTGGCAGTATATTCATGACCAAATAGCCGAATGTAAAACTTATAACTTGCATATCGAAAATCAGATGTTTGTAATTCCAATGCCTTTTTCCGTCGAGGGACGTAGAATGTTGGAACATACCAAGTGGCTGCTAGAAGAAACAGAAGATGATGGTAGCGGCTTAATCAGAATTCATTCCTCATTTGAAAAATTATTGACTGCACTAACAACCGCTAATAGTAATGAGTATAAACTTTCAAAAACAGAAACTTCGTACAATGATATCTTAGATGCGTTTATGCTTTCGTTACAGTTTTTTAAACGTACAAAGTAATGTAGTCTTGTTGATATGAGATGACTAAAGACTTTGTCGCCATCAGTCTGAATAACAGTAATTCCTATATCCCAGGTACGAAATTTTATTGTAATTTCTGCAGTTGTAACCTATCGTTATTAAATGAAAACAGTGATGAATATGTGTGTACCCGTTGCAATATTTCATATTTCCCCAAAAAAGGAGAGAAGGTAAAACGTTCTAACAAGTTTGCTACTCCTGGAGGAGTAACCAACGAAAGAGGGGATATAATAGGTCATAAAATGCCGATAGTTTCAATGGTTGACGATAATAAGAGAGAACTATCCTCCTCATACAAACCGCCTAGACTCTCACCATTCTTTCAGGAGATTCTAAGTCGTCCAGGG
>JGI24806J26614_1000372_pt1 | contig 13155 bp, 11 predicted proteins | sample Kansoi200umMDA_FD_26614 | JGI IMG/M metagenome (IMG submission 26614)
AACCAGATCCAGCAATCATCAATCCAATGATCTCCTTCTTTTTTTATCCTGGCAACTGCTTCTAATACAATATCAAGGCACACCTTATGAGTACCATGAGGATCTGCAAGGTCTCCTGCGCAAAATATCTGGTGCGGTTTTATTTGCTGTATAAGATTTATGGTTAGNTGAACGTCCTCCTCCCCCATCGGGTTTTTTTCTATGGTCCCCGTTTCGTAAAACGGAAGATTCAAAAAATGTATTTGCTCATCCTTTAAGCCAACATACCTACAGGTTGCCCTGGCTTCACACCTTCTTATAAGGCCTTTTATATCTCTTATTTGGGCTGTGTCTTTTTCACTTGATCTTTTACTCCCCAAAAATACTGTGGCATCGTTAAGTATCTTTTTGCTTTTGGTATCATCTATACCAAAGATATTCTCAAAACCTACGGCAAAATCTATGAATCGGGTTACAAACTCATCGGTTACTGCAATATTTCCGCTGGTCTGGTATCCAACGTGTACATCATGCCCCTGGTCGTGCAAACGCATGAAAGTGCCGCCCATGCTTATTATATCATCATCGGGATGCGGGGAAAAAAGTAACACACGCTTGGGATAAGGTTCGCTTCTTTCCGGATGATTTGCTATTTCAGTATTTGGCTTTCCGCCAGGCCAGCCTGTTATACTATCCCTGAGCATATAATAAACTTCCAGGTTAGTTTCGTAGGCATCTCCTTTTTCAACTAAAAGATCGCTGAGGCCATAATCGTTATAATCATTATCAGTTAAGCTTAAAACTGGTTTATCAAGTTTTAGGGCCAGGTCAACTACTGCATTTTTTACCATGCCCGCAGTCCATTCACATTCTCCTGTGAGCCATGGATATTTAAAGCGGGTAAGTTCACTCGCTGCAGCCTGGTCTAAAACAAAAACGGAGTTATCGTGATTTTGTAATAAAGATGCCGGGATTTCTTCCGTAGCACTATTTTCCACAGATTTTTTTATAACGGGAGCTTTTGTATGGCCCCAACCCATTAAAATAATCTGCCGCGATTTCATTATAGTGCTGATCCCCATGGTTATTGCCATCCGGGGAACCTGTGATAAATTTTCAAACTCCTGCGAATTAGCAATTCGTGTTGAGTTGTCTAATGTTACCAGCCGTGTTTTGGAGTAAACAGGTGAACCTGGTTCATTAAAACCTATATGGCCATTAATGCCTATGCCTAATATCTGAAGATCGATGCCACCGGCGTCTTCTATTTTTCTTTCATACTCCAGGCAATGTTCTTTCACCAGTTCTTTAGGCAACATGCCATCGGGTAAAAAATAATTGCTGGGATCGATGTCTGTTTGCTCAAATAAATATTTGCGCATGAAATAATGATAACTGTTAAGTGCATCAGCTTCCATCGGGTAATACTGATCAAGGTTAAATGTGATAACGTTTTTAAAACTCAATCCCTCGTTTTTATGCATGTGAACCAACTGTGCATATAATGTTTTTGGTGTGGAACCTGTGGCCAGGCCTATAACACATTTTTTATTTTTTTCCGCCTTCTCTTTAATAAGACCGGCTATTATATTAGCCACGAAAAACGATCCTTCTTTAGAGGACGGAAAAATTTTTACAGTAATTTTTTCAAGAGAATCAATCATATTACCTGTTTTATGCATTGCATTCATGTGCCAAAATTATTCAAAGTTTTGCCGGTAGAAATTATGACACGGAAATATTAGCGCCAATGTAATTAATCCGGCTTATACCATTCCGAAAAAGCGCCGGCAATAAAGATTTCATTTGTTCTGTAAATAAATAAACTCCTGTAAAAACAGGAGTTCATTTATCATTTATTATTTCTATTAATGCAAACAGCAAAGTGAGCTCTGCGTTCTGCTTTTAATATTTTTCTACGCCTTTTACATTCATTTTTAGTGAGCTTAATTTATCTACCGGCCCTGTAATGAATAAGGTTTTATTATTATGGCCCCCAAAAACATTATTGGTTGCACCACCCGTATTTATAGTAAATACTCTATTTCCGTTTGGATCAAAGGCACTTACTCCTCCTCCGGCGCTTACATAAATATTTCCCTGATCATCCATTGACATACCATCACACCCGGACAAACCACTCACAAGGGTCGTCATATTAGAAAGAGTTCCATCGGCATTAATATCAAAAGCCCAAATGTGGCCGGTAGCATCACCTGTCCAATGATTTACATACAGCTTTTTTCCATCGGGAGACCCAACAACACCATTTGGCCATATATTGGCGGCATCCCATCCAGCCATTGTTGTAACCCTCACCAATGTGTGGCTGCCAGGGGCCAGGTAATACACATGACCGGCTATACCAGCGCCTTGTTCAGAAAATACCGGCGGCCAGCCAGGGTTGCCAATTTTGCGTGGGTCAGTATCATCCCAATAACCTCTCGGAAACATGGGGTCAGAAATATACATGCCACCTGTTACCGGGTTAATCCAAACATCGTTTGGCCCATTTAATAGTTTGCCATTGTAATTATTTACCAGCACGGTATGGCTGCCGTCAGGAGCTATTTTCCATAATTCCCCATGCAAATCGGCACATGCAATAAGGTAACCGGCTTTATCAAAAGCCATTCCATTAGAGCGGCCCGTACCTGTTAAAAAGGTAGTTATTTTACCGTTTACTACATCCCACCTGTAAATTTTATCATTGGGCTGGTCAGTAAAAAATATGTTTCCCTTTTTATCTACTGCAGGGCCTTCGGTAAAACTAAAACCTGTTCCTAAAGTTTCTAATTTTCCATGTGAACTGGGTGAAACAAGGCCTGTTGGATCAAAAATATCACTTCCACTTGCAGGCTTTGATTGGCGGGCGGAAAGTTGACTTGATTCAGCCTTGGCTGAATCCCTGATCATGTCTTTAGTACATGAATAATACCCAAAAGAACATAGCACTCCGATGAAAATAAACAATCGTTTTTTCATAACAAACAATTTTAAGTTTAAAAAATATGATACAAGAACAATCCCTTCCTGTGGTTAGGAGGATAAGCATCTGGTACAGGCTGCCAAGGTATACGAACTACTCATAAATAAACTTCCAATAAAACACAGCGAAGAATATTATACAAGATTCTGAGGCCTTGCTGGTAATATCTGCTGCTGACATTTCCAAATATTCAGTAAAACGCAAAGGGAAAGTTTTGATCACAGCATTTTGCTGATCTTAGCTGCAATCAGGTTTGCAATACGTTCTTTATCTTTCGAATACATGATCGTCTCTTCTTCTGAATTACTTCCCAGTAAAGGATGCCATGAAAATTACATCGGTTACCATTATCCTCCCGTCTCCATATTGGGAGCGTCTACCGGTTTTGATTGGGGAGAACCTTTTTCTCTTAAAAAAACAGACAAAATAACAATGGCAAATATTGACAGAAATTCACTTTGCCAATTTTGAAACGATTCAAACCACAGCCTTGAATTACTTAAATATTTAGCGAATGTTTCAGTGGGCATTCCTTTTAATATCTGTTGTTCATTATAATCTTTAAAACTACCATACCAATGTAATAAAAAGGTTAAGATGAAGATTAATGAAAGTGTGTAGCAAAGGGAATGTTTATAAATTGAAAGAAATACACCACCCTTTTTTACCGGCCACGGCGCATTCCTTCGTTTTGGATTTGGCTCTCTATCCACCTCTTCTTCTTTATCAGGATCTTTTGATTCGGATGAGCCTTTTTGATAAAGAAACATACTTAAAATGATGAACAAAGCCATCTGTAAAAATTCGCTTTCCCAATTTTCAAAAGTGGATTGTAAAAAATGTCCTGAAAACAAATAATCACTCATGCTAAGTATCTTTCCACCTTCTTCCTGCATTTCCTGGTTATGTTCCTTTAGCCCCGTAATTATTTGGCCACCCAATGAGAAAATAAAAAGAAGAAAAAAAACAATCGATAGGCCGTTATTTTTAAATATTTTTTTCATACCTGAAATGTTGATTTTTTGTATTAAAAAATATGCCACAAAAGTTTATATAATTGATACCAGGCCCGCATCAATATCATCAGTCCGGTATTATTATTACTGCTCTTGCAAAAGATGAATTGACTTGACCACGGGATGACAGGCTATGGCAGGATGATTGAAGTGTCTGCTACCGGGAAGAGCCGGCACTCTTGATGAAGAGGGCGTTGTTGGGCCTTTGTTGACAGGGGCCGAAGGCGCATTTATAACTCGGGCTTAATGGACGGTGGCGTTACCGCAGCATATTGTTGCGGTGACCTGGCTCCGAATAAAGAAGAATAAATTGTTATGAAAAATGTAAGCATCCCTGGCGCCGGTAGAGATCAAACTTCCTTTAATGGCGTGATGGATAAAGTATAACATCATCAACATACATCGGGAGATTTTTTTTTGCAACATCAAGCGCACTTACCACTTTTTGATCGAACATTTTAATGTCATTACAACCATTGCAATGTAGCGTTACCGCAGTTTTCTTAAAATCAATCCGGCCGCTTTCCTCAGGCTTTACCATAAACGCTAATTCAGATGCATTTCCATAAATATCGAAATTCATTTCGTTAAGTCTCAGGAGTTCTTTTAAAGCCATCCCGGGGTGAATACCGTTTTCAAATTTCCACTCATTATTCTCAGTAGAAATATTGTTCCTTTCCGCTCCTGCTGTAGGTAATATACGAGGTATAAGGATGTAAGAAATATTATTTAAATCGTTTTCGTTTTCCCAAACAAAAACAACCTGGTACCTGGTGCCGCTAAACAGCACTGAACACTTTCTTAATTCTTTTTCAGAAAAATAATAAATATCCTTTGTTACGTTCTTTGTTCCAAAGTAGCTTACTAAAAACTCATGAGAATCAAACTGGAGAAGATCTTCTGCGTATTTAATTGTAGAAGGGATTCTTTTAACCTTTACTTCAAAATTATACTTCGGAATTCCGTCTTCTTCAACAGAGTTTGCCTCGATGGTTACATTACCCTTTTGAAAAAGCATCGAATGTTCCCCGCTGACATCTTTTTTATCGTCGTAAAAAAAGCCGGACTTTATTAACCTTTGCTTTCCATCAATGTATTCATTTAAAGCTGAAGTGTGTAAAGTAAAATATTTTAAATCATCACTTAAGTAAATGTCAACAGTTCTTTCCGGTCCCGTATAATTTTTGTTGCCTTTAATTTTTACCCTAAAACTTATTTTCGTTACAGCGCTTTCTGAGTTGCTGCTTTTTACAGCAAACCCGTTTTTATCCATAAAGTGATCAATGTTTTTTGGCTGTAATGAAGCTAAATTAATGAGATCATCAACAGTAAACGACTGGCTGTATGCTTTGATCCCGCCAAAAAATTGTAGAATAAGTATAGGTATGAGCAATGTTTTCTTCATCATTTATCTTGTTAGCGTTCAGAATTTGGCAGGATGGCTTTAAAAGGGATGGGAGGGGTCTTAATACCAGCTTAAAACTGGTCTATATCAAAAGGGACGGGGAGTAAAAATAATATCTTTATTTAAGTATTCAAAATAAGTAGCCAGATCATTTTAAAAGATGATAATCTCAGTTTAAACGCTGCGCCTGATCCGGTTACTTATTTTGAAATAAAAATGGTAAAACTCTTTACGAGACATTTGCAACGCTCAGCAGAAAGACTTTTTTAGTTTAACCTCATATGAATAAAGAAAATAGTATTGCGCTATTTTGTTTTGGGCTTTACCGGTGGTTTTACAGCGGGCTTCTCCTCCGGCAAGTCCTGGCCGCCGCCGAGCTCTGCCGGTAGCTGCACCTTTAGTTCTTTTGCAACATATAAAAATACATTTTCCACCTGCGAACCTAACTCATAAGTATTCGGTTTTAAAACAAGGGTATATTTTCTTGCATCCAATACTTTTTTATATGCGTTGCCTACTGTTGCATAAAGAGGCTGTGCAAGTACGCCCCTTTTATTGTCAGACTTTTGCTGTGCGATCTGTTGCCAATAAACAAGGTTTAAGCCCATTTGCTTACGTTGGTTAGCAGTGTAAGTTAGCATTGCCGAAGTTTTACCCGCTGCAGAGTCTGCCTTAAATGTACTGTCCAAACGGCTGTATTCGTTTTGATAAATTTCATATTCTGCACCTAAGGAGTCCCTGTTGTATATCTGCACCAAACTATCTACAAGCTTGTAACCTGGCATATTTTGCACCATTAAGTCAATATCAAATACGCCGAATTTTAATTGACTTTGGGCCTCAACTTTTTGGGTAGTAAAAAATAATGCTGTGAGCATGAAAATAAAAAACAGAACTTTTTTCATGTGTATAGTTATTTTGGTTTAATTTATTAAGTGAGATTTTTTACAAACATACTCATGTGAAATCAAATAAAACGTTATTATGGGTCTAAATAATAATCAATAACCCTAATTGGATACATCTCCGAGCCTTCTTTCGTACTTTTAATAAGATCGTTGTTACATAGTTTCGATACGCTGGTATAAGTACTGCAGAAGAATTCCGGAGTGAAGTGAATGATAAACCTACCGCAAAGATTTGGTATCTATTTGGGAAAGCCCGAAAACAGGCTCACGGCAAGGACGTTAACATCATCGACCTTGCAGGAGTTATTAGATTGTTTGTTGATTGAACAACTGAGTGTTTTCTTTTGTCTTCTTTAATCAGGTCTCTCACCTCGTCAATATTAATTAGTTCAATAATTTCATCAGGAATATCAATTGTAAATTCAAATTCAGGAAGGAGTAACCTCAACCCGGGAGTTAGGGCAAAAGCGTCAAACAATTTTATGAACTGTTGTGCTATTGGTGGCAATGGTATTAAGGGATTTTCTTTTCCATGCCCAACACCAAATGGATAAAAGCAATAATTAGTAACAACAACATCCGGAAAAATATCAACAAGAGCAAATGCAACGGCACAATTCTTTCCAACTTCATACTCATCATTTTTGTTTCCACAGTTTTTGCAGTGCTCAATAATTTCTTTAGTAATTACTATTTTGATTTGTGATGGCATGATAATATATTTTACTACAACTTAAAAACTTATCCGCACTAATTGTACCATTTTAAAGTTACACTAAACCCAAGTGTTGTGTTGTTTTAATTTCTATGGCACACAAGTTGGTGTTGCATTTGTAAAATTTTTTATGCCAGATAAAAGCACCATTAAAAAAGCAGAAAAAGATAAAGCTGAAGGTAAATCCGGAAGTACGCAGGCCGGGGAATTTGTACATGATGAAATTGAAAAAGTAAGAAAGGGTAAGCATGGCGTTCGTTCAGCAAAGCAGGCCATAGCCATTGGCCTCTCTGAAGCCAGGAGAGCCGGTGTAAAAGTGCCTCCGCCAAAAAACGCAAGCCCGGAATTAAAAAAGAAAGCAGAGCGTGATGATGAAAAAGGCAGATCGAAAGAACCTGTTTCTCAAAAAAGATCAAGGGCAAGAATTAAAGCTTTAAAGAAAGAACCAACTAATACGGTTTCTCATTCTGCACTTTCAAAGCAGGCAAAATCTGCAGCAAAAAAACGGACTGCAACAGACCGTTCTGCGGCAGCAAAAAAAGCAGCCGCTTCAAGGGCAAAAAATAATAAATGAGCCGGTATAGGATTGAAGAATAACCATACTTCTAACATTTTCTGCTAACAGCCCTCCCGGGATCCTTTTCAAGAGTGACCGGCTTTAACCGGTGTTGCTTAATCCTGTTTTTAACTACTGCTTCCTGGTGAAGCGCTAAATATCTATTGCCACAACAAAAATTATATTATATTCATATACGCTTAACCATTCAGTATTTTTTTTGAAAAACAAATACCTTAAATACACTACCAAAGGCCTTGTGGTCTTGTTGAGTATTTTCGTTGTATTATACATTTTTGTCTTTAGCTATGTTTCCGCTAACAAGCAAAAAATCATAAAACAGGTTACTGATGAGATTGGAAAAAAGCTTAATGGAAATGTAGTTATTTCCGATGTTGAATTAAGCTTTTTGAGGCATTTCCCAAAAGTATCTGTGGCCCTTCACAACGTAATGATAACCGACACGATGTTTGCGGTGCATCATCACCCCTTCCTGAAGGCAGAATACATTTTTTTGAATGTGAGTGTAATGAGCCTGATAAATAAAAGCTCTTTTATTAACGGCCTGAGGATCGATAAAGGCAGTTTCTATTTGTACACAGATACGAGCGGCTATACGAATAAATATCTTTTTAATCCGAAAAAGGATTCCGCTAAAAGCACCGGGAATAACCAGGAAAGAAATGAATTGAAAAATATCACCCTTAAAAATATACGAATAACCGATGATGATAAACGAAGAAATAAGCTGTTAGATATTGCGGTTAATGATCTTGATCTCGACCTGGAGGATAAAGATTCAACAGTGTTTTTGTTTTCCGCGAAAGCCAATATGCTCGTACATAGTCTTGCATTTAACCTGCGCAGGGGAAGCTTTATACAGGGAAAAACTTTTAGCGGAAAGTTTAAAATGCGATATGATAAAAAATTAAAACAGGTACAATTAGACAGCGCTGATGTAAAGCTTGCAGATCATCCATTTAACATAACAGCAAGGTTTGACGTAGCGGGTGATAACAAACAATTCAGCCTTAAAGTTTACACGAAAAATATTCATTACGGTTTTGCAAAATCTTTATTAACGCATAAAATTGACAGCGCCCTGTCAATAGGCGATGCAGACCAACCCTTCAATATTCATGCAGCTTTGGCTGGCCCGATGCAAAATGGCGATCCGGTTATAGTGGTAAATTTTGTTACGGAAAACACTCACCTCAAAACGCCGTTCTTTGATTTTGATAATGCATCCTTCAGAGGTTTTTTTACTAATGAAGTAGTTGCAGGCCAGCCAAGAGCAGATGCCAACTCTGCCATTGTACTGAGAGCTTTTTCAGCCACATGGCATAACCTTCCTGTAACATCAGATAAGATAGAAGTGGTTAATTTAGAGAACCCTCTTGTTATATGCGATCTTCAATCCCATTTTTCCCTGGCAACATTCAACGATATTATTGGCAGTAATGTTTTACACTTACAATCCGGTGAGGGCCTGGCAAATCTTAGTTACAAAGGGCCTATCCAACAGAATAACAATACCAACTCACTTATCAATGGAATGATCTCTTTTAAGGAAGGAAGCATTTTGTACGCACCAAGAGATGTGGTGATGAAAAATGTTAGTGGAAGAATTGTGTTTAAAAATTCAAATGTGTTTGTTGAAAATATCCAATGTAATGTACTCAACAATAAAATAGTAATGGAAGGCAGTGCGCTGAACCTGCTCACACTTATAAATGCAGAACCAAACAAAGTAAATATTGACTGGAATGTTTATTCCCCCTCTCTTAACCTGAATGCATTCACCTATTTATTAAAAGTCAGGAAGAACGTTGTGGACCATTCTCAATCAAATCGAAAACTGGTAAAGATCTCCAATAAGATCGACCAGGTGCTGGACCAGGGTAAGGTTGCAGTACACTTAAAGGCAGACCATCTCTTTTACAAAAAGTTTGAAGCCACTAATGCTGTAGCTAACGTTACTTTTCTGCAGGATAATTACCTGATCAATAAAGTAAGCATGTATCATGCAGAAGGCAGGATGGATATGAGTGGCTCACTGCTTGCGCAGAACGCCACTACACACCAGGCTAAGATCACGGTATTGCTGGATAACGTTGATGTAAGCAAAACTTTTGAGGCATTTAATAATTTCGGGCAGGATGGAATAACTGCAAAAAGCCTGCAGGGCAAGCTCTCCGCAAAAATTGATGCCTCACTTAATGTTGACAGTGAAGGTAAGGCAGACCCTGCGAGTATTGAAAGCATTGTAGATTTTTCACTTAAAGATGGCGCTCTTAATAATTATGAACCCGTAAAAAAACTTCAGAATTTTTTGTTCAAGAACAGGGATTTTGAGAACATACGTTTTGCTGAGTTAAAGGACCGGTTTGAGATAAAGAACCAGGAGGTAAAGATCAACCGTATGGAAATACAGTCCAGCGTGATGTCGATGTTTGTTGAAGGAATATTCAGTAACAAAGGTACTACCGATATAAGCATACAAGTGCCCCTCAATAATATTCATAAACGCGGTGCAGAATTTAATCCTGAAAATATAGGTACAGAAAAAAAGGGCGGAAGCAGCATCCATTTACGCGGAAGGCCGGGCCCCGATGGCAGCATAAAATTCAAGCTCGATCTTTTCAATAAGTTTAAAAAAGAGAAGGAAAAAACAGAGGCGGGCAGGTAACTTCAAAAACTGAGCATAGATGCTAAACGCCAAATTGAGTAAGGTGATGGTCTAAGTGTTTATAAAGCATATTATTCCATTCGGTTATCCCCAATTTCCCAAATGAATGTGATTCTTTATTATCAAAATAACTTTCACCAAGTTGTTGCGTTTTTGTGATATAGTTAATAAGGCGTTGCTTCTCAATATCAAAGTCCCTTGTGTCTTTGATAATAAACTGTGGGGCAGTGCGATTATTTTGTTTGTAAGGACCTTCGGTTACAACTGTATTCTTAACCAATGTTTTTAATATAAATTTCATAAAGCCTGTTGGCTTTGGGTGAATGTTTTCATAAATCATTTCATAAGTTACATTGCAATGAGCAAGCATTTGCGCTACACTCATCTTTCCCCATTTGGGTTGTGTGGCTGCAGTAAGATTACCAATTCTTTCAATTATTTTATCTGACACTTCTTTATTAAAGATATTTGGGAGAGCCATAGCGGGTTTTTTTTAAATCGTGAATTGTCAATGGTGAGTGGTGAATAAAATTGCAGAAACCACTCATCGGAAAATGCAACAATTTGCAATCAACATAAAATTAAATGAATTGTACTACATTTTTTACTTCACCAGGATTCATAGTTTAAAGGCGCTTTTAGGCTTGCCTTTAAAGCTCCATTTTTATATCTGCTCTTGTATAAAGTGAATCTGTCACAGGAATTTCTTTAAACCCTAACCGTGTGTATAGATTAATAGCAGGAACTAATTTCCGGTTTGATTCAAGCCATATTCTTTTTGCGCCCAAAAGCTTTGCCGTTTCAATAGCGTAATTTGCCAGTTTGTATCCAATATGTTTTCCCCTGAACTGTGGCGCTACAGCCATCTTGGCCAATTCAAATTCGGCTTCACCCGTTTTTATTAAGGCACAAACACCAACTACATTTTCTTCGTAAACAGCAAAAAGAATTTCGCCACCTTTATTAATAATATATTCTTCCGGGTTACTTAGCTGCTCCAGGTCATGCTCTTCCACAACAAAATATTTTTCGATCCATTCAAGATTGAGGCGTTTATAATCTTTTGCATATTGCTTTTTAAACCTGGAGAATGTTACTTCTTTCATACAATAAATGTTACATGTTTTTAAAGCGCCTGTAAAAAGATTTTTCTTCCAGGATCGCTTCCATTTCTGTAATAGCTTTTAATAAATTATGTTGCTGCTTCTGCATAAGCTGTGTGTTAAGCTTTTGTATCTTATCCCATACTTTCTTAAACTCGGGTAATGAAGCCTTACCTTTTTTTGACAGGCTCAGCAATCTTTTACGACTATCAATTGGCGACTTTACTGACTTTATATAGCCTTTTTTTTCCAGTTCCTTCGCAAGCTGAATAATTGCCGGATGCGTAAGACTTAACTCATCAGCAATATCCATTATTCCAATGCCATCTCTTTGGGAAATAAGGTAAAAGAGTACAAAATATTTTGCTTCAAAATCAAGATGATGCTCCTTATATATCATTGCCACGTCTCTCGAAAAAATATCCGTTAACCGCCTCATCCTGGCGCCTATGGCAAGCGCCCCAAGTTTTGAAATAATGTTATCAGTCATAAAAGTAAACAGTTACGTAATTACTTACGTAAAGATATAAACCCGGGATATTCTGTACAAATTTTTTTTTTCCTATTTCTCTAAAGCATAAAGGCAAAATGGTATTGGTTGCCTGGCACTATAAAATGTAAACCCCGGAAAAGATAAGGCAGCAATACCGGATATGTGGTGGTACAATACTCTTTCTGAGTAATGGAACTTTTATTATTACAGGTCTATCGCTTTAGGGTGAAGGAGGCCCGTAAGTTATATGCCACATCCGGCTGCTGTGGCCAAGCCCTTTCTTAAGCTTTATTATATACAGATTATCAAAATCATCCGGGGCTATAGCAGGTACTGTTTGGCCACTGAGGCCCTTCACAATTTCAGGCACCTTATCCGAATGACCAACAACAAGTATTTTTTTTCTCTTAATTTTCTTTAAGGCTGTAATCAAATAATTTGTAGTATCAGGCGAATATATCCGTAAAGATTTTCCCAATGCGTTGGCCATGGGTTCAGCAGTTTGCCGGGTTCTGATAAAGGTAGAGGCGAATATTGAATCAATCCCTTTGCCAACCAGGCTGTCACGGAGAATATCGGCTCTTTTTAAACCAATGGACGATAAGGGAGACCCTACTGAATTATCCTGCCTTTCTGCATGCCGCACTACATAATAGTAAGTGGTAGTACAGGAAGATACGAACCATAACCCGGTAAATAACAACATCCATTTCATAAACAATATAATTTCATTGGTAAGGTGAGCAATGGTGATGTAAAAATACAAAGCATTGTTGCAGGATAATTAACCGCCTGTTCTTCAAAATATCCGTATAAAAGATATTAGGATCAGTAATGCCCATTAAAATTTCCATTCACTTGTTCAGTGGCAAAAAACAATTTATTACTTTTGAAAATTTTACCCAAGAAACCACAACCTGATGAATAACGACAATCCAACTCCCGGAATTAAATTTACTTCTTACCAGGTGCTGGTAATTATTTTGCTGGCCCTTACTCAATTTACAGTAATACTTGATTTTATGGTAATGTCGCCCCTTGGCGATATGCTTATGAAATCAATGTCTCTAACTACCACACAATTTGGCTTCGCAGTGTCGGGGTATGCGTTTAGCGCTGGTATATCGGGTTTGCTTACAGCAGGCTTTGCTGACAGGTTTGATCGTAAAAAACTCTTGCTATTTTTTTATATTGGTTTTATAGCCGGCACATTATTTTGCAGTTTATCCACCAGTTATCCAATGTTGCTTGCTGCCCGTATTCTTACAGGGTTATTTGGTGGTGTAATAGGCTCTATTTCGA
>JGI24806J26614_1000373_pt1 | contig 13149 bp, 8 predicted proteins | sample Kansoi200umMDA_FD_26614 | JGI IMG/M metagenome (IMG submission 26614)
TTTTTTGGAGTTTCATATCAAAGTAATTTTGGTTGAAAAATATTTCCCGAATACCGGGTGAGATAATTATTATGAAGTCCTTACGGCTGGTTTTTGTTTTTTGTATTTGTTTGTTCTTAACATTAGGCATTTCTGCGACTGACAACAGCTTTAAGCTTGATTTCGACGGCGACGGCGGAACCGATATTGCGCTTTATAGAGAAGGCTCACGCTCAGCGGATACAGCTCAGCAATCTTTCTGGTTTTTTCTTAACACACGGACCGGCGCGACCTGGGCGCTGCCCTATGGGCGCTCTCTGGATGTCCCGGCGCCCGCCGATTTCGACGGCGACGGCATAACGGACATCTCAATCTACCGGTGGTGGGATTTTGAAACCGGCGACATGAACCAGTGGTGGTCAAGAAACAGCTCAGGCGGACATCGGGTATTGATCTATGAACCGGTATTCCTGCCGTCCTACAACAAATTCGACCGCAACTATGTGGGCGACAATCATGCCGAGGTAGCTTTTCTTTATCAAACAAATATTAGCCAGAACCCGGGCGAAAATTGTTTTATAAGCTCATATTATATCGGAGATTTAGAGAACAATATCACCAGAAAGCCGGTCGGCGATACCTGTAATGTCACCCCGACACCAATTCCCGGAGATTACAATAATGATGGTCGGAGCGAAATTGCGGTCTATGCCAATCACACTTTCAAAGTTTGGTTTCCGCCTTATATTCCGGTTTATACCCCGCCGGATATGGTTCAAACCTTAAATGTCGATGCTCCCGCCCCGGGCGATTACGATGGAGACGGAAAGACGGACTTTGCCGGCACCCGCACCCAGAACGGTCGTCTTATATGGGTAGTGAAAGCGAGCAGCACCGGAATTGAAACGGAAACAGATTTCGGTTTTGGAACGGATAAACCGGTACCGGGCGATTACGATGCGGACGGCAAAACGGATATCGCCGTGTACCGAACGGCGGACGGCAGCTGGTGGATTATGAACAGCTCGAATAATGTCCTGGGTTTCTGGGTTTACGGTTTGCCAACGGATACACCGGTAGCAATGCCGTTAATTCCTTTTAGCCCGTAATTATAGAACTTTGGTTTTTGATGTAATTTTCAAGCTCAAAGACCAAATTTAAATTGTTAGGAATTTTATTTTACGATGAAACTATATTGATAATCCTCTCACAGGAAAAACTCAGTATTTTCGATAAAAACCAAAATGATGAACCGCAGTTACTTAAAAAAGCTCCAATGGTTATCAGGTGTCATATTTTTCAGTTTTCTTTTGGCTTTTCCGCTTCGGGCAGAAAGCGATCCGGATCCCAATTCGCCGACGCCGATTTTATTAAGTGCGCCTGGTACAAACAGGGTTCTGGCGGCGCGGGAAGCCGATAAATTTTCAGGCAATGGACTGCCGCCGTCCGCCAACGCCGCATTCCCGCCGTTTTCCAAAGTAGTTTTGTATATCACCAATATCGAATTGATGACCGGCGAGGGAGCCAACGCCTTTCGCGTCTATATCGAAGATGCCGCGGGACGGCGATATCGCTTCCCGGTTTTAGGACTAAAACTGATTGACCGCCGCCGACAGATCTATGCTTTAACGACCGAACTGCGGGACGAATTAGGCTACCGGGAACAACCGCCCGAGCGGGGCGACCTATTGGTCAGCGTGGCTTGGCGCGGGCTGGAAAGCAATCGGGCGCGGCTGGGATTCGGGCAAACCGGCGGCTCCATCAAAGACGATCCCGGCGCCGTTCCGACTCCTTTTACAGTTAGGTCAAATCTTTTGCCGCAAATTAAACAAACCGGGAATGGAGATGATTTGACCGGACTTCGCTTTTCGGGCGACCGGACCAGATTTCTGGAGCAGGCGACCTTCGGTCCGACAACCGCGCTCGAAAACCGGATTCACCGGCTGGGCGTGCGGGTATGGCTGAGCGAACAATTCGATATGCCGTATCCTTCGGCGGGTAATCCCTACCCCGGGTTTACGCTAAAGCCGACTAATCCGCCGGCAGACTGCAACGGGATTATCGACAATGATATTCCCGACCCCGACCCGTTTTGTTATATCAATCATTACTCGATGTACCCGGTACAACACTGGTTCTACAAAGAGGCATTTTACGGCGACGCGCAACTTCGCCACCGGGTCGCCTGGTCCCTGGCGCAGCTTTGGGTTATTTCCGGCGTTGAAATCCAGCAGTCGAGCCATATGACGGCTTATCACAAGATTTTGAGCCGAAACGCCTTCGGTAACTGGCGAACATTAATGCAGGAAATGACATTAAATGCCGGAATGGGTAACTATCTGAATATGCGGGCTTCAACGCGCTTCAGCCCGAATGAAAATTTTGCCCGCGAGATCTTGCAGCTTTTCAATACCGGACTTTTTATGCTTAATCCCGACGGCACCCGGCAGCTGGATGGGCAGGGCAATCCGATTCCAACCTATGACCAGAATACCGTCAATAATTTTACGAACGTTTTTACCGGCTGGAACCTATGTGAAATAGCCGGCTGCCCGAACCGGGTTCCGGGCGCCCCGAATTACAGCGACCCGATGATCATCGTAAACCCGAACAATCATGATTTAACAGCCAAAACGCTGCTTTCATATCCGGGTTCAGCGGCGACCATGAATATTCCGGCGTGCACCGGTTGTACGGGAACAACCGTTACGTCCTACGCCAATAGTTCGCTAAATCAGGCGCTGGATAATATCTACAATCACCCGAATGTTGCACCGTTTGTCAGTCGATTTTTGATCCAGCAGCTCGTCACCGGTGACCCGACGCCGGCTTATGTCGGACGGGTTGCCGCGGTTTTTAACGCTAACCGGACAAGCCCGACACAGTTGAAAGAAGTGATCAGAGCAATTCTGCTCGACCCGGAAGCCCGCGGCGACGTCAAAACAGACCCCCGCTACGGCAAGCTGCGCGAGCCGGTTTTGTTTTTGACAAATATCGCGCGGCAGTTTGATGTGCGCTCGGCTGACCGAACGAGCTTGAGCGACGGCGTTTTAACAAACGAAACAAACGCTCTCGCCCAGACTGTCTTTATGGCTCCCTCGGTTTTTAATTTTTACCCGCCGGATTATGCGGTTCCGGGAACGGAATTTAGGGGACCCGAATTTGCGGTTTTCACGACCGGCACGTCCATAACCCGAATCAATCTTATAAATACACTGGTCTTTAACAAGATCAATGTAAACGCGAACCGGAATGTAACCCGGGGAACTTCGCTCAGTTTGGAGGAAGTCCAGCTTCAGGCGGAAAACGATCCGAGCGGCAATCAGCTGATGGAGCTGCTGAATGTAAAAATGATGCACGGCACAATGTCGCCGCAGATGCGCAATACGATTCTTAATGTCGTGTTGACCGTCCCGGACTCAAACCCGCTGTTGCGGGCGCAAAGAGCCGTTTACCTGGTCGCGACATCATCGCAGTATCAAGTACAGAGATAGATTAGAGAGTTTAGAGAGTTTGGGAATTTTAAGAGAATCGTTTAAGAAGTTCGGGAAAAAGTTTAGGAAATTTGAGAAGTTCGGAAAAGTTTTTACTACTCCAACTTCCTAAACTTCCCAAAACCCGAGAAGATTTATGAAACAGAACAGACGCGAATTTTTAATAAAATCTGGCGCTTTGAGCATGTCGGCGCTGGCAACGCAAATGCGGCATTTCGGGTTGATGAGCGCGATGGCGCAGAAGACGGATGACAAAAAGGCTGCCGTACCGGGTGATTACCGCGCGCTTGTTTGTATCTTTTTGCTGGGCGGCAATGACGGCAACAATTCCGTAATCCCGCTTCACGGCAATAGCACGCTCAGCACCTATGCAACGTATGCCGCCCTCAGAAATCCGCAGGGACTGGCACTTACGCAGAATAGTCTCTTGCCCTTCAATGTTCCGCGCATGGGTAATCTGACCTACGGATTACCCCAAACTTTCGGCGTTGGGGCAAATAACGGTCTTTATGAGCTTTGGGGACAGAATAAGCTGGCGATTATCACCAATGTCGGGACGCTCGTCAAACCGACCAACAGAGCGCAGATGTCCGATTTTACGCATCCAAAGCCTTTCAATATGTTTTCGCACACCGACCAGGCGGCGCAATATCAAGCCGGGCGCAGCGATCGGTCAGCCCTTACCGGATGGGCTGGACGGATTTCTGACAGGCGAACCGCGATCGATAATCCGGGTGGCATAATTCCGATGATTACATCGATTGCCGGTGCCCAGCTTTTTACGTCGGGGTCAAATACGCTGCCGATGGGTATTGCTCCGGCACCGATCGGGTTGAATCAGGTATTGAATCCCGAGGGTTATGACCAATCGGTCGACTCTCAGGCGCAGCTTTCCGCTTTAAATAGCCTTAGGACACAGGATTTAACTTCGGATCTGGTTGCAGCCGCCAGCCATATTACCGATCAGTCCATAATAGTCAATGCCTCGCTGCAGAACTCGCAGGAAGTCACGGTTGCGTTTCCCAATTCAAGCATCGGCAACCAACTTAAGCAGGTCGCGCGAATTATCAAAAAGCGTGGTGATCTGAATGTTACACGGCAAATTTTCTTCTGTCAGATCAATGGATTTGATACGCATTTTAACCAGGTAGCCGTTCAATTGATACTGCTGCAGCAGATGAGTCAGGCAATGCGGGCATTTTATGATGAGATGGTTATACAGGGCATTGCCGATAAAGTTACGCAATTTACGATGTCAGATTTTTCGCGAACTATGAATCCGTCCGGAATAGGCACCAGCGTCGGCTCGGATCATGCCTGGGCGAACCATCATTTCGTAGTCGGGGGCGGAATCACAGGCAGCGATTTCTTTGGTATTAATACAATTAATGGAACGCCATATCCGACGCTGATGCTCGGCGGTCCCGATGATGCCGATCTCGATTCAGCCCCTCGCGGTCGTTGGATCCCGACAACTTCGGTCGAGCAATACGCAGCCACTCTGGCTCGCTGGTTCGGGCTTCCGGAAGCGAATATGGTTGATGTATTTCCGGGAATCACTAATTTCCAGAACGCCAATTTGGGTTTTATGAGTGCAGCTTAATAAAGGCAAACATTATTGAGCGGGCTGTAATGGGCTTTATTAGTTAGGTCTCTTTGCTGAAAAAGTTTTCGCCGGGGGTATTGATAGGGGAATCTAAGATCGTCAGTTGCGGGGACTACTTTCAACACGATTACATTCAACACGATACGTATGCCGATCAGTGTTTGGCTTTTGCGGCGATTGTACGTAAACACAGTGGATAAAGTATTGACTCAACAGAATGTGATGAATATTTTATTTTCGACAATATAAGACCTGATTTTAACGCATTGCGTCTGATAACGTATTGGTCTGATGTTTTTCTGCCAAATAGTAAATTGAAAGAACTTTTATCCAGGCAAAATTCTAATAGTGATCTTCATTTAAAAACCACATTTGGGTTCACCAGAAGTTCATTGAAATTGTTAAATAAAAATCAGCAGGATGAGCAACGGCAGGATTTGTTTGGAACTGAGTGGAATAGGGAATTACTCAAAATTTACAAAGCAATTGGACAATATTTTGTAAAGACGCAACTGCACGAGCACCTTAAGTGTATTCAGAACCGTGGCAGAAAACTTTGGTGGGATAGTCTCACGTTAGCTTGTAAAGGAAGAATTTGTTGTGCCGCAAACGCCTACCTTATGTGGTGATTGTATTTTGAGGGAGTAAATCATCCAATAACGCTTTTTGGGAAACACAGAACAAAGTCGGTCGTCGGTCCCCGTAAACAAAGGGATCCTCCGGGTTATCTTTTGCCGACATTTTTCTTAAAAAGAATTTTCGCTTTTGAATGCTTTTGGTTATCCTATGATTGTAAATTTTTAGCGAATGAATTCAATACGAATGGTGTTTACTCATTTAATAGAAGATATGTAAGCCAACGATTAATACCACATTGGATCATTGAAAGATCAGAAGATAAAGAGCCAAATTCAGCTGATTTTAATCGGTGGATTAACAGAAATTTTTGGCAATGCAAAGTGATAGCTGTAAGTCTCTGAAAAGAGAAGCGTTGAGGGGTATTTACGATTACTTTGAAATAACGACTGACAACACTTTCAGGTAACCGGAAAACTTATAAAGTACCTGAATAGTTAAATAACATCTTTCGCGTCCGATAATAAAGATTATGTTATTAAATTATTGGTTATTAGCTTTAACCTGGTCGAATGCTTCTTTTAATGCCTGCAGAACATCTTTTTTGACAAATTCGCTTTTATTCGCAAATTTTATTTCCAGATTAAAACTATTATCAGTTGAAATATATCGGAAAATATTTTCCGGAATTGTTTTTTCGTATTTCTTACCGGGGCTTTCGACGCTTTTATTTTGAGGTCTCGCGGTATTTCTGATTTCTTCGCGCTTTAAGCCTCTGGACGTAATTTTTTGAACAAAATCGAGCATCGCCGCATCGTCGAATTGTCTGGCAACTTCAAGCAGTGTCGATTTAGCCGAAATACTTGCCTCGCGACATTTTTCGCGGATTTTCTGTGGAATTCCGGCAATTGCCATCGATTCGGTCACGGTTGTGCGGCTTTTCGAGATTTTTTTGGCAATTTCTTCGTGTGTGTAACCGTAAGATTCGGCGAGCGCGGCGAGACCGTCGGCTTCTTCCCAGATGGTTAAATCCTTTCTTTGCAGATTTTCGATCAGCGCAATTTCGGCGATCGACTTTTCATCAATATCGAGCTCGATACACGGAACTTCTTTTAAACCAGCCAGATTGGCGGCACGCCAACGTCGCTCGCCGGCAATTATCATCCAGTTTCCGGTTTCGCGAACAGGTTTCACCAGTAAAGGTTCGAGCACGCCTTTTTGTTTGATGGAGCTTGTCAATTCGGTCAAATCTCCGATCTCGACGCGCGGTTGATCGGGATTCGGCTCAATTTGATTGATCGGAATGATTTTGCCGATAGTCCGGTTTGTTTTGACAAACTCTTCGACATAGTGCGCGTCATGACGCATTTTAATATCGGTCGGAAGACCTCTTTTAACCACGTTTTAAGACCTCCTCGCTAAGTTTCAGATACTCGTTTGCACCGGATGAATTAGGCGCATAAGAAAAAATAGTCTCTTTATGCGCGGGCGATTCTTCAAGCCGCACGCTTCTCGTAATAATTGTCTTAAATGCTTTCGCCCCGAATACTTTGCGAATATGGGCTTCGACATCTTTAGAGAGCGCGGTTCGTTTATCAAAAAGCGTCACGAGGACGCCCAGCAAATCTAATTCCGGGTTGGGACGTGATTTAACTTTTTCGATGGTTTCCAGAAGATCATCAGTTCCCTCCAAAGCAAAATATGATGATTGGATCGGAATTAAAACATGGGTTGCCGCAACAAGCGCATTAACCGTAATAATTCCGAGGGTCGGCGGCGTATCAAAGAGTATTAGATCATACTCCTGGCGAATCAACTCAATTCTGTCACGGAGTCTGAAAATCGCATCAAAATCGCCGACCAGTTTGGCTTCGAGTTTGGCAAGGCTGATCTTCGACGGAACAAGATCGAGTTTTTCAACCTTTGTTTTATGGATAAAATTCGACCAGGGCTGTTCGATCTCCGTGAGGAGCTCGAATGCGCTACCATTGATCTCTTTCGATTCGATAAAAGAAAGCGAGCTGTTCCCTTGCGGATCGAGATCAATTAGCAGTACTCTCTTTCCCTTCAAAGCACATGCCGCCGAAAGATTTATGGCGGTTGTGGTTTTCCCGACACCGCCTTTTTGGTTTGCAATGACAATTATCATTTTTGGTAAATTAGAAATTAGCCGATTAAGTCAGGCCAGTCTTCTTTAGGCTGGGGCAGATCACTCTCTATCGATGCTTCCGAATTGCTTGACGCTGCAGAAATATCGAGAACTTTTTGTTCCGCAAAAATGGCGCAATCCGAACGTAAAGCGAGCGCGATCGCATCCGACGGTCGGGCATCGAGCGCGATGGTCTTTCCGCTCTCGTCCGCTAATTCAATAAGTGCATAAAAAGTATTTTCGCGTAAGTCCGTAATGATGACACGCACAACTTTATACCCTATCTCAGTGATCAAATTGCGAATCAAATCATGAGTCATCGGTCTCTGCGGAACGATTTTTTCGATTTCCAGAGCAATCGCATTGGCTTCGAAAGCCCCGACCCAGATTGGCAGAATGGTATCCGAATCAACACCTTTCAGGACAACGATTGGTGAATTGCTGTTGGGATCCATTATTAATGCACCGATTTTTACTTCAACTAACATTTTATTAATTATTAAGTGGGAATTTTACACCATTTTACCAAATAAACTATTGGTTTTGCATTCGGTAATTTTGACATTAACAATTTTTCCCAAAAAATCACCTGCGGCTTCAAAATTGATAATCCTATGACAAGTCGTATGACCGTTCAAAGTATTTTTCGAACGGCTTGAAAAACTTTCCGCCAAAACTTTATGTGTTTTATCAAGCTGATTCTGTAAACCATTAAATTGACTCATCTTTAAGGTTTTTTCAAGTTCCAAAAAGCGTTCTGTTTTTTTTGTTTCCGAAACATCGTCGGGTAATTCAAAAGCCGGCGTTCCAGGGCGCGGCGAATATTTGAACATATAAGCCATATCGAATTGGCAATATTCAGCCAGTTTGACGGAATCCTGAAAATCTTCTTCCGTTTCGCCGGGAAAACCGACGATGATGTCGGTTGTTAATGAAATGTCGCGGCGGCTCGAGCGGATCTTATCAATTCTTCTTAAATAATTTTCGATCGTGTGTCCGCGGCGCATTTTTTTTAAGATCCGGTCGCTTCCCGATTGAACCGGAAGATGAACCCAGTTGCATAAATTTTCATTTTCATCGATCGCATCGACAATATCCGTGTGAAAATCCCTCGGGAAAGAGGTCGTAAATTTGATTCTTTCGATACCCGTCGCGGCGACCGCACGGAGCAATCTGGAGAACGGGGTTGCCCCGTTAAATTTTTCAAGTCCCGTCTCAGTTTTCGGACGGTAACTGTTGACGTTTTGACCGATTAGATGAATTTCCTTGACGCCCTGACGGCGCAGGTCGAGAACCTCTCTGATGATGTTCGAAGCCGGAAGACTGCGTTCTCTGCCTCTCGAAAAAGGGACGATGCAGTAGGTGCAGAATTTGTTACAGCCTTCGATGATCGGGACAAATGCGACGTAGGGCGAATGTCTCTGTTTGTCGGAAACAGACCAGTCATAGTTCTCCTCACGTTCACCTAAATCGATGAATTTATTTTGCCTTCCGAGCGAGTTTTCAATCGCCTTCGAGATGCGTCCGACGGCTTTAGTTCCCAATACAAAATCGATTCCTTCGTTCTTTTTGAAAAGCGTTTCCCCTTCAAGTTGAGCAACGCACCCGAGAACGCCGACCAGTGCCGACTTATTTTGTTTTGTTTTACGAACTTGTCCGATCCGCGTGTATAGCTTGTGCTCAGCTTTTTCGCGTACCGAGCAGGTGTTAAAGAGGATCACCTCGGCAGCATCTTCATCCGGCGTGATTTCAAAACCGTCCGCTTCGAGCGTGGTGGCAATCCGCTCGGAATCTGATACATTCATTTGACAGCCGAAAGTTTCGAGATAAACTTTTTTCATAACTCTCTCTTGTTGAGATTATTTCTTACCTTATAATTTTAAGAAAATGGAACAAATATTTAACGAAAATAAGCCACGAAAAGCGAAAGATTTCGTTCATTTGCATTTACATACGGATTATAGCCTTTTGCAGAGCGCAATCCAAATCAAGCCTCTCACAGCACGGCTCAAGGAATTGGAGATGAATGCCTGTGCGATCACCGATTACGGCAATCTCTACGGCGCGATAACCTTCTACAACACGCTCAAATCCAACGGGCTTCATCCGATCCTGGGTTATGAAGCGATCTTAACTTTTGAAAGCCGTTTTGACCGCAACGCCGCTTTGAAATCCGGCGAGAGACCCTTTTATCATCTGGTTTTGCTCGCAAAAGATTTGAAAGGCTATCAGAATCTCGTCTATCTCGCATCGAAGGCTTTTACCGAAGGTTTTTATCATAAACCGCGGATCGATCTGGAACTACTGGCAGAGCGAAGTGAAGGCTTGATCGGTCTGACCTCGTGCCGCACCGGTGCGATTCATCATTATCTGTCAAACGGCGATGATCAAAAGGCGCTGGAAAAAGCCAAACAATTTGAAGATATTTTCGGAAAGGACAATTTTTATATAGAAATTCAAGACCACGGTTTGAATGAAGAGGAAAAGATCAACCGCCGGCTGGTCGAATTTACAAAGAAAAACGACTTTTCGCTGGTGGCGGCAAACGAAGCGCACTATCTGACGGAAGATGATTCGAGAGCGCATGAATTGCTGCTCTGCATCGGTGAAGGCAAAACCATCAATGATTCGACCCGCACGAATTTCGGCTGCTCAAAATTTTACGTTCGTTCGACGGAGGAGATGTGGGAAATTTTCGGCGACGAGCTGCCCGATTCGCTCAATAACACTTTAAAAATTTCGGAGATGTGCCAGACGGTTCTGCCGAAGGGCGATGATCTGACGCTGCCCGAATTTCCGATCCCCGTCGATTCAAACTGCCGGACGATCGATGAATATTTTGAAAAAGTCGTTCTCGAAGGCTTTGAAGAACGAAAACAGACGGTTTGGCAACCGCTCGCCGATATCGAAAGGTTAAAATATTCTTATGCGGATTACGACAGACGCATTCAGAAGGAAATTTTAACGATCCGGGACATGGGGTTTCCGGGCTATTTTCTGATCGTCTGGGAATTTATCAGATATGCCGTCGAGAAAGGGATTCCGGTCGGTCCCGGGAGAGGCTCGGCGGCGGGGTCGCTGGTTGCCTATTGTCTGGGGATCACGGATGTTGATCCGCTTCAGTACGATCTGCTTTTTGAAAGATTTCTTAATCCGGAAAGAGTTTCGATGCCCGACATCGATATAGATTTTTGCGTCCGCGGGCGCGCGGACGTGATCAATCACGTGACGGAATTTTACGGGCGTGAATCGGTTTGCCAGATTATTACCTTTGGAACGGTGGCGTCGTTCGTTTATATCGCGACCTTTCTGCTGTCCGATGACGGCAACTTCAAGCCCCTCGAGTTTTGCAAACCCACAAATCATCGCCGCGTCGTCGGCATACCGCCGATCGCCGTGAATCTCTACAAAATCAGTAAAAATAGCCTTGAGCAGATCCAGAGTATATGGTCTATCCGGATTTCTCGCCTCCTGCACTCTCTCAAACGCCGTGTTAGCCGTCATATTTTAATCCTTCCGCAAATTACAAAATTACAAAAAATTACAAAACCCATTCAACTGCGCAGCCTTTGGTTTTCAATTCATTTTCCAAAGTTTTCGAACCCTGGATCCTTAGAGGCTGCGAATAAATTTTCACACACAGATCGGTCTCCAATTTAAAATTCAAAAAAACCTCGCATTTGCCTTTATCCCTGCTCAGAAGCGTCAGCAAACCATCCAAATATGCTTCATTTAATCCTTCGAGCGGAAGCGAAAGCTGCAAATGTCTCGCTTTCTGCGGTACGGCATCCGCCAATCTTTTGGCTTCATCGATGATGATAGTAATTTCAGTCCCGTCGCTCGCCTCAACCTTTCCCTCGGCAATTATTATTTCATCATCTTTTAGGAGCTCCGAATATTTCGTATAGCTTTCCGACCAAGCCAGGCATTTGACGCCGGCGGACTGGTCTTCAAGCCTGAAAATACAAAAGCGGTTGCCTTTTTTGCTGTGTCTGACCTGCATACCCGAAACGATTCCCGCGATCGACATTCGATCACCGACATTGATCCCTTCGCGGTCGGCGATCGTCAGAATCCGCAGGTCGCTTAAAACCTCCTGAAATTCATCGAGCGGATGCGTCGAAAGGAAAAAACCGACCGATGCTTTTTCCTGCTTTGAAAGCTCCGCCTGCGTCCATGGTTCAACGAACGGCAGCACCGCATCCATATCGGAGTGGATAGAACTATCGTTACTGCCCCCGAATAGAATGCTCTGCCCGCGCGACTTGTCATTCCAAACTCTCTGACCATGAGAAATGATCGAATCGATCCCCGCGAAAAGCCTTGCCCGCCAGCTATTGACCGTGACGGACTCCGGTTTCAGAGAATCAAAAGCCCCGGCGGTCGTTAAACTTTCAAACGCCTTACGGTTAACCGAGCCCTGTTCGAGACGCTCCGTAAAATCCAGGACCGAATTGAATCTGCCTTTTTCACGGGCTTCGACGATTGCCTGCACGCTTGATGTTCCGATTCCTTTAATCGCACTCAGTCCATAACGGACTGAATTTTCCAGCGGCGTAAATCCATGGTCGGAATCATTTATATCCGGCGGCAGGAGGCTTAAGCCGGTCGACCTCAATTCGTTTGAATATTTGTAGACCTTCGCGCTGTCCTGCGACTCATGCGATAAAACAGATGCATAAAAATAAGCAGGGAAATGCGCTTTAAGATAAGCAGTCTGGTAAGCCAGGTAAGCATACGCAACGCTGTGGCTCCGGTTAAACCCGTAATCGGCAAACTGCGCCATCAAATGGAAGATCTCTTCCGCCTTTTCACGACCGATCCCGCGCTCGATCGCACCGCTCACAAATTTCTCTTCGTGCTTTGCCATTTCTTCGCGTTTCTTTTTGCCCATCGCGCGGCGCATCATATCGGCTTCGCCTAGACTGTACCCGGCGAGCTTTTGGGCAAGCTGCATGATTTGCTCCTGATATACCAGAATACCGTAGGTATTTTGAAGAATTTCCTTCATTTCAGGCACAATATACTGCACTCTTTTTTCGCCCCGATGTCTTGAGATAAAATCATCGACCATTCCGCCGTCGAGCGGACCGGGACGGTATAAGGCATTCAAAGCCGCCAGATCTTCGAGCTCTTTGGGTTTTAAGCGGCGGCAGATCTCCTGCATCCCCGAAGATTCAAACTGAAAGATCGCTTCCGTTTTACCTTCGCCGAATAATGCCATCGTCTTTTCGTCGTCGAGCGGTATTTTGCTCCATTCAATCTCCACGCCTTTTCTTTGCTTTAAAGATTTTAAGCAATCGCTTATAACCGTAAGCGTCGTCAAAGCAAGAAAATCCATCTTA
>JGI24806J26614_1000374_pt1 | contig 13137 bp, 7 predicted proteins | sample Kansoi200umMDA_FD_26614 | JGI IMG/M metagenome (IMG submission 26614)
GCCACTTTCTCTCCAAACATCGCAAAACGCACGAGTTCTTCATTTGTAAAAACGTTTCCAAGCAACTCGTTGGCAGCCACTACAGCACCTGCCGCACTCGCGGCGCTGGAGCCAATTCCGCTGCCCGGTTTGATCTGTTTGGTTATATTGACCTCAAACCCGATATCCTGTTTTAAAACAGCCAGCATTTCGAGCAGGGGTGCACCCGCCGTATTCAGCGCCGGGTCCGAGGGCAGTGGAAAACCGTCTGTAGTCCGAATGACCACCTCTCTTTTGTCGAGCAGACGGACCTGCATAATATCAAAGGGTTCTGCGAGGCAAAGTCCCAGCACATCGAATCCACAAACGAGGTTGGCAACAGTAGCCGGTGCATGAACAGTGATTTCTTTCATAATTGCAAGTTAGGTGTTCGCTGCCCGGATGATATCTGCAAAAACACCCGAAGCGGTTACTTCAGCACCCGCCCCGGCTCCCTTGATTACCAGTGGCTGTTCGGGATATCGATCGGTATAAAAAAGCACAATATTATCTTTACCATAGAGGTGGAAAAAATCGTGTGCCGGTCCGATATGCTGTAATCCCACAGAAGATTTTCCGTTTTCATAAGTTGCCACAAATTTTAGTTTTTTCCCATCGGAGGCAGCGGCATCATATAGTTTTTTGAAATGCGGTTCTTCCTTCTCCATGGCCAAATAAAAATCCGCCACCGATCCTTCCATGCAGGATGCAGGCAGGAAAATATTGTTGCTGATGTCTTCCATCTCGATAATATTACCCGCTTCCCGGGCAAGGATCATGATCTTGCGCATCACATCGGTTCCGCTCAGATCCAATCGTGGATCAGGTTCCGTATATCCTTCATCCTGGGCCTGTTTCACAACGGCCGCGAATTTCGATTTCCCGTCGTAATGATTAAATACAAAATTTAACGTACCGCTCAGCACCGCTTCAATTTTCCGGATCTTATCACCACTGTGCAGCAGGTCGTTAAGTGTTCCGATTACAGGCAGTCCCGCCCCCACATTGGTTTCAAAAAAATAGGCGGCATTAAATTCCTTTGCGAGATCCTTGAGCCGGCGGTAATAAATATATGGTGAAGAACAGGCAATCTTATTGCAGGCTACCACGGATATACTCTTCTGAAGCAGGTGTTCGTAACCCAAAGCCACTTCCTTATTGGCTGTGATATCTACGAATACAGAATTACGCAGGTTTTTGGAGTGAATGATCTTAATAAATTCGCGGAGTTGCATGGGCTCCGCTTTATCCAGTTCATCCTGCCAGTTATTGAGATCGATTCCTTCTTCCTGGATCAGCATGCGGCGGCTATTTGCCAATCCGATAATGCGCACCTGTAAACGAAGCTTGTCAAACAGGAAATGCTTTTGCTGGGCCAGTTGCTGAATCAGTCTTTTACCGACATTTCCCGTTCCCGTAATAAAGAGGTTCAACTGTTTATAAGTGGCTTCAAAAAATTCTTCGTGTAATACATTCACAGCCTTCTTTACATCCTTGGTGGAAATCACTGCCGAGATATTTCTTTCTGAAGAACCCTGTGCGATCGCCCGAACATTGATCCCATTCCGGCCGAGAACACCGAATAATTTTCCGCTGATACCCGGATGACTTTTCATATTGTCTCCGACGAGTGCTACGATGGCCAGCTCTTCTTCCACGATTAAAGGCAAAACCGTACCGGCCTGGATCTCGGGCGCAAAAGTTTCGTCGATCGAAACTTTTGCGATGGCCGCCTGGGAACTGTCTACGCCCACACAAATAGAGTGTTCCGAAGAAGCCTGGGTGATCAGGATCACATTAATTTGTTGCCTGGATAAAGCTTCAAATAGTCGTTTTGAAAATCCCGGGATGCCGATCATACCACTTCCTTCCAGGCTCAGCAGGGCAATCCGGTGAATACTGGATATCCCGCGGATGCTGTTTCCCGGCGTACTGGAAACTTTTTCAATGAGGGTGCCGGGATCTTCGGGGGCAAAGGTGTTCTTGATCCACACGGGAATTCCTTTATTCATGACTGGCTGAAGAGTGGGTGGGTAAATGACCTTGGCGCCGAAATGCGAAAGTTCCATGGCTTCCTGGTATGAAATATCGGGTATCACCCTTGCGTTGCTGACCAGGCGCGGATCGGCTGTCATCATACCGGAAACGTCGGTCCATATTTCAATTCCCTTACTGTCCAGCACATTTCCATAAATCGCGGCAGTAAAGTCAGAACCTCCCCTGCCAAGTGTAGTTGTGATTCCCTGGGCATCAGAAGCAATAAAACCCGGCACGATATAGAGTGCAGCCGGGGCATGCTGAAAATAAGCAATCATTTTTTTTCGCGTCGAAGGGAAATCCACCAGCGCATGATTATAACGGGAGTCGGTAATAATCAAATCCCGGGAGTCTTTCCAGTTATTGGGAACGTCCATCGCGGTAAGGCTGGCGGATATTATCCTGGACGATAATAATTCTCCAAAACTGAGTACACAATCTTTTGTTCTGGCAGAGAGTTCCCGGAGCAGGAAAATTCCCTTGAAAATATCTTCCAGTTCATTGCATGTTTTTTTTACCATACTCAGAATACTGCTTTGGCTGGTGACCGGGATCAGCTCCCGGACCGTTTCGAGATGCCTTTGTTCAATCGCCTTCAGGGATTCAGAATATCTTTCGTCACCCGCAGCGGCGGCCGAGGCACAATGCAATAAGCTGTCCGTAACACCACCAAGCGCCGATACAACTACAATGGTTTTGTCTTTTTTCATTGCATTCCGGATAATGGCAATGCATTTACTGATACTCGCCGCATTGGCGACTGAGGAACCTCCAAACTTAAGAACCTGCATAAAATAAAATTGAAAAAAAGAAATTTTGAAAAAGAAAGCTGGCTTTACAAGCAGCCCTTGCCCGGGAATGATATATGATTGTGCAACCCCTAAAGGGTCGTTGTAATAATAGCAATAGTGGCACCGGTTGTGCGGGTAATAACGGGAATATTGTTAATATGATAGACCGGATGATGCATGAGGTAAAAAGAGAGTCAAAGCTAATGAATTATATTAATGAAAATGAAACAAATCGTGATAAATTATACTATATCCAATGAATTTTCCCTATTGTTTTGATTTCCACCTTATATATTGCTCGATTTGTTGAATGAATTTTAAATTCGCTTATGAGTAATCAAGCGACCGGCTTACAGGAATTTAAAAATCTTGTTGGCATAAAGTTCCAGTTGTATAACAGCCTGTTTACATCCCTTCCGTTTCACCGGATAGAAAAAACGGGTATTTTATTATCCCTGCTGCTTACTTATTGTGAAGAGGGATACCATAAAAAACAAAGCCCGGTTCAGATCATAGAAGATTTTTTCAGCAAGCACAATCCGGAAGGTGCGAAACGGGAAAAATCAGATATCCTTTTTCGGTTTGTACAATATGTGGAGCGCCAGGTAGTGCTTTTTGATGCCCTCGAAGACGCTGCTTTTACCGGTGTCAATGATATGGGCGGAACCGGTACACTCAAGCACCTTTCTTCTGAAATCATCCAGTACGAAAAGGAAAAAGAACTGAAAACCAAACTGGAAGATTATGCGGTAAGACTGGTACTGACGGCCCATCCTACCCAGTTTTATCCGGGGCCCGTGCTCGGCATTATCAATGACCTTTCCCGGGCCGTTATTCATAATAATGCTGCTGAGATAAATACATTCATGCAGCAATTGGGCAAAACCCCCTTTCTCAAAAAACAAAAACCCACTCCCTACGATGAGGCAGTCAGTCTCATATGGTACCTGGAAAATGTTTTTTATCATGCGGCCGGAAAAATTCTGTCCACCCTGAAATCGCAGTTCCCGGATGCAGTCAGCGACAGGAACCCCATTATCCAGATGGGATTCTGGCCAGGCGGAGACCGTGATGGCAATCCCTTTGTAAAATCGGATACCACGGTGAAAGTGGCCGAATCCCTGCGGGCAGCCCTGTTACGCTGTTATTATTTTGACGTCCGGCGCCTGAAACGCAGGCTGACCTTTAAGGAAGTGGACCTGATCATTGCAGAATGGGAAGATAAATTATACCACGAGTTGTTTACACCTGATCCCGGAAGACCATTCCACTTCGCCGATATGCTGAAATCCATGCTCAAGATTCGTGAAATCCTGATCTATCAGAATAATGGATTATTCCTGAACCTGGTTGACAATTTTATCAGCAAGATGCGTATTTTCGGGCTTCATTTCGCCACGCTCGATTTGCGTCAGGAAAGTTCCGTGCATGAAAAAGTATTGGATATCATCAATGACCGGGAAGAAATATTTCCGGATAATTATGAATCCCTGGAGGAAAAAGAAAAAATAAAAATACTCGCACATCAGAAGGCCATTTCAAAAACAACGTTTTCAGATGAACTGACTGAAGATACACTTGCCAGTGTTCGTGCAATGAAAATCATTCAGGAAAAAAATGGGGAGGACGGGTGCAACCGCTATATCATCAGTCAGTGCAACAGTGCCAGGAATATGATGGAAGTGTACGCATTGTTCCTGCTGGGGGGCTGGAAAAAAGACCAGATCAACCTGGATATCATTCCACTTTTTGAAACCGTGGATGATCTGCAAAATGCGGCAGCTATTATGAGTACTCTTTATGCCAACCCGGAATACCGCGGGCACCTGAAAAGAAGAAATGAGACACAGACGATTATGGTTGGATTTTCAGACGGCACCAAGGATGGAGGATACCTGATGGCTAACTGGAGTATTTATAAAGCGAAGGAAGAACTCACCCGGATTTCCACCGAACATGGGATAAGGGTTGTTTTTTTTGACGGTCGTGGAGGACCTCCGGCCAGGGGTGGAGGAAAAACACACCGTTTTTATTCCTCGCTGGGGAAAAATATTGCCAACAAGGAAATTCAGTTGACGGTTCAGGGCCAGACAGTCAGTTCAAATTTTGGTACGGTGGATGCAGCTCAATTCAATATTGAGCAGCTCGTTCATGCCGGTATTGCCAATGATTTGTTTTCGACACGTAAAGTAACGCTAACTGAAGATGAAGAAGTACTACTTTCTGAAATGGCAGAAAGCAGTTATCACGCATATGCCGGTTTGAGGGATCACGATCATTTTACGGAATACCTGAGCGAAGTGAGTCCCCTGCAGTTTTACGGGGAGACCAATATTGGAAGCCGGCCAAGTAAAAGAAAGAACTCCGGTAAACTTGAATTAAAAGATCTGCGGGCGATTCCGTTTGTGGGTGCATTCAGCCAGTTAAAACAAAATGTTACCGGATACTATGGGGTTGGTGCGGCTTTACAGGAGATGGAGAAAAAAGGAAAATGGAAACAGGTTAAAAGTTTATACCTGAATTCACCCTATTTTAAGACCCTTCTTGATAACAGTGAAATGGCAATGAAAAAATGCTTTTTCCCCCTTACCGAAACCTTTTCGAAACATCCAAAATTCGGAAAAATATGGATGATGATTTATAATGAATTCGAACTGACGAAAAAATACTTGTTCAAACTCTCTGGTAAACAAGAACTTATGTCAGATTATCCAATCGAACAATTATCCATCCAAATGCGGGAGAGGATTGTTCTTCCCCTCAGTACCATTCAGCAATATGCGATTGTAAAATTCCGGGAAGCGGAAAGTTCAGGTTCTGGAATGAAGGAGATTTATGAAAAACTGATTATCCGCTGTTCTTTCGGAATAATTAATGCAGCCAGGAACTCAGCCTAAGGGTTTTTACTTAAATTAGTGGTATAAAAATTGCACAATATCCTGTGCTTGTTTAAGGTATTAACGGGAATTAATTATTTTCGAAAATCTGACATCCCTGTTTCTTTTTTGATTTTTCCTTTTCCATGAAAGTAGCTTCCGTTGAGTCAGACCGGTAATTGAGCTTCCTGCGATCTTTAAGATTTGAATTCAATAGCAGTAAAACAATGATCAAACGAGTTTTCGGGAATTTATATTTTTTGACCTTTCTCAACGGCTTCCTGCTGGCTTCCCTTTTTTATTTTAAAATGGAAGCAAATTATGAGAAAGAGCTCTTCCGGGCCATCCGTTCAGATATAAATACTAAGATAAAATCAACCGAGTCCAGGGATTCGATAGCCGTCAAAGTCATGCATTCCATTCATGCCCTGATGGCTAACCGTAATCCTGTTTTTGAAGGAAAACAATTTGACGGGATCAAATCAGAACTTATTGAGCCTACTTCATTTGACCTGATGACGGCCCAGGGTGCCTGTGGGAGTTTTTCCATGGTGTTGGCCAGGACTCTACAGGGATATCAATACGATGTCAGAATTGCCCAGATGAAATCAGGAGGCAAATTCGCAGCACACAATATTGTTGAAGTGAAAACGGAATACGGCTGGGTGGTGCTGGACCCCTTTTATGATGTCTATTTTGTGAATCAAAGCGGACGGATGGCGAGTTTTGATGAGGTAAAGAATAATTGGAACTATTATAAGAAACAGTTGCCAGCCAATTATGACATGGACTACAAATATGAAGACGTACGATATGCCAACTGGACAAAAATCCCTGTTATTCTGCCGGCCATAAAGAAAATTATGGATCTTACTTTAGGGAAAGAGACCGCAGATACAGTTTCCGTCAGGACCTATTTCCTAAGAAAATTCGATATATGTTTTGCACTTACCCTCGTTCTTTTTATCCTGGTATTCGGTTTCACCGTTGTCCAGCTGATTCAGAAAAAAGTATTTCCCCAGAAAAATATTCCGGTTACCTTTTCCAATATTTACAAATATCTCCGCCTGCGTTTATTAAGTAACCAGACCGTTTCGGAGCAGAGCCACATCTGACTGTTCTTCCAAAGATTTACGCGCCTTTAGTAAAGCTTTCCCACATATCCACATTTAGTCGGCTTTCTGCCATCATTCTCCGGCACATCCTTGCACATTATTTATATTTGAATCCTTAAACAGTCAGGATGCTCAAAGTTGGTGTATTTGGCACAGGACATCTCGGGAAATTTCATCTGAACAACTGGAAACTGATCCGGGAGGCAGAAGTGGTTGGATTCTACGACCCCAGTGACCAGACGGCAAAAGAAGTTGCCGAAAAATACCAGATTAAAAGATATAAGGATCCGGGTGAACTATTGGACAATTGTGACGCAGCTGATATCATTGCGCCCACGACCGCGCATTTCGATCTCTGTGAAATGGCTATTCGAAAAGGTAAACATGTATTTGTTGAAAAGCCGCTGGCCAACGACATGGATGAGGCAAGAACCCTGCTGAAACTGGTAAAAGAATCGAATATCAAATTGCAGGTAGGTCATGTGGAAAGGTTTAATCCCGCCTTTCTTGCTCTGGAAGGCACTCCCCTTCAACCCATGTTCATAGAAGTTCATCGCCTCGCAGAATTCAATCCAAGAGGAACAGAAGTGAGTGTAATCCTGGATCTGATGATTCATGATATTGATATTATTCTGCATATTGTGAATAGTGAAGTGAAAAATATTTATTCCAGTGGGGTCGCCGTGATGACCGATACTCCCGATATTGCCAACGTCCGCATTGAATTTAACAACGGATGCGTAGCCAACCTGACTTCCAGCCGGATTTCCATGAAGAAAATGCGAAAAATGCGCATATTCCAGAAAGATGCCTATATCGGGGTGGATTTCCTGAACAAGAAGGCTGAAATCATCAGCCTGGGTCATCCCGATCATAAAGGAGACGGATTTTCTTTCGATATAGAAACCATGAATGGAACAAAATCCATTTTAGTCAGGAATCCGGAAGTACCCGAAGTCAACGCTATTCTGATGGAACTGGAGAAATTTACGGCGTCCATTCTTCAAAATAAGCCTACTCTTGTCTCGGAACTGGATGGCTACCGGGCCATGGATATTGCCCACCAGATCCTTCAGAAAATAAAATACAACTCCATCAACAGCTGATACATGTTGCACGCGGGAAGAAAGATCCATATCACCTGGTACGTGCTGAGCGATTTTATATCGGCTGTCCTTTCCTGGATGATTCTTTATTTTACCCGGCGCGCTTTATTAAACGAACCGATTTTTGTAGAAGGAAACCTTTTTCTCAACAACCGCTTCTGGCTGGGACTCATGCTTATTCCGGCGGGCTGGATTGTCTTTTATGCGCTAACCGGGATTTATCATTCGATTTATAAAAAATCCCGGTTAAATGAATTTTCCAGGACCGCCATCTCCAGCCTGATCGGGTGTACCATCCTGTTTTTTGCGATTGTAATCAACGACCCGCAAACGGATTACCGCTATTATTATAAAGCTTATTTTACTTTCCTGATCTTACACTTCACCATTACCTGGATCGGCAGGTGGATCCTGCTTTCCTATGCAAAAATGCAGATCCGCAAAGGAAAAATTGTTTTTAACAGCCTCCTGCTGGGCTCCGGTCCTATCGGAGCAAAGACTTATGAAGATACAGTCGGTGGGCTCCGGGCAATCGGTTATCTGTATACCGGTTATGTACAACCGAATTCAACTACTAACGATATGCATATTCCCCTCACCTGTCTGGGACATGCAGAACAGCTGGAAGAACTGGTTGACCGTGAAAATATTCAGCTTGTAGTGATTGCACTCGACAGATCTGACCAGGAAGCGGCAGAGAAATTGGTGCAACGACTGAGTGAAAAAGATGTAGAGATCAAAATCATCCCCGACATACTTGACATTCTATCCGGCTCCGTAAAAACCAGTAACCTGTTCGGAGCCCTGCTGACTGATATCCACACTGGATTGATGCCCGAATGGCAAATGCACATTAAACGACTTTTTGATTTACTATTTTCCTTGGTCGCGCTGATCCTCCTGTCTCCACTCCTGCTGTATACGGCCATTCGCGTGAAACTCAGCTCTCCCGGGCCCGTGTTTTATTCACAGCAAAGGACCGGTTATAAAGGCAAAAAATTCATGATACATAAATTCCGTTCCATGATTAAGGATGCGGAACGGGAGGGTCCCTGTTTGTCGTCAGCAAATGATGACCGGGTTACCCGCTGGGGGAAAACCATGCGTAAATGGCGAATTGATGAGCTGCCGCAATTGCGCAATGTAATCCGGGGTGAAATGAGCCTGGTAGGACCCCGGCCGGAAAGGCAATTTTATATCGATCAAATCCTGCAGATAACGCCTTATTTTAAATACCTGCTGAAAGTGAAACCCGGCGTCACTTCCTGGGGAATGGTACAATTCGGATACGCTGAAAACGTTGAAGAAATGGTAGAAAGGATGAAATACGACCTTATATATATCGAAAATATTTCCCTGGCTCTGGACTTTAAAATCATGATGCATACTTTACTGACGATTATTAAAGGAAAAGGCCGGTAAATAGTCAACCAGTGCTTATTTGAAAAAAATTTTCATATTACCTGCTTTATTTACAATCATTCAGGCCAGCGCGCAATCGGACTGGAAGCAATCTCTCCATTATGACTTACAGGTAAAATTCAGGCCCGCAGAAAAATCGCTAGACGCACAAATGAAACTCCGGTATTCCAATCATTCTCCCGATACCATTTCCTTCATCTGGTTTCATCTTTGGCCTGATGCATATCGCAACGACCGGACCCTATACAGTGATCAATTACTTGAAAATGGTGACATCCGCTTCTATTTTTCTTCCAAGGAACAAAAAGGTTATATCAACAGCCTCGATTTTCGGGTGAATGGAAGTCCCGCCAGCATTACGAACCACCCGGAATTTATTGACGTGGTGAAATTAATCCTGCCGGCCCCTTTATTACCCGGCGATAGTGTTTCCATCTCTGTATCCTTTCACCTTCGGTTCCCTTATAATTTTAATGGTAATGGTTATAGCCCGCATCATTTTGAATTGAGAAACTGGTACCCGGAACCTGCGGTATATGATGTGAAAGGGTGGCACCCGATGCCGTTCCTTACGCAGGGCGGCGCCTATCACGAATCAGCAGATTATATGGTTGAAATAGAGGCCCCCGCTGCTTATCATATAGCGGCCGGAGCTGTAGCGGATAGCCTTTCCGGAAGCGCAGCAATAAACAGGGTTCGATTCACCATGAAAAACGCAAATTCATTTGCCTGGATTGCCGATAGCCGATACCAGGTTAAAACGGATACCCTGGCATCCAGCTCGCATGCACCAATCCGGATTCAGTATTTTTACACCCCAAAAAATTCCGTCGACTATAGTAAGTTGCTGGCGACCGTAAAATCAGAACTCCGCCTGCTTTCTGAGTGGCTTGGCCCCTACCCCCATCAATCCATCAACATTATATCGGCCGCCCCTATGGAGGATCAGAATTTTTCGGGCCTGGTTTGCACAGGTGCAGAAACCATCAAAGACAAATGGCAAAATCCCCTGCGTCAGTCTTTACTGGGACAATGGTTTCAAACCCAGTTGCTAACTGACCAAAGGAACCAACCCTGGTTTTCAAAAGGGTTCATCAGCTTTTATAACCAGCGTTTAATCCAAAACTTCCTGCCGCCGGTTCCCGGTCAAACTCCATTGTCAGACAATCTCTGGTTGCGGGTGGCGGAAAATGAAAAAACAACCCAGCCCATCGTGACGCCTGCGCCTGAATTCAGTACGCGGAATGATTCGCTCATTCCTTCAATAAAAGCGGGAGCATGGCTGGAACAATTGCAGGATTCCATCGGAAGGAAACGTTTCGATGATAATATGCATAAATATTTTTCCAACTGGCAATTCAAACATCCATACCCATCGGATTTTGAAAGAGCCATGGGTGTTGGTACGGGCAAAAACCTTGAGCCCATGTTTAATAAACTGAACGGAACTGAATCCCTTTCCGGCAGCCATGTAAAACGAGTTCTTAAACCTGCATTTATTATTTCTGCCAGAAATAGCGAACAGTATAATTATATCGGACTGGCTCCGGTACCAGGCTATAACCGATATGATGGTTTTATGCTGGGCGCGGTGATCCATAACATTAACCTGCCCGAAAATAAATTTGAATTTCTTATGACTCCCCTCTATGCTTTTGGGTCCAGCAGACTGGAGGGTCTTGGAAGGCTGAGCTATTCCTGGTACCCGGGAACTCACCTCAGCCGTGTCAGTTTCGGAATCAACGGTGGCCGGTTTGCGACCAACAGGGCCACAGATAGCACCGGTAAAATTTTATATGAGAGTTTTTCGAAACTGGTTCCCTTTATCCGGGTGGATTTCAAATCCTCCGGCCCGAGAAGCAGTGCCAGCAAATGGATGGATTTTAAAACTTACCTGATAACGGAAAATACCTATGGGCAATATTTTGTGTCATCAAAAGACTCCCTGATCCATCCGAATTCAGTCAGCTCCAGCTTCCGCTATGTAAACCAGATCAGTCTCAACCTGAACGATGACCGTGCCCTATATCCTTATAACCTGAGGGCGGAATTCCAGCAAAGTGAATTATTTTTCCGGATCAACCTGCACGCAAATTACTTTTTCAATTATCCGGATGGCGGCGGACTTCAGGTTCGTTTTTTTGCATCAAAATTCGGCCTATGGAACGAAAATAATAATTCATCAGTCTCCAGGTTTGAACCAAAACTATTGGGTGTTAACGGTGATGAAGATTATTTGTATGAAGACTATTTTATCGGCCGGTCTGCATCCTACGCCATCGAAAATACATCCATTCCCAATGGCGGACTGCCTGCCCAGCAAATCATGAACCGGGACGGAGGATTAAAATTACGGATCGATGCTTATGATTATGTGCAGGGAAAATCAGCGAACTGGGTCAGTTCATTGAACTTTAACACCACCCTTCCCCAAAAACTATTTCCTTTTCCCCTCCCAATCAGGATTTTTTTTGATTTTGGAACCTATGCAGAAGCCTGGGAAAATAATCCGCCAACCAGTCATTTCCTCTATGTGGGTGGTATCCAGTTAAGTTTATTTAAAAATCTGCTGAATATCTATGCTCCCCTGATCTACAGCAGTGATTTTAATGATGCGCTGGGAACTATTAATTTCGGAAGAAAAATTACTTTCAGTATTGATATACAGAATATCAATTACAAAAAATTAATTCGGAAAGCAGCCGGATCATGAGTTCACCAGCGCACGATATCAGTTATCTGGACCGGAATAAAATCGATATCGGTAAATGGGACCATTGTATACGCAAGGCTACCAACGGATTGATTTATGCCAGGTCCTTTTACCTGGACATCATGGCCAAAAACTGGTCAGCGCTGATATTGAATGACTATGAAGCTGTTATGCCTTTAACATGGAACCGGAAATACGGGATATCCTATTTATATCAGCCTGCTTTTATAGCCCAGCTGGGGTTGTTTTCGCCTATCCAACAGGACGTAAAAATATTTGAAAATTTCCTCCTCCAGTTAAGTTCACATTTCAGGTTTTGTGAGATCCACTTAAATTATGGTAATCCCTCCCTGGATAACCCGGTCCGTGCAAACTATATCCTGGACCTGGAAAAACCATATCCTGCATTAAGGAAAAATTACAAGAAAAGACTGGTAGAAAATTTGCTGGAATCTTCTTTGTTTGAACTGCAGTATATGCACTCAGTGGATTATCAGAATACGATCCGCCTGTATAAAAATGAATATGGCAAAAGATTTTCCCATACCAGGCAGTCCGACTATCAGCACTTTGAAATCTTGTGCACCAGGCTGCAGGAAAACAACATGATTTTTGCCAGGGAAGTAAGAGACAAGACGGGAGACATACTAAACGCAAGCATTTTTTTTAGAGATGAAAACAGAATTTACAATATGATGTCTGTTACGCCGGCGGCGGGCAGAGAGAAAAGGGCACATTTTTATTTACTCGATCAGCTGATCCTTGAATTTTCTTCAAACAAAATAGTGCTGGATCTGGAGGGGTCGGAAATTCCCGGCATCGCGGAATTTTACCGGAAATTCGGTACGGTCAACCAGCCTTATCCATTTTTGAAATTTAACCATCTGCCCTTCCCCCTGAAGTTATTTAAATGAATCCTATGATAAAAAAAGAGCAATACGGTCTTTTATTCATAGTCCTAGGATCAATAGCCCTGAATTTCCTGAATTCTCCTATTGCAGAATTGTTTTTTGATGACAAGGAAATTTTCAAATATGTTGGCCTGGTTATTTATAAGGG
>JGI24806J26614_1000375_pt1 | contig 13117 bp, 12 predicted proteins | sample Kansoi200umMDA_FD_26614 | JGI IMG/M metagenome (IMG submission 26614)
TAACTAGTTCCCCTTTTGCCTGATGTGTTGTATAATGCGCTCAGCATGTACTCTTGAATTTTCAATAAACAAACGGTGGGTATTCATACCGCCGCAAATCATACCAGCAATGTTTTTTCCATAGAACCGGAAGGAATCGTATATGCTTCGAAGATAAATGTGCGGATCAGTGTGGCTGCTATCACCGCAAAAATCGCCGCGTCCACCCATTCTCTCCATCCTGGTTTTTTGTGTTGTCTTGCTGCTTCGGGCCCGATAAACTTTGTGTCTTTTTGCATAGCCAGCCACGGAAAATAAAAGGGCGCAAGTAAGGCAGCAAGCGTATGCTGACCGAGAGAAAATTTTCCAAAAAGTTTGACAAACTCAATAAATATTCCCGGAGTAATAAACCAACCTACAACGGGGATAAACTGCCAAAAAACCCAATGCCTCGGACGTTGTGCCAATTCCTGCATTACCCAGGTATTGTAAAAAGGGACATATGCTTTCCAGGGCTGTTCTCCAGCTTTAGCAAATAATTTCGACGCGCCAAATGATGGAAGAAAAACAAGCACGAGTTGAATAAAATAAATAATGAGTAAATGTTGTAAAGGCATGAGCCTGTTTTTATTGTTAGTGCCCGCCGTCACAAATTTGGGATGGCAAACGGGGTCAAATTTATTATAATAATCCGCGTATTGAAACTAAATGACAGAAAGTTTTGCTAAAGGCGGTAAACGGTTGCCGGTCATCGGTGAATGGCAGTGACAACCGGTGATATTATTATCGCGGCATTACATAGCTTTCCACATCCTCACCGGTAATTGTTTTCGCGGAAAGAATCACCAGCCTTTCCACCACGTTGCGCAATTCACGGATATTACCCGTCCAGTCATACTGTTGCAATAACTTGATCGCGCTCTCGTCTATGTTTTTCTTCGCTATGCCATAATCGGAGCAAATATCATCGAGAAACTGGTCCACCAGCACGGGGATATCGTCGCGTCGCTCATTAAGGGAAGGAACATGAATAATGATCACGCTCAATCTATGATATAAATCAAGCCGGAATGTTTTTTCTTCCACTTCTTTCAGAAGGTCTTTGTTAGTAGCTGCAATAACACGAACGTCAACATTTATATCCTTGTCGGCGCCGACCCTGGTAATTTTTCCTTCCTGTAATGCCCGCAGTACCTTGGCCTGCGCATTCAGGCTCATATCGCCTATTTCATCCAGAAAAAGTGTCCCGCTGTTAGCCTGCTCAAACTTGCCGATGCGTTGTTTGATCGCGGAAGTGAATGATCCTTTTTCATGTCCAAACAATTCGCTTTCGATCAGCTCGGTCGGAATTGCGGCGCAATTCACTTCTACAAGCGGACCTGAAGCACGATTACTTTTCTCGTGTACCCAGCGCGCTACCAGTTCTTTTCCCACACCATTCTCACCTGTGATCAATATTCTTGCGTCGGTTGGCGCCACCTTGTCTATCGTATCTTTTATTCGCTGTATTGGCGCAGAATGCCCGATCATTTCCTGTACACGGCTCACTTTTCTTTTTAGAACTTTGGTCTCCGACACCAGGCTATTTCGCTCCATAGCATTACGAATAGTGATCAATAGCCTGTTAAGATCCGGTGGTTTGGAGATGAAATCATAAGCGCCCTTCTTCACTGCCTCAACGGCCGTCTCAATATTACCGTGGCCAGAAATCATTATAATTGGTATATCGGGATTGACTTCCCCGGCCTTTTGCAAAAACTCGATCCCGTCTATTTTCGGCATTTTGATATCACACAGCACCAGGTCATAGGACTTATCCTTAAATCTTTTCAACCCTTCTTCACCGTCTGCTGCTTCGTCCAGTTTATAGCCCTCAAAGGAAAGAATCTCACTCAGGGTCTTACGGATCGCTTTTTCATCGTCAATGATCAGAATTTCGGCCATTAAGTTTGAGATTTTAGTGGGCAAAAATAGGGAGAAACCAGCACCCTTGCCAAGTACGTTTCTTTAGAAGATGGTAAGTATGAGAAAGCGAGTGATAATAATTGCGTAATAAGTATCTGCGTCTTAGCCAGAATATAAATAGAGAGGCCGGATAGAAATCCAGCCTCGTTTTAAAATCCAATATCCTATGAAAAACCATAATATAGATCGTGTTGGAGACACAAAACGCTGCATCCTCCACGAAAAAAATATCCATAAGAGGCTGATCCCACCACCGGAAACGGAGTCGTTTGGGGAAAATTCCGAATCTCTCTTTTTAAACAGTTGAGAAAGAGGCGTTATTTCAACTGGTACATAACTTCCTTCACCAGTTTTACCGTGCGGGCCACGCTGGGTAAGGCGCCTGCAACGAGATTGGGTGCATAGTGAAGTGGTGCGTCTGCCGCCGTTATTCTGCGGATTGGTGCATCGAGGTAGTCAAAGCCCTCTTTTTGAATAGTGTAGCTGATCTCGGATGAAACGCTACCAAACGGCCATTGTTCTTCCACGATGACCAGCCTGTTTGTTTTCTTCACGCTTTCAAGTATCGTTCTCCAGTCTAAAGGACGTACGGTACGCAGGTCAATCACCTCTGCGCTGATGTTTTCTTTTTCGAGTTCCGTCGCAGCAGCCAATGCTATTTTCATCATTTTATTAAATGACACGATTGTAACATCACGCCCTTCCTTCTTCACATCGGCTTTCCCAATTTCGATATAGTATTCTTCTTCTGGCACTTCACTTTTATCACCATACATCTGCTCGCTCTCCATAAACATAACAGGGTCCTCTTCGTAACGAATTGCCTGCTTTAATAATCCCTTTGCATCATACCCATTACTGGGAGATATTACTTTAATCCCGGGAATATTGGCATAAAGGCTTTCATAAGCTGTTGAGTGCTGCGCGCCCAATTGACCCGCAGAACCGCTTCCTCCTCTGAAAACGATGGGACACGAAATCTGGCCACCACTCATCGCCAGCATTTTCGAAGCCGTATTCAGGATCTGGTCAAGCGCAAGCACAGCGAAGTTCCAGGTCATAAATTCTACGATCGGGCGAAGCCCGTTTTGTGCTGCGCCCACGCCAACGGCGGTAAATCCAAGTTCCGATATCGGGGTATCGATCACGCGCTTCGGACCAAACTCTGCCAACATTCCCTGGCTTACTTTATAAGCTCCGTTGTACTCCGCCACTTCTTCGCCCATCAGAAAAACCCGGTCATCTCTTCTCATTTCCTCGTTCATTGCTTCCCTGAGCGCATCCCGAAACGCTATTGATCTTGCCATGTATTGATTCGGTTTAAAGTCGGGCAAAATTAAGTGAGCGAATGGATAAAACCTAAAAAGAGAAGGGAGTCGAACAGGCAAACATTTACTCAATAGTGTTCTGAACTTTGATGCCTTTATTGCATAGTATGGTTGTGTAAACTTTCAGACCGCGGGACTTTCTGACTTTTTATATTTGCTGATGTCTCAGACACATTATCCCATTGTCATTATTGGTGGCGGGCCGATCGGGCTGGCATGTGGCCTTGAAGCGCAAAAATCAGAACTGGATTATTTGATCCTTGAAAAGGGGCCTCTTGTCAACTCGCTGTACAACTATCCGGCGAACATGACCTTTTTTTCTACTTCCGAAAGACTGGAAATAGGTGGTGTTCCTTTTGTATCAAACAACGCAAAGCCCACACGTGTTGAGGCATTGGAATATTATCGTCGGGTCGCTGCTTCGCATCACCTGAAGATTCATTTGTTTGAGGAAGTAAAAGATGTCAGTTCCCTGTTACCGGTTACTGGTAACAGGAAACCAGGAACAACTTTTTCAGTTCGCACAAATAAGGAGACGTATACAACCAACTTTATCATCATCGCCACCGGTTTTTATGACATCCCCTATTTATTAAATGTGCCGGGAGAGAATTTATCCAAGGTTACACACTATTACAAGGAACCGCACTTTTATGCTTTTCAAAAAGTAATTATTGCAGGCGCCCAAAATTCAGCAGTAGACGCGGCGCTGGAAACATGGCGCAAAGGCGCAGAAGTGACTATGGTAATAAGAGGAGAAGATATTGGTCAACGCGTAAAATACTGGGTTCGACCGGACATAATTAACAGGATAAAAGAAGGATCCATAAAGGCTTTTACGCATTCCACGATTAAAGCCATTCGGGAACATGAAGTGGACATTGAAACACCCGACGGAATGATCACCCTCGAAAATGACTGGGTGATCGCGTTGACAGGTTACCAGCCAAACCTTGATTTCCTCAGAAAGACGGGTGTTGAATTGTCTGAAGATGAAGTGCGAAAACCAGTTTATAATGATGAAACATACGAAACGAATATAGAAGGGATTTATCTTGCTGGTGTGATTTGCGGCGGTATGAATACCCACCGTTTGTTTATTGAAAATTCAAGAGTACATGCTGAGCGCATTATACAACACATCAGGCAAAAGGGGAACTAGTTAAAATATTTCAATACCTCCTCAAAACTCACCCAATAAATATTGCCGCCTCCATTAAGCAGCGAGGAGTATTCCCTTATTAATTGCGAATAAGTGGCCGGTTTTTCGTGTGATGCAATTTGTGATCTTTCGCTCGTAAAGAAAAAACTTTTGCCGTCAAAGCTGACGAATGGGCAATAATCAAGCCTTTCTGAATTCAGCATTGCCAGGTTTTTCGCAGCCATCCATTGATCGGAACCATTTTTCCTGCTCATATAAAGATCACCGCCGCCATTATCATCTTTGCGACCATAAGATGAAAAGATGATAAATTGCTCGTCAGGCGAAACAAATGCATTGAATTCATCCGCTCCGGAATTTACGCTACTATCCAACGCAACAGGGTCACTGTAATTTCCATTTTTGAAAATGGAAACATAAATATTTTCTCCTCCGGTTGAGTTCCTGTAGTTACACGTAAAATAAAGATTGCCGTTAGCGCAGACAGACGGATAGAATTCGTTGGAAGAACTATTGACCGGCTGACCGACGTTCCTCGGTTGTCCCCATTTATCATCTTGCTTGTCCACATACCAAATATCAAAATCTTTAAGAGCAGATCCGGTAACGGGCCTGTTTGAAACAAAGAATAACCTTTTACCATCCATTGTAAACGCTGGTTCAAGGTCGGTGAACCAACCCGAAAACGGGGCGACTTCAGGCGCACCCCATTTTCCTTTTGCATCTTTCTTTAAATAAATAATCGTTTGAAAATTTGCTTTCGGCGATTGCAACGTGTAAAATATCTCGGTTCCATCCGGGGAAAGCGCAAAATCTCTTTCACGAAATTCAGTATTGATGTTGACTTCATTAAATAGTGCGGGCAATACCGGCGGAAGCCAATGTTCGGCGCTCATTTGGCCACAAATGAATTTCGGTACTATGAACACAACTGCAGCAAGGATTTTTTTCATACCAGAAAGCTAAGAAAAGGGCAAGAATCTTAAAAATAGAACACTTCCGGTTGCGCCCGTATTACAAATCGATCGCCGGCAAACAGGTACGAACAGATAACCAGAATAACTTTCCCGTTTTCATTCGTATACCATCATTGGCAATTTGTAGGTAGAAACCGGTTATTTTTATACTTAAACGGATTTCGCCAACAGATTTTACGATTTTTATTTAAATGAACAATCGCATAGTCCTGCATATTCTTTTCTGGCTTGCATACGTGGTCACAGAATCATATTTCGAGTTTGCCTGGCTTTCCGGCGGAACTACTCCAGCTGTTGATCGTTTGTGGATGGCCGTCCTGGGCGAACTGACCCAACTTCCCGTTAAAATCCTGCTGAGTTATTTTACCGTCTATCTCGTTAATAAATTATCAGCGACGACGAGGAAGCCGGTATTAATCGTCGTGGCCGGAATTGCTGCATTTGCAATTGGTATCATAGTGCAAAGAATATTGATCATTAGGTTCATCCTGCCCGACATATATCATGAAAAAGTTGATCAAAAATTCATGCTCGATTGGGGAAGGATAATATCTACTTTTATTGATATCGCCTTCGTGGTCGGAATAGCAGTTGCAGCAAAACAATTTCGCCTGGCACAACGCGCAAGAGAAAAGGAAAAAAGCCTTGTAAAAGAAAAGCTGGAAGCCGAGCTCAAATTTTTACGTACCCAGACCAACCCTCATTTTCTATTCAATACGCTCAACAATATCTACGCGCTCGCAAGAAAAAAATCAGATGATACGGCCGACGTGGTCATGAAGCTTTCGAAACTTCTTCGTTTTATGCTTTATGAGTCAAAAAAAGACAATATCAGCATTTCCGAAGAATTAAAAATGCTGAACGATTATATTGAGCTTGAAAAGATCAGGTATAACGAACGGTTGACCATACGTTTTAACCGTTCAATTGATGACGACGCACATCCCATTGCCCCACTGATCCTGCTTCCTTTTGTAGAAAATGCATTTAAGCACGGCGCGGGCGAAACCAGGTTTACTTCATTTATTGCCATTTCGGCCCAATTACAAAAGGGCCGCCTTAATTTTATTGTTGAAAATTCAAAGGATGATGACGGTGAAGATACCATCACTGAAAACATTGGATTGAGCAATGTCCGGCGCCAGTTGCAATTGATGTACCCGGAGCATAACCTCGACATACAAATTCAAAAGGATGTTTTCAAGATCAATTTAACCATTAACCTGGACCGGTATGCAACAGTATAATTGCCTCATTGTGGAAGATGAACCGCTTGCGGCGGAAGTATTGCAGGATTATGTCAGCCAGGTTCCGTTCTTAACACTTGTCGGCACCTGCGGCGACGCTATTTATGCCATGGAAAAGCTGCAGCGAGAAAAAATAGATCTTATTTTTCTTGATATACACCTCCCTAAACTGAAAGGACTTGATTTTATTAAAACCCTAAGAAACCCTCCCCATATTATTATCGTTTCGGCTTACCACGAATATGCGCTACAAGGATATGAGTACAATGTGATCGACTACCTGTTAAAGCCTGTTGAATTCAACCGTTTTATAATGGCAGTGAACAAAATCAAACAAACGGCGGCGACAATATCCCCGCTACCGGCAATTTCAGAAGCGGCTGAAAGAGCCTATATTTTCTTCAATGTAGGAAAGAAGAGAGTGAAGATATTCCTCGATGAGATTCTGTATATCGAAAGCCTGAAAGAGTATGTAAGAATTTTTACGACGGCAAAATCTATTCTTACAAAATTCCAGCTGGGCCAAATTGAAAGCTTGTTGGCGAGGAATAATTTTATACGCGTTCACCGGTCTTTTATCGTTGCCAAAGACAAAATTGATGCCTTCACGGCATCCGATATCGAAATAAATGGAAAACAAATTCCTGTGGGACGCAGTTACAAAGAATTAGTTCAGGCGATTTTGGATAAATCCTCCAATTAGAAATCCGAAATCCCAATTTTGAAATCCGAGGATCGATGATTGAAATTCGAAGACTGGACCTTTTTCGGATTTCGGTCTGCGAATTTCGAGCTTTTCAAATAAGCTTCTTCATCAGCCAATCCTTTTGTACATCATTACCAAGTATAAAATCGTGTTCATCAAATTTTTCAAAACCCCAACGCTTATAGAAATCAATGGCCCTTTGATTATGTTCCCAAACCCCCAGCCAAATGGTATTATAATTTTTCTCAAGGGCTATGTCTATGCATTTCCGCATCATCGTCGTTCCAACTCCCTTGCCAATTGAATCCCGAACGGCGTATATCCTGGCAACTTCAATTGCACGATTGGTTCCAAGCGATGGTGGAATATTATTTTCTCTCAGACGCACATAACCAACTGGAGTCTTGTCATTGTAAGCGAGTAAAAAAATATTATTTTCAGCACTCACTTCTTTCATGAGCGCATCTTTGGTAAACTGCTCATTGAGAAACTTATCCATGTCTTCTTTTGTATTGTATGCGGCAAATGAATCGTAAAAAGTTTTTCGACTCAAATCTGCTATCAATTCAGCATCATCAATACTTGCTATATGTATAGTTATCATCGGAGCAAACTAAAATATTTTTGGGAAATTGCTTTTTATTCATACCTTTTTCGTCTTCTATCCCTATTTCAAACTCTACCCTTTCCCTTTTTTTATTAACCAACAAAAAAATTAAAGACATGAGAAGGCTCCTGCTTATTTGCATGCTTATTCCCCTGCTCGGAATAAGCCAAACAAAAAATGTTATCTCTTCCAACAGAGTGTTCCCAAAAGCTGACAAGGTGCTGGAATTTGAAAAAGCACTTGCTGCTCACGCCCAAAAGTATCATACGGGTGATTGGAAATGGCGTGTATTTGAAATCCAGTCTGGTCCTGACTTTGGGGGCTATCAACTGGTGGAAGGTCCTAATTCGTGGGATCAACTTGATTCGCGTGGTAACCTCGGCGCGGAACATAATAATGATTGGAACAAGAGTATTGCTGTTTATCTTACCGACAGAACTTCAAACTCCTATACTGTTTTCCAGGAGGAGCTTAGCACAGTTCAATTAACGGACTATGCAGATAAAATAGAAATCAATCATGTTTTTCAGAAACCAGGATTTGGACCGGAGCTAAGAGAGGGAATAAAAAAATTCAAAAAAGTGTGGGAAGAAAGCAAACAATCTGTAGCGGTATATACATCCAGTTCATCCGGCCAAAACCAATACATTATAGTAACGCGCTATAAACAGGGTTTAAAAGAAAGGGAAACTAACTTTTTTAAGCCCATAAAAGAACGTTATGAAGCAGTTAATGGAGAAGATTCATGGGACGATTATTTTGATATGCTCAAAGCCTGCGTTGATAAGCAATGGTCGGAACTACTTTTCGCCCGTGCCGACCTGAGTTCGAAATAGAAGGGAAATTTTAATACTATCTCTTTCATTTAACCAGCAAGACTACTAATCTTTCCGATTTGTTAATCGAACGTAAGAGAACTATTTCTCATAAAAGTCAATTGTTCTGAATTGTAAAATTTGTCAATTGACTTTTTTTGTTTATTCTGCGTTTCGGCTGTCCTCACAATCGAATTTTTATTTAACCCCCTGTCTTTTTCAAGCCTCAGGAAACAGGCAATAAGAATCAAAAAATGATTCATTCTTTCTTCTTTGCATACTTATTCCTGTATTAGGATGAAGCCAGACAAAAAATCTTGCCCATACTACCAGGATCGTTGCAAAACATGTCTTTGAAAGCCACAGGTAGTAACGGTCACGCGGCTAAAGAAAGGGTTAAAAGAATTGGATGCGGGTGTCCTTAAACCGATTCCTGAAAGATATGAAGCCGCTTATGGAGAAGGATCATGGAATTACTACCTCGATGACTATGCAAAAGCAGGAGAGAAGATGGAATGAATTACTTTTTTACCGGGCCGATTTAAGCTCAAAATAGTCGCAAGTTTTCAAGCACCAGAAAATAAACACGGTGAAGTTGTTTCTTTTCTGTATTTTTAGCTATTGTACCCGGGATTAAGCCGACAAAAAATGTTGTCAATTCATTTCGTATTTTCTCCAACCTGACAAAAGTGCTGAATCTAAAAAGCATTTGTCGATCAAGCACAGAAATATTATACAGAAGACTGGACATGGCGGGTATTCGGAAACCAGACCGCGCGGATGCCCGTGAGTTTCTTTTGATAGAAGATTCCCTAAGCTGGGAACAATTTGGTTCGTCGCAACCTTAGAGAAGAGAACATACTGCAGATCGAAACATTAACGTCTTAATCATTCAACGATCAAGCAACACAGGGTTATTCTCTTTTCCATCGGGAGTTGCTGATTTTTGTTCGAAATAGCAACTCATTCTAATAAAATCGACAATTTATTTACTCAAATTTCAAAAATTCAAACGACAATTATGAAAGAATCAATTAACCGCCTCTTAAAAATAACAAGCAAATTTTTACTGTTCTCTTTTCTAATTTGCAGCCTGCAGCTACAGGCACAGATCACTTCTTATCAGTATCGTAACGTGCCAAATGATAAGATTGATGAATTTATTAAACGGGAAACAACTTATTGGACCAAGGTGGCACAAAAAGCTGTTGATAACAAACAGATGTCCTTTTGGGCACTTCTGGAAAAAGTGGGCGGCTATGATATGCCGAATTCATCGAATTATTTGTTCATCAACACATTTTCGAATATTGATTCTTCCATGGGAATCTGGGGAGACGTTGAGCAGGTGGCAGGAGTACCAATGAGCCAGATGGAAACAAACTCATTTACCACCACTACCAGCCAGTTTTTCCTCCACAGTGAAGATTGGGCGCAGGCGGCAAATGCCAAACCAGAGACGGATTTTAATTATGTAGTAATGAATTATCACAATTCCAATGCACCGGATAGCTTTATAACGCTAGAAAAGAAATACTGGAAGCCCTTCATTCAGGGAGCGATGGATAAAAAACAAACTACACAAAAAGCCTGGGGTAATGCACGGGTATTGTCACCGTCAGGAGATAATATCAAATTCAATACCGTTTCTTACGACCTCTTTTCAACTTTGCAGCAGGCATTGATGACGACTTGGGATCCGAAAACTGTTTTTCCAAACAAAGGACTGGGTATGTTGGATAAGATCAGGACGAATATAACAGGGACGGTCGTTTATCGTGTTGTAAAAGTGGTTTCAGCACCGTAAGTTTAATATTATTTTTAGTTCGAAACCTTTGCAGAATTGCTTGCGAAGGTTTTTTTTAAAAAAAGAATTCAAGTTCAGACAATCATATCCTTCCATAAAATATGGTAATGTTCATCACGAGGTTAAATACCGCATGTGAAACAATAGCCGGATAAATAGAACCACTGCTCTTTTTTAAAAACGCAAAAGCCATGGCGGTGACAAACATCAGCATCACCCAAATTAAACCGGACAGAGGATAAAAATGAATCTCTCCCGCTATATCTCTAACAATTCCATGATGAAATAAATGTATTAGTGCAAAGAATAGAGAGTCTAAGATCATCGCACTACGATACCTAAATTTTGTCGTCAGCGCTTCCTGCAAGAATCCGCGGAAGAATATTTCTTCACCGATGGGGCTGAATATGAGTGCCGGAATAGTAAAGACGATGAACTGCAGCTGCAACGACATCCCGGTGGTATCAGTTGTCCGCAGATAGGAATTTTTAATACTTACAAACCAGTTATCATTTGAATGATCAAATAATAGCAATCCCAAACTGTAACAAAGCAATGCCAACGCAGTTCCGGCCATTATCCCTATCAGATAATATTTGCCTGATTTGCTCTTAGTGAGTCCAACCCTTCTCCTGCTTTCTTTTTTAAGAAAGATGAATGGCATTAATGCCATAAATACAAAGCCTGAAGGCAAAATGAACCGATACGCCTGGGGTCCAATAGTACCAACAGCCCGCGCCGCTGCGAATATTATTCCGGCGATAATGCCAATAGAAAAGAGGCGATTGAACATTGTCTGAACGGGGATTTGCAGGGATTTTTGGGATTAAGACGATACGATATCACTATCAAATATAGTAGTCAATTGAAGTTGGAATGCATCTTGAATAAAAAGCCTCCCAAATCTGGAAGGCTTTTTTTCTTTCGTAACTAGTAATCTTAACTCCAAGTTCTTATTGTGTCAAGGTAATTGTATCCACCACTGCCACCTCTCCCAAACTAACTGCAACACCACTTACTGTTTGATCAAGATAGCCATTATTACCATCCGCCACAACATTCCATGTGCCGGCGGGTATTCCGCGAATAAGAAAGTCACCTGTAGCAGCATCGGGAATAGCGCTGAGTGAATCAGTTCCTGAAATTGCGTACACAGTTGCCTGCGCAGCTGCAGGTTGCACGTTACCTTTTATTGCACCGGCTAAAGCCTCAGTGAAAGTGCGAATCACCGGTTTTAGTTTATAACTGTTGTTACCGGTAACAAGAATAGAACGCGCTACGTCAATATCTATCCAAAGTTTGTATTCTATTCCACCAATCAGATCAGCATGTATATTAAATTTCAACCCGGACGTTTGAGCAGACGGCGTTTCAAGGGGCAAATCAAATGTGCTTCCGTTCAACGTTATTGTATTATTGTCACCCAGGATCAGCCTTAGCTGCGATACTCTTCCTGACGGCAGCTCAACTGACGAAAGTAAAGTATCCATTCCGTTGGTAAAATCAAGCAGGTTGTAGATCCCTGCATTTATCGGTAATTCCTGCCAACCGTTATCTCCCTGGTCCGAAGATGCTTTGATCTGAACTTTGACTATATCGATGTGAACAGCATCATAGGCACCTGGTGCATCTGTAAGGTAAACAGAGAGACGACTGTTCGTTTTTTCTTTACTGCACGAGGTAACGATAAAAAAAACAACCCCGGCCAAAAGCAGTGGAATCAGGATACGAATTGATTTCATGACGATTAGTTTTTATAAAGACCAGCGGTAATACGACCCGTTTAATCGTCAATCGATTTTTTATTCATTAGTTACGCATTCTACGAAATTGTCCTTGGTTTTTTTACTCTTAATGTCTGAACTGGGATTAGGATGGATTTGTGTGATTAATGGGCTATGGATCTAACCTTTACTAAGAAGCCTTCCAAATATTTTGGAAGGCTTCTTGAATTTATATCCCAAAAATCAATTAATCCCACAAATTCCAGTTCAGACAATTTAAGCAACATTCTCAATCACAATCGCACTCGCCCCTCCCCCGCCATTGCAAATTCCGGCTATACCGTATTTGCCTTTATTCGTTTGCAGAATATTTGAAAGCGTAACGGTAATTCGTGCACCGCTGCAACCAATCGGGTGACCGAGGGCAACTGCTCCTCCCCATACGTTTAATCTTTCCATTGGAATGCCGACCTCCTTTGCGTTGATGATGGCAACGCAACTAAATGCTTCGTTCACCTCTGCAAAATCAATGTCACTTACTTTCAATCCTGCTTTAGCCAAAGCCGTATTCATGGCTTTTATAGGCGTGATGGTAAACCATTCCGGAGCCTGGCTTGCATCGGCAAAGGAAACGATGCGAACCAGTGGTTTCAATCCAAGTTCTTTCACCTTTTCTTCGCTTGCCAATATTACGGCAGCCGCTCCATCATTTATTTTTGATGCATTGGCAGCCGTGATGGTGCCATCTTTTGTAAATGCCGGCTTCAGTGTCGGCATCTTTTCAAAATTTGCCTTTTTAT
>JGI24806J26614_1000376_pt1 | contig 13108 bp, 12 predicted proteins | sample Kansoi200umMDA_FD_26614 | JGI IMG/M metagenome (IMG submission 26614)
GAGATGATTACGCTTATTCATTGATAACTTGCCAGTTTGAACTTGCTGATCTTTTAGCTTATACCAAGATTGAAATTAAACAGGAAATTTTGCAAACCGAACTCACTGAAGATCCGCATTTAAAAAGTTTGGTTGAAACAGCATTTCCACCATCAATCAAAAAAAATTACACAAAAGAAATGGATGAACACCGACTGCAAAAAGATATTGTAGCAACCCAACTTTCCAATCAAATTGTTAATGAAATGGGGATTACTTTTGTTTATCGATTACAAATGGAAACAGGCAAAAAAGTAGCCGATATTGTTCGTGCCTATACGGTTGCAACCAATATTTTCAATTACAAAACGATTAGCCTTGCGATTGAATCCTTAGATTTTAAAATTTCCATGAAAGAACAATATCCAATGCTTTATAGTATTAAGCATTTGATTAATCTTGCCACACGTTGGTTTTTGTATGGCAACCACCTAAAGCAAAACGATCTGGCATTATTAATTAAAGAATATGGCGAACGGGTGAAAAAATTAGAACGTATCATCCCCGATCTTATGTCTGGAAATACGAAAAAATATATGGAAGAGCTACGGGAGCAATTTTTAAAGAATGGCTTGAGCGAAGATTTGGCACAACGAATTGCAACTTACCGAGGTATTTATACATCGCTTAATATTATCGAAGTTGCTATGAATAATAATTACGATTTAATTGAAACTGCTAAAGTCTATTTTGCAAGTGGTGAGCTCATGAATTTAGTATGGTTTCGCGATCAAATTGCAAGCGACTCACGCGAAGGGCATTGGAATGCATTGGCAAGACTGACGCTTAGAGATGAACTCGATATTGCGCAACGCGCACTCACTATCGCCATTTTAAAATCTAAAACCAAAAAAGATCAAAGCATCAAAGCACTCATTGCACATTGGTCACACAAAAACAAATTCGCCTTAGAACGTTGGGAACGTTTGCTTACCATGATACATGGAAGCACTGAAATCGATTATATTATGTTCTTTATTGCACTTCGTGAATTAATTGGCATGATCATTCTTTCTCAAGTATGACCTTTATATACTCCTCCTCTGTCAGTACGCCTGCTAATGAAATATCCNAGGGGTCAACTGGTAAAGATTCGTATTGTTGTTTCTGATATCCCAAGCCAATGAGTTGATTTTTGTGTTTATCATTATCTTTTAAAAAAGCAAAGGTTCGATCGTAATATCCCGCACCCGTTCCCAAGCGATGCCCATATCGATCGAAGGCGAGCAAGGGCACAATGACTAAATCTAAATGCTCTGGATCAATGACGTGACCTTTATGACTATGCTCAAGAATGGAGTAACGATTTTTTTTTAGCGCATCCCCGTATTGATATAAAACAAAATCAAGGGTATTTTGATTTTCTTCCGCTAAGGATGGAATATAACAATTTTTTTTATGCTTCCAGATTAACTCGATGATCGGAGTCGAATCAAATTCACGATTTAATGAAAGATAGCATCCAATGCGCTCACTTTTTTGAAAACAAGCTAAATTTGATAGTATTTTTGCAGCCATGCCGCCTGCTTTTAACCGATAGCTAGGCAACATACTGCTACAAATCAAACGGAAGTGATTTCTTAATCGTGTCTTTGATTCCGGTTCCATTATTTCACCTATCAACTAAACTGCAGTTCGCTCGATTCTTCACGATAAATGAGTTCAGTTTGGATAGGCTTTTTAATCGTTTTATCAAGACGCTCTTGGAGATAGTTAAGTTTTTGATTAATTTTATTAACTAATGAGTTTTTTTGGTTGTCTTGCTGTAACATTTGATGAGTAATGTTTAAAGCTGTAATGATTGCAATTCGTTCAAGATTGATCGTTTTACCTGACTCTTGCACCTCTAACATTTTTTCATTTAAATATTGAGCAGCTGATTGTAGGTTTTTTAATTCACTTTCTAAACATCGAATTGAGTAAAACTTTCCAAGTATTTCTATCGTGGTATTAAGTACTTTATCAGTCATGATTTTACCTCAAGTTCATTCCATGATTGAAATTATTTAAAAGTATTAAATAATTTTTATGCATCATATAATATCCACCGGTAAAGATAAAGCACAAGCATTGAGCACTCAATTAAGTTTTTACTGCCATTGGCGATCTAACCTATAAGGTTTTTTTGATGAAAGAAACACTGAACAGCTTTAAAGCGCTAAAGCATCACTATGCTGACATAAGCAAGCTCCATATGCGAGATTCATTTGAAAAGGATAAAGCGCGCTTTGAACGATATCATCTTGTGCTCGATGACCTTTTATTTGACTATTCACGTAATAGAATAAATGAAGAAACCATACCTTTATTGTGCCAATTTGCTAATGAAATGGGATTGGATAGAAAGCTAAGGCAACTTTTTAACGGTGACAAAATAAACATCAGTGAAAACAGAGCTGTTTTACATACTGCCTTACGCAATGCGCAGGCGCCGATTTTTACAGATGGTAAAGACGTGTCGGTTGATATCAATGAAACCCAGAAAAAACTTACTAATTTTGCGAATCAGATTCATCGCAAAACTTGGCTTGGCGCAACTTCAAAACCCATCAAACATATTGTAAATATTGGAATAGGCGGCTCTCATTTGGGGCCGCGTGCTTGTGTTCAAGCTCTAAAAGACTATGCAATTAACGATCTCAGCTTTCATTTTGTCTCTACTGTTGATAAAACGAATTTACTGGATGTTTGGAATAAGATCGATCCAGAAACATCTCTTTTTATCATTTCTTCAAAATCATTTACCACAATAGAGACAATGACGAATGCAGAAACATTGCGTTCACTCATGCAAGAAGCTCTAGGTGAAAGTGCGTGTTCGAAACATTTTATTGCCATCACTGCAAGTGTTTCTAAAGCCCTTGCATTTGGTATTGCACCGGAATGCATTTTCCCTATCTGGGAATGGGTGGGTGGTCGTTATTCCGTGTGGTCTTCCATCGGATTCGTATTGTTATTGCTGATAGGTGAAGAGCAGTTTGAAGCATTTTTAAGTGGTGCACGCATCGTCGATCAGCATTTTTTGAGCGCACCGTTCCATCGCAATATTCCAGTTGTTTTGGCATTATTAAGTCTTTGGTATTTAAACTTTTTTGGGGCGCAAGCGCAAGCGATCATCGCTTACTCTCACCTATTAAGACATTTTGTTCCGTACCTGCAACAAATTGATATGGAAAGCAATGGCAAAAGCGTAAGCATGGAAGGCGAAACAATTTCTTATAATACTGGCCCTATTATTTTTGGTGGTGAGGGTTGTAATGGTCAACATGCTTACCATCAATTACTGCATCAGGGTAGGCATTTTATTCCGGTTGATTTTATTTTAATAGATAGTTCAGAAGAAAGAGTTCTTTTGAAGCGACATGAAAATTTACTTATTGCAAGTGCTTTGAGTCAGGCAACGAGTTTGCTGAAAGGCAAAACCTATGAAGAAAGCTATCTCGCATTGCTTGATAAAAAGATCGAACAGAGTATCGCGAAGCAAGTTGCGCATCATCAAGTTATTCCAGGGAATAAACCTAGCAATATTCTTTATTTAAAGCAATTAACTCCGAAAAACTTAGGAATGCTCATTGCAATCTACGAGCATAAAGTATTTGTACAAGGGGCATTGTGGAATATTAATTCTTTTGATCAATGGGGAGTTGAGCAAGGAAAACAACTTCTGCCAACCTTACTTGATGCCATGATGAATGTGGAAACCAGCGCAATCGATCCCAACACTTTAGCATTTCTAAAATATATTAGAGAAAAGTCTAAGACATGAAAGTTTTATCAATTTTATTCAGTTTAATGATATTAACGAGTTGTGGACAGTCTGGCAGGCTTTATATACCCCAAACGCCTCCTGATCCTATGCAAGTTGTGCCTGTGAGTCATAGGTAAAGGTTTAGAATGTCACCTCTAAAGAGGCATTATCCTTCGAGGCTCGTAAAAAACACTCGCACCTCAGGATCAGTCGGTAGATGGGTGCACCTCAGGATCAGTCGGTAGATGGTGTACTCTGATAGACGGGAGCGAATTTCCAAATAACCGCTTACCCTGAGGAGCGCGCGTAGAGCGCGTCTCGAAGGGTGCGTTATACTTTATTAACTGAGTAAAGGTTACCCCAAATTAGACTTATCGTCTTCTTGTGGCTGTTCTACAGCTATTGGAATTTCAACTTCCTTCATGCTTAATCGAATGCGCCCTTGTCTGTCGATTTCTAACACTTTTACTCTAACAACTTGGCCTTCTGACAAACGATCAGACACATTGGCTATACGTTCATGTGCGATTTGCGATATATGAACGAGTCCTTGCTTGCCAGGTAAAAAGCTAACAATCGCACCGAAATCCATAAGTTTAGTGACCGTGCCATCATAAATATTGCCGATAACAACATCAGCTGTTAAACGTTCAATACGGCGCATTGCTTCTTCGCATGCAGCAAGATCGCTAGCCGCAACTTTCACAGCTCCATCATCACTAATATCGACCACAGTACCCGTTTCTTCGGTAAGAGCGCGAATAGTCGCACCACCTTTCCCAATGACATCGCGTATTTTATCAGGCGCAATACGCATGCTAAGAATACGGGGTGCATAGGCAGACATTTGTGTTCGCGGCTCTGCAATTGCTTGATTCATCACATCTAAAATATGAATTCGAGCATCGCGAGCCTGATCTAATGCAGTACGCATAATCACTTCGGTAATGCCATCAATCTTAATATCCATTTGCAAAGCAGTGACACCTGTTTGAGTACCCGCTACTTTAAAATCCATATCGCCAAGATGATCTTCATCACCAAGTATGTCTGTTAAGACGGCATATTTATCGCCTTCTTTCACTAAACCCATTGCAATACCAGCAACATGAGATCGGATGGGAACACCCGCATCCATCAAAGCAAGACTGGTGCCACAAACACTTGCCATAGAACTGGAGCCATTTGATTCAGTGATTTCAGAAACCACCCTTAGCACATAAGCAAATTCTTTATTTGTTGGTAATACAGGATTAACGCCGCGTTTAGCAAGATTACCATGTCCAATTTCACGTCTCTTTGGACTGCCGACCATTCCCACTTCGCCGACTGAGTAGGGTGGGAAATTGTAATGCAGCATGAAAGCTTCTTTACGTTCACCCTCTAACGCATCAATAGTCTGAGCATCCCGCTCCGTTCCTAAAGTCGCGACTACTAACGCTTGCGTTTCGCCGCGTGTAAATAATGCAGAACCATGAGTACGAGGTAACAACCCAACTTGTATCGTGATAGGTCTGACTGTTTTGTTATCACGACCATCAATACGCAATTTACCATCTAAAATGCGGTCACGAACAATTGTTTTTTCTAAATGAGCAAATACGTGTTTAAAATCTTGTCCTATCGCTTGATCATCGTCTTTATTTTCATTTTCATTTACAAGTTGTTCTAAAACACGATCGCGAACATCTTGGATCGTATCTTGTCGTTCGATTTTATCTTTTATTTGGTAAGCTTTTTCGATATCTGCCTTAGCTAAATCAATGATACGCTGTTCTGTTTTCGTACTAACCTTGGGCGCTTCCCAGGTTTCGACAATCACCTCTGCCTCAGTCGCTAATGCTTTGATGGCATTGATAGCCACTTGCATTTCACGATGTGCAAACATAACAGCACCTAGCATGACATCTTCAGGCAATTCTTTGGCTTCTGACTCGACCATGAGCACAGCATTTTCAGTCCCTGCAACTACCATATCCAGTTGCGAGCGTTCTAGCTCATTATTCATGGGATTGAGTACGTATTGATTATCTATGTATCCGACCCGAGCGGCTGCAAGATGACTTGTTACAGGCACGCCTGATAAGGCAATGACCGCAGATGCGCCTAACATAGCTGGAATATCTGGGTTCACATTCGGATTAACAGAAAGTACGGTTGCGATGACTTGAACTTCATAGTTAAAGCCTTTAGGAAATAAGGGACGCAAAGGTCTGTCGATTAAGCGAGAAGTCAGTGTTTCTTTTTCGCTTGGCTTTCCTTCCCGTTTGAAATAGCCACCTGGCACTCTACCAGCAGCATAAGTTCTTTCTTGATAATTGACAGTTAGCGGGAAAAAGTCCTTATCGGCAGAAGCGCTATCTGCACAAACTAAGGTCACTAAAACTACTGTGTCATCCATGGTTACAAGAACTGCTGAAGTTGCTTGTCTTGCAATATTTCCAGTATCTAGCGTTACGTCATGATTGCCGTAACGAAATGTTTTTTTTATTCCAGTCAAAATATTTCACCTAAAAATTAAGATTGATTAACCACGAATATCGAGTTCTTTAATAATGGTAGCGTATCGATTTCCGTCAGTGTTTTTTAAATATCTCATCATTTTACGTCTTTGGCTGACGAGATTGGTCAACCCATAACGTGTATGGAAGTCATGCTTATTCACTTTTAAATGTTCAGTTAAGGCATTTATTCTAGCTGTAAAGATAGCGATTTGTACTTCAGGAGAGCCGGTATCATTTTTACTTCGTTGATACGTTTCGATAATTTCTGCGACTTTTGCTACTGGTAACGCCATGTCTATCTCCAGATTGTATAATATTCAAACAATTTGCTTGCACCATTAAGGATTGCTAGTGAAGCATGTCCTTTTATCATCAAACCATATATTATGCAACCTTGAAGTCTTGCGAACTGCATTAAAACTTAACAATGAAGCTCTTACGTACCTTGGCGGTTTTTATATTCTCATTGATTTCGAAATCCGTACTTGCTGCGGACGTACCACTCACTCTCTATGATGAGTATCCCGTGTCTTTTATGTACTTTTATGGCATCACATTTAGTGATCCAGTCGGACATTTCATTAAAGGTAAATTTCATCGTTGGCCAGAACATGTACAATCTATTGAAGGTTCCATGACGCTTGCTCCAAATAATGTTTTTCGCTGCTTTTTAAACCCGCTGGTTCCGGTGCTTGCTCTGACCGGCAACTTCACAACTAGGTTCGATAACAACCATCATCTGATTTACGAAGTAAATCCTTATATAACCTTTCGCTGGGACAATTTTCCTTGGAACGATGTCATTTTAACTTCTATGGCAGCAGGGGAAGGCATCTCATACACTTCAGCGACACCGTCGCTAGAAAAACAATCTAATACGAACACCAAACGTATACTAAATTACGCGATGCTTGAGATAACAGCATCGCTCCCGAACTACCCAAGATGGCAACTTCTTGCACGTCTACATCATCGTTCTGGGGCATACGGCATTTATAACGCAGGAAATACTGGGTCTAATGTGATAGGCCTTGGAATAAGATATCTCTTTTAAAACATGCAGCCATCCTTATCCTTACGTAACATTACCTATACCCTCCAAACGCAAAAAATATTGCAGGATATTTCTTTTGAGCTTAAGAGAGGAGACTTATTACTCGTTCAAGGAGAGAATGGTTCTGGTAAATCAAGTTTGCTCAAAATTATTGCGGGTACCTTCTCGCCTGATTCAGGCAACATCAGCTGGCAGAATGGAAAATTATATCCTAATTATTTACATTATATTGGCCATGCCAATGGACTTAAGCTCGCACTTACTGTGGGTGAAAATATGGAACTTTTTGCAACATTACAAAACGTATCGCTCGATAAAGAAAATCAAGAAACAATCATGCAAAAATGGAATCTCGAAAATAAAATACATACTCAAGCAAAATGTTTATCTGCAGGCATAAGACGTCGTCTTGCACTGAGTAGATTAAGCTTATCGATAAAGCCATTGTGGTTATTAGATGAACCACTAGCTGCTTTAGATATTCAATCGCAAAACATCTTTTTGACACAATTAAAAAATCATCTTAATGAAGGTGGTATTGTGATTATGACTAATCATCAACCCGTAAATTTTGCCATTCCCATTATTCATTTGAAGTTAAGACCGTGAAACAATTTGCGATCTTTTTTTATCTTGAACTCTTACTGTTGTGGCGCCATTTTCAAGATTGGTTATTTCCTGCATGTTTCTTTGCGATCGTCCTTTGCCTTTTTCCCGTTATTTTCTCTGAGCAAACAGCATTCTTAAAAGAATATGCACCCGCCTGCATCTGGCAAGCTATGCTTTTTATGACACTATTCTCAGTGCAAACTATTTTTCTTAGCGATATGGAAGATTTAAATATTGAGCAAATTTTTCTAAGTGACACGCCTTTAAGCTTATACATTGTCGCCAAATTAGCGGCTCACTGGTTAGTGATGCAAGCAAGTTTAGCAACGATATCGATACTCGCAGCTTATGTGTTTCAACTATCTATTGATACGCTCCTTATTTTGTTGACGACACTTTTAATCGCAAGCCCTATTTTATTACTGATCGGGAGTCTCGCAGTTGCATTAAGCTTTGGCCTAAGATCACAAGGTGTCTTACTTGGAATATTGTTTTTACCTTTAGTGATTCCGATTGTGATATTGGCAATGACAGCGATACATGTAAGCCTTGCTCATCTTGATACAAACGCACCACTCGCATTTTTAACGGGAATTGCAATTTTAAGTATAAGCCTATTACCGTTTGCGATTAGTTATGCGCTCAGGTTAAGTCTAGATTAAGCTGCCCTTAACCTTCCCCAAAGGCTTTGAAAGCCTGAATTCCTGTTTGTGAGCGACCTAAAATAAGCGCATGAATATCTGCTGTGCCTTCATAAGTTTTAACAGTTTCAAGATTCACCATATGCCTCATCACTTGAAATTCTTCCATAATGCCATTACCACCGTGCATATCCCGTGCTTCACGCGCAATCTCGAGCGCACTTACGGTTGAATAACGTTTCATCAAAGAAATCATTGCAGTATCAATCTTGCCTTCATCTTTTAATCTACCTAAACGCAAAACACCTTGTAAGCCTAATGTAATTTTAGTTTGCATATCGGCAAGCTTAAGTTGAATAATTTGATTTGCTGCAAGCGGATGCCCAAATTGCTCACGATCAAGCACATATTGTCTTGCTGCATGCCAGCAAAACTCAGCGGCCCCCAATGCCCCCCACGCGATGCCATATCGTGCGCTATCTAAACATCCTAGGGGTCCTGAAAGCCCATCAGCAAGTGGTAGTTCATTTTCTTTAGGCACAAAAACATCATCCATAACAATTTCACCAGTAATTGAAACACGCAAGCTGAGTTTGCCATGCATAACAGGTGTTGATAATCCGGACATACCTTTTTCTAAAATATACCCTCGAATTCGCCCTTTATCATTTTTCGCCCAAACAATAAAGACATCAGCAACTGGAGAATTCGTAATCCACATTTTTGTGCCTTTCAACACAAAACCATCTGCAACGGTCTTTGCACGCGTTTCCATATTTGCAGGATCTGATCCATGATTAGGCTCAGTTAACCCAAAGCAACCAATCCATTCCCCTTTGGCCATTTTAGGTAAGTATTTTTGTTTTTGAGTTTCATTACCATAAGCATAAATGGCATGCATGCTTAGTGATGATTGCACACTTGCAATTGACCTAAATCCAGAATCAACGCGCTCTAATTCCCTCATTATCAGTCCATAAGAAACATAATTGATGCCAGCGCAGCCAAACCCATGAATGGTTGCGCCTAAAATTCCTGCATCGCCCATGAGCGTAATAATGCTTGGATCAACTGCTTCATTATGAAATGCTGATATCACAAGTGGTTGTAATTTTTCTTGTGCAAATGATCTTACTGAATCGCGAATTAATCTTTCTTCTTCACTCAATTGCTCCTCGAACAACAAAGGGTCATCCCACCTAAAATTAGACTGCTTCTTTCCCATGTATAATTCCTTTGCTAAATTGGATACACAACCACCGACCGACCCTGAGGCACTTTTTGCGAAGCAAAAAGCCTCGAAGGGCGATATTACTATTCATCCTTCGAGACGCGCTCTCTCGAGCGCTCCTCAGGATAAACGGTTTTAGGTTTCATTCGATGCTATCTTACCATCTTTAATGGTTATCACTCGCAGACATTGCTTACTGATTTCTTGATCGTGAGTGATAATAATAATGGTTCTGCCTTCTTCTCGATGCAAGCGTTTCAATAAATCCATCACTTCTTTACCCGTTTTTGAGTCTAATGCACCTGTTGGCTCATCCGCCAAAACAATATCAGGATTACCTACAAGCGATCTTGCAATAGCAACACGTTGTTGTTGCCCACCAGATAATTGATTGGGCCTGTGCTTTACAAATGGCATCATGCCAACTTTATCTAACATTTGCATTGCTGCATCTTTGGCAAGTTCTTCGCGTATACCTCGGTAAAAAAGAGGTAACATCACATTTTGGAGCGCATCATAGCGCGGTAATAAGAAAAAAGATTGAAAGACAAATCCAATTTTTGTATTGCGAATTTCTGCAAGCGCATTCTCAGAAAGTGAGGAGACATCCAATCCTCCAAAAAAATACTTGCCCGAGCTTAAAGTATCTAAAAAGCCTAAAATATGCATAAGTGTCGACTTGCCAGATCCTGATGCACCAACAATTGCAGTAAATTCATTTGCAAAAATCTCAAGATCAATACTTTTAAGCGCGGCAAAACTTTGATCGCCTAAGTGATAGGATTTAGAAACATTTTCCAGTTTAATTAGGGATGACAAGTTGATCTCCACTTTTAAGGCCAGCAAGCACGACAACCGAATCGACACTTGTTTTGCCAGTTTTTATCGCAACTTGTTTTAATTTTTTTGTTTTAGGATCAATAATATTAACCATGGAGGAACCATCTTGCGCATCTTGCACTGCAGTAATTGGTATCGTAATCAATTTATTTTCATTTAATGCAATCTCAACTTTCGCACTCATGCCAACATGGATTTCTTTTTGCTGTTCTTTTGTTAAATTGAGCACCACAATCTTGACAGTAAAATTAGGTAACCCACTTCCTGAAGGTTCGCCCTGCTTATCAATATGGCTAATTTCTCCTACCAACGTATGATTGGGAAAAGCAATGCCTGTGACTTTCACTTTCTGGCCAACCGAAAGTTGATTCACTGTCATTTCATTTACTTTTATCTCAACTCGTAGACCCGAAAGATCCCCAAGGACTGCCAGCACATCGCCTTGTTTTACTATATCCCCTTTACGTAATTTTTTTGTCTCATCATCATGTTTTGCAGTAGATAAAATAATACCTGCTCGCGGGGAGACAATTTTTATGGTTTCAGATTGTTTTTGCAAATGAAGCGCTTGGGTAATTTTATCGATATCTGCAATCGTTAAATTGTAGAGATTAACGTCTTTAATGTTCATTTGATGCAATAAATTTTGTAGTGCATCTTTAGCTTGCAATAAAGATAATTGAGATGAATAAAAATTAGATTGCTTTGCTTTAAAATCATCTTCTGATATGAGCTCATGTTGATGTAAGAATTTTGCTTCCGATAATTGAGTTTGACTGTTAGTAAAATCATTTTTCGTTTTTACATATTGCATCAGTGCTGCTTTATAATCAGATAAAAATTTAGTGGACGATACCAGAAACAATAATTGATTTTTTTCTATCTTATCGCCATATTGAAAAGGCATCTCAACCACCACACCTTCAGCGGGCGCTGGTATAACATGTGTATTAAGTGGTTGAATGGAACCTGCATAAAATAAACTTTGGTCCGAGTTATTTTCTGAGACGGTAATTGTTTTATTTGCAAGGCTTCTCTCCTTGTTACAACTAATTAAGATCATGAAAAAAAAAGTGCATAAAAATATCCAGAGACCACTCTTTAGATAATTCATCATAACCTCGATTGAATATTCCAAGTTCTTAAAGTATTGCCAATGAGCAAATCTAAATTTATTAAGGCATTAATATAATTTGCTCGCGCATTCAAACTATTTTGCTGCGCATCGATAATTTGCAATTGCGCTGACTGTAATTCTAAACTATCGATTAACCCGTGCAGATATTTTTGATAGCTAATTTCATAGGTTTTCATTTGCAATTTTTCTGCATCTTCTGCATAACCTAATGCACGTTTTGCACTAATCACAGAATTCCAACCGTTAATGGCATTTGTTTCAATCGTCCATTTTTGTTGTTTTAAACCAATGCGCGCTTGTTTAATTGCAATTTTTGCACTCATTACCGCTTGTTTGCTCGCTTGATCATCTATAGGAATTTCTAAACGAAGACCAATGCTATAGTTTTTATTATCAGCATTATAAATTTTATCTTTTTCTACATCTGTACCAATCAGTAAAGGTTTTGCACTGCTTGCACCCCCCACTAAATCTAATTGCCACCTTTGCTTATCTTCTGCCTGTAATAATGCTCTTTGGGTACTGCCGTTTAGCATAATCACTGCAGTTTGATAGCTCACATCATTCAAAAGACTGATTTCCCGAACTTTGGGAAGAGTCGGCAAATGATATTTCTTGATTAATTGGTTTAATTCCACGTTTAAAAAACGAATATTACTATTCGGGTCCAAACCAATCGCTGCAAATAAAGCATACCTTGCTTGTGTTAAATTATTTTTATCATTTTCAAGCGTGCTTTCCGCACTTGCAACGTTTGCTGAAACTGTAACTAATTCATTCCCTGCTTTATGTCCCGCCTTAATAAACAATTTTGTTTGCTCGACCGATTGTTTCGCACGCTCAAGTGCTGCTTCGCTTATTTTAATTCTTTCTGCTGCATTAAGCATGGCAATATAACTACGCAGCACATTAGATATTGTTTCTCTAAGGGATGCTTGGATTTTAAGCCGGGAAATCTCTAAATTATCTTTTGCATTATTTAATGCGGCTTCAACAATCGGTTGGCCGAAGCCTCGTATCAAAGGTTGGGTAATTTCAAACGTCAACCCAGGATTAAAACCAGAACCGCTATTGATATCTTCATTAGGAAAATTCCTTGTTTTGCTGATATCACCTGATAAAGATATATTGCCACCGGTAGGTAGATTCATACTCACTTTAGGGCTCACGGCATAATTGCGTGATCCTGATGTCGGCTGATCAGGGGTCCAATATTTAGAGGATGTCACTGTTCCACCCAGCGAATAGTGCGGATAAAAATTCCAGCGTTCTAAAAAAACACTGAATTTATCTAGCGTATAGGT
>JGI24806J26614_1000377_pt1 | contig 13089 bp, 13 predicted proteins | sample Kansoi200umMDA_FD_26614 | JGI IMG/M metagenome (IMG submission 26614)
ATGGATACAAAATCTGGATAGCCAGTTTTTTATCATCGTCAGTAAGATCAGCCAGGAAAAGCTCCCGGGCCATCGAAGCCTTTTTAAAGCATTTTTTCAATGCCGTAACGCCCGAGGAGGTAAGTGTCAGCAATTTGGAACGTTTGTCTTCAGGATCAATTCTCTGATTAATAAATCCCTTTTTAATAAGGCGATTCAAAATATCGGTTCCCGTTGATATTTCAAGCATAGCATAGTTGATAACATCAGACTTCCGGCTTTCGCCTAAATTATTCAGCGCCGAACAAAACATAATATCTTCAATAGATGGAAGCGGTGTGTCCTTTAAAGCTATACGCATATAAACCCAAAAGGCAAGCGTGCTACGGGATATGGACATCATAAACAAACCATCTGTGTTTGATGGAAGGGCAGCCTTTGATTGAGGGGCAGTAGTCTTCAGGGCTTGGCTTGAAAGATAAAACCGGCAAAAGGCCTCAAATTTACCCCCTGGATGAGTTTTACGGTAGTCGGCCCATTTTTGCAAAATCATTATTACTTCTTCCATGAATACCAAATTTCTATTAAAAAGAAAGAATGGTAAATTTTTTTTTAAGAAACTATTACGGATTCGTAATAATTTTGGTATGATTTTTACGGAAACATATTTAGTCAATCCGGTGATGTGCACATATTCAGCTAATTCAGATGATTATGAAAAATGTGACAATATTAATAACGGGCACTTCTTCAGGGATAGGTAAAAAAACAGCACAATATTTTGCCAAACGGGGGTGGAATGTGGCAGCCACAGTTCGTAAAAATGAAGACTTCTTTTTTGAAAATAATGTGCCTAACGCCAGGAATTTTCTCCTCGATGTTTCAAAGGAGGATCAGTGCAGGCGCGTTATAGCGGATGTAATAAAAACATTCGGCTCTCTCGATGTTCTGGTCAACAATGCAGGTTTATCGGTAATGGCTGCGTTTGAAGAAAGCAGCCAGCAAAGCATTGATGACCAATTTCAAACCAACCTCTATGGGGCAATGCAACTTACCAAAGCTGCTCTGCCTTATTTCAGGAAGCAGCGTAGCGGCCTGATTGTAGCGGTTTCTTCGATGGCAGGAAGAATAGGTGTTCCTTTTTATAGTATTCATGCTGCTTCCAAGTTTGCCCTGGAAGGTTTTTTTGAATCCCTTCGTTTTGAACTTTATCCCTTCCACATTCGTGTGAAGATAATCGAACCGGGTTCTTATCAGACTCGTATTCTTAGTAATGGAAAGAAGTATCCTGCCCTGCAGATAGGGAATACCTACGAGCCTTATCTTCGAAAGCACGAGGAAGGAATGCAGGCATACGAAGTACACCGGCGTGATCCCGGGGAAGTAGCTGAAAAAATATGGGAAGCTGTACATGATGAATCAAACCAATTGCGCTATATCGTAGGGGAAGATGCAATTCATATTGAAAAGATGAGGAAGGAATTGAGTGAAGAGGAAATATTTTCATTAGTGGGCAAAAATTTCCAGAGTGCCTGATTGTGGGTGATAACTGCAAATTTTTTTTTGAAACGAAAGCGATATTGATCAGCATAGAACTGAAACAACTAAACGGGATGTTTCTTTCTTATTGCGGCTCCTGTTTGCTTTTACTGGCGCCGGTTTTAAAACAACCAAATCGGGAAATGCTATTTAATAGAAATTAAAAAAGCCTTTCACATGAATGAGATAACATTATTAACAGCTGTGGTATTAATGTGGGTCGCAGTTATTGCGGGTACCTATCAACGAATATTCAAAATGCCCAAATGGTTTGAGAATCCTCCGGCTTCGTTTGAAAGAATAAGGAAGCAGAGTAAATCAGCAAAAATGTTTTGGATACCATTGTCTGCCTTGTTTATGAGCTCATTGATAATTTCACTAATACTTAACTGGCAATACCCAGCTGTTCGTAACTATATTTTTGCATCAATGGGATGCTTCGGATTAACCGGAGCATTAAGTGGGCTATACTTTGTGAAAGAAGTGCTGGCTTTTTCTAATATGCCAATAGACGCGCCTAAAACACCTGAACTTATAGGACGGACAAAGTTTTGGCTTAAGTGGACAACTGTCCGGGACATCTTACAATTATCAGCAGCAATATTCGCAACTGCAGCATATACACATTTATGAAGATTCTAAAATCAAAACAAATCAAGAAGAGAGCATAAAAAACAATGTCGTTATTGTTCAATAAAATATCCTCCCTGGTTGTGAGGGGTTGCGTTTTTGTAACAAGTAATTCAATGTCGTTTAGTTAGGAAAAAAATATTCAATAAGCAATGTTCAATGAACAATATTCAATAAAAAACAGAGACTGTAATCCATGAGTTCTGTATTGAGAATTGAATATTGATAGTTGATTATTGAATATTTTTTTCTTAAACGGCATGAACTATAATTAGTGATGCTATAGTTGTTCATCACCAGGTAGTGGTTCAGAAAAGACTAATTAACAATTAAAAATTGATACCATGGAAAAGACCACAGAGCTTATAGATTCGGCGCAGATAACTCATCAGTATGCCATAATAAACGGGATTAAATATCATTATGCAGAGGCAGGAAAAGGACCGCTGGTGATCCTGCTTCACGGTTTCCCGGAACTATGGTATTCATGGCGTCATCAACTTTCAGCATTGGCGAGCGCGGGGTATCATGCCGTTGCGCCAGATCTCAGAGGATTTGGTGAATCTGAAGTTACTCCTAATGTTCGCGACTATAGTTTGCTTCAACATGCCCAGGATGTAAAGGCATTAATTGATCACATTGGAGCTAAAGAAGTTGTGGTTGCGGGCCACGATTGGGGCGCAAACCTCATGTGGACGATGCCCATGCTATATCCGGAAATCGTAAAAGCAGTTGTTTCACTAAGCATCCCGTTTTATCCTGAGCCAAGAGATCCGGCTGAAATAAGAAAAAAATGGAGCAGCGTATTTACAAATTTTGAAAAAAAAGGAGTTATTGAAGCTGAATTTGAAAACGAACCGGAACGTTTCTTTAAGTCATTTTTTTATGCTCTATCCGGTGATGCGCCGCAGGGAACTATTAATAAATTATTTGTACAATCCACCCCTGATGATAAATTAATTGAACTCTTTCCGCAACCGGATAAACTGCCTGCATGGCTGACAAAAAAAGATCTTGACTATTATGTGAATGCTTATAAAAGAACTGGAATTACCGGTGCGCTCAATTTCTACCGGAACACAGACGAAGATTACCCCAAATTGAAAGAATTATATAAAAAAGGTATTAAACAGCCAGTTCTTTTTATAGGAGGCGGCGAAGAAGCCGCTGTAAAATTTGGTAGCATGGAGCCTATGAAAGGTGCGCTGCCAAACCTTAGGAAAATGCTAATTTTGCCTGGCTGTGGTCACTGGCTTCAACAGGAACGAAGCAAAGAAGTAAATGAAGCATTGATCGAATTTCTGAGCCAGGAATTAAAATAAATTAATATTCTGAGCAGACAAAAACGCTTCAACTTTTATCTTTATCTGCTACAGTTATAGAAAAATCCTTTCCCATTTCAAATGAATATTATATAAAAACCGTTCGATGTAATTTGAATTGACGAACTCAATTCTTCATAATTTCCTGTAATCAACCTGGCGAAGCCAGGTTGATCCCTCTTTTTTTCGTCGTCCTAAAAGTATCGACAGATGATGAGCTTAGCCTGACGGCTATGCCTTTCGGGGCTGAAGAATTCCAAAAATTAAAAATACTTGTGTCCTAACGGTAGACATTGATTTATATATTGTGATTTTTTAAGCCTTAAGTAAAGTTTCAATATCAAATTTCGACATTTTCATAAATGCCTGTATTACTCCTGGTGCTTTTTCGGGGTCGGACATTAATTTTCCTAAAACTGCTGGCACAATTTGCCACGAAACCCCATATTTATCATCAAGCCATCCACATTGATTATATATTCCACCTTCGCCTAACTTCCCCCAATAATGGTCTATTTCTTCCTGTGTTTCGCATTCTATAACATAAGAATTTGCCGGCGAAAATTTATATTGAGGGCCACCGTTTAAGGCCATAAATTTAAAACCATTCAGTTGGAAGTTTACAACCATTGGGTTTTCTGATGTAATTTTCGAATTTTTAAAAATTGAGCAGTAATACTCAGCCGCTGCTTTAGCCTGTCCATCAAACCACAAACAGGGATACATTTGATTTGCCATAATTTTATTTTTTTAATTTATTATATATTGCCTGAAGCCTGGTTTTGATTTATTTATTTTATGATAACTCCAATATGAGACCGATATAATTGTTAAAGCTACTAATGGAAAAAGGGTAGTACCTCCCAAGCCATTACCCAAAAGACAATTTTTGTTTTTTTCATAACTTCTATTTTACTTTTATTTGCTTACCCTTGCCATAGTAGTTGTTTTTAATTGTTTGTGAATATTGCCCTGCGTTTTCACATAATGCTCCAATTTGTCAAGGCTTGTATTCCAGCCGCCTATAACTCCCATCTGTATGTGCTTTTCTTTATCATTATTTGATACATGGTCGTAAATGAGGGTAACTTTTGTTTTTTCATCTAAGTCCTCAAATAATGTAGTGAATAACTTAACTTTTGGAAGATCCGGGTTGCCTGAAGCAGTATTTTCTGAATGAAATACATCGGAAGAAGTTATTTTTTTGTGTTGTACAATTTCTTTAAACACGCCCATTGCAGGGTATTCATTTCCATTTTCATCAATCATAACGAACTCCCATATTCCGCCAGCTCTAAAATCAAGTTTTTTTATTGTTGTCTTGTATCCTTTTGGCCCCCACCATTGGGCAATATTTTCGGCTACAGTCCAGGCTTGCCAGACCAGGTCAACAGGCGCATTAAATACCCTGGTAATTATTAAATTATTTTCCATCTTCATTGATTTAATCTTATCATATATTTTGCAAATTCTCCTTTAATTGAACACCGCTCTAAACAATCTCCTTATGGGTCTAAACCAGGCTGGGTAAGAAATTTTTGGAAAGCGTTTGAAATATTTATTAAATAGTTACTAAAATCTTTTACAGTTGTATATATATATTTACCTCTTCCAATGGTAAGTTTTTCACTGCTATATTTTTCCGCTTCACCTTCTTCCATTTCTTCAGTGTATGCTTTATAGAAAATTTCATACTTATCATTTTCTTGCGGGGATGAGCTTTCGAGTGTTATACTTTCCATATTAATTTTTTTTTTAACCAGTAAGATTAACTTTTAGTCAGGCAGCACTTCACATTCAAAACCATATTCACCGAGGAGAGAAATTATATCATTGTTATCAATGTTAAATGCTTCAATTCTCAGAACCCTGTCGCAATCTTCGAGGTCGAAATTAATTTTGTAATGCGGATTATATTTAAGCACTGCCTTCGTTACAACCTGACACTGGTATTTTTTCTTAATATTTGTTTTAAATACCTCAACCATTCTATTAGCTACTTTATTTCGATAATTTCATTTCAAAAAGTTTGTCCAGCTTTTCAAAGCCTTCATTCATGCCGCTTTCCATTCCGGATTGGATCAAACCGTCGCGGTCTGCTACCGATTTGAATATAGAATGAATGTGAAGTTTGGTCCTGTTACCAGGTAATTCTTCAAGTGTAAGAAATTCTAATGACACATGGCCTCTCTCAGGTAGTCCTTCAAACTCAAAAGTTCTGATTATTGTATCCGGCTCTGCTACTTCATGAATTGCGCCATTGAAGCCGTACTTATTTCCATTAACGTCGGAATGTACGAACCTGTAAGAGCCACCAGATCTGTTATCAAATTTTTCGATTTCCACAGTCATGTTACATGGGCCTAACCATTGCAAAAGTAATTCGGGCTCATTAAAAGCTTTAAAAACTAATTCTTTCGGAGCCTCAAATTCTCGTTCTATAAAAAATTCCTGTTTACTTTGTTCGGCAATAATTGTGGTTTGATTTTTTACTTTCATAATTATATTTTTTTGTTTATTCTTTAGATATGCCGTCTATTGCCACACTGCTACCGTTTGCGATAATCTTATTCGTGATAAAACTGCTGTCATGCCAGGCATGAAATGATTTTAAATTTATCAGCCATCAGGAAAACCAATGATTAATCATCTTTCTTCCTGATAGCTGATAGCTGAAGGCTGATAGCTTATCTTTTCACTTGCATTTTTATTAACAGGTTGTCTATTTTATCAAATCTATTCTCCCATATTATTCGGAAAGGCTCTATCCAGTCTGATAGTTCTTTCATTTTTTTTGGATTTATATGATAATATATTTCCCTCCCTGATTGTACTTGTTTTACGAGCTGGCATTCTGTTAATACTTTGATATGTTTTGATACTCCTTGCCTGGTAGAATCAAAATGTTCAGCAAGGGCATTAGGTGTCATTGCCTGCAAAGCAATTAATGTCAAAATTGCCCTTCGTGTCGGGTCTGCTATTGCCTGGAATACATCTCTTCTTATCATTGCTAATTTTTAAATGAGCAACTAGTTAGTTGCAAATATATATGCAACTATTCGGTTTCGCAAGCTTTTTCTAAAAAATTTTTTTAAACAGAATTTTTCTTATAGTTATAGCTTTTAATGTCATACAATTATTTTTATATAAGCCTTCGCCAATTGAAGTATTATAATTGCCGGCCGTACTGATGCAATGTTGTTCTCCCTGGTATTATGCTAACCAGGCGTATTCTAATGCGAACTACGAATTATAAATTGCCACAGTAATCATATAAGCTGAAAAAGTCCATTTAGAGAATTATAAGTCTCATATGTCATGGGATGAATGGCTATATTTCCTTTCCTGATTTCTAAAAGTAACCGTTGCAACCTTTTACCTGTTTCGGGCGAAGGAGTTGGTTTGCACTTTGACGAAGGGCCGACGTACTAGAGCTTTACCATATTGGGCAGACGGAAGCCGATCTTCGAATTACTGTCATTCGCCAGACGGTGATAGCCGAGGAAACAACTCATTCCGGCATTTACACTAATAATTATTATTCCGATATATTAAACACCAACAAATAGCGTTTAATATTAAACAGTAACGTATGCCACAACGACAGAATCCATTTTCTGATCCAACTCCATCCAATAAATTCAGTAGCGAAACACATAAAGCGTATAATGAGGTGCTCTATGACTTCCTGCAGCAGGGCAATACCATAAATTTTGTACAGGCAAGGGCATTAGGCATCAATCAACTTGAGACCCATATTTCTGAACTTCGTAAAATCACTAAGATATATTCGCGGATAGTACGGATAAACGCGGTTAAAATTACAGAATACAGCCTTCAACCAATTTTCTAGTGATTCCTATAAGCCAATAGTCAAATACGCTTGTTCTTATTTCGATGTTAGTCAGGACCGATGAACAACAATCCTGACAGGTTATTAAAAAGGGACTAGTGTTATGTTAACCTTAAATTGGTGCTTTGGCTATTAGCCTTCAGCTTTCAGCTATCAGGAGGAAAGAAACTTACTATTGCTTTTCTAATAGCTAAACAATTAATTCATGCGGTCAACACTTACACATTATTACGGAGATAAATTATAAGTCATGTTAACCAAATAGTTATCATTTAGCTGATGGCTGAGGGCTGATAGCTGATAGCCAATGTATGAATTATTTGCTGGAAAAAGGTTGCAGTGAATGTTTTACGTTAGTGGGCCGGGATTAAACAATACCAAATCATTGTGCAAGCCCAATTTGTCTGTCGCTACTTTTTTTGTACCACTTGCCACATCAATTATCAGTTGGAAAAGTTCCCATCCCATTTCTTCAATAGTTTTCGTTCCGTATGCGATCGGTCCCGCATCAAAATCGATAAGGTCAAACCATCTGTTACTCAATTTGGAATTAGAGCTTACTTTGATAACGGGAACCATTGGTAAACCATAAGGCGTACCCCTGCCAGTCATAAAAACATGCACATTCATCCCTGCTGCAAGTTGTAAAGTGCCACATACAAAATCGCTCGCTGGCGTGGCAACAAAATTCAGCCCTTTGATCCGTATTTTTTCTCCGGGTGGAACAACATCAACAATGGGACTCATACCTGATTTCGCAACAGAGCCCAATGCCTTTTCTACGATATTGCTCAATCCTCCCCGCTTATTACCGGGTGTAGTATTGGCGCTCCGGTCTGCCTGGCCATTAGACAAATAAGCGTCGTACCAGGCCATTTCATCTTTTAAAGCTTGCGCAACTTTTTCATCAGCAGCCCGGGGAACCAACAAATGAATCGCATCCCTTACTTCCGTGACTTCTGAAAACATCACGGTTCCTCCGGCTCTTACAATTAAATCAGCAGCAAAACCGGCTACAGGATTAGCTGTTAGCCCGGAAAAAGCATCACTGCCCCCACATTGCATCCCCACCACCAAATCAGAGACGGGACAGGTTTCACGCCGCCTTTGATTGAGCTTTGCCAGATGTCTCTCAGCCATTTCCATAATGCCTTCTACGATTTCTTCAAATCCCGAAAATGCTTCATCCTGTAAATAAAGTATGGAGTCTTTAATGTTTTTATCTCCATCCCGCAATAACCGTTCAGGCCTTAGTTTTTCACAACCTAAACCAATGATCATGGTTTCATCGCCAAAATTTGGGTTTTGAGCAATATGTTTGATTGTTCGAATCGGTATCGCGGCACCAGGTGCGTCTATGGCAATACCGCAGCCGTAACTATGGCTAAATGCTACTACCTCATCAACATTTGGATATAAGGGCAACAACTCCTTTTTGATTTTATTGATAACGTAGTTTGCAATTCCTGCAACGCATTGAACACTTTCGGTGATGGCCAGCACATTTTTAGTACCCACAGAACCATCGGCATTTCTGAATCCCTGGAAAGTATACCCAGCTAATGGAGCAGGGGCAGGGGTAGCGGCTTTTATGTAAGGGATATCTTTCAGTTCGGGTGGCAGCGGTGTTTCGATATTGGTTTCATTTAACCAACTGCCCTTCACAATATCGGTATTGGCATAGCCAATTACCTGCCCGTAGCGAATCACGGAACTGCCTTTGGGCATGTCTTCCAACGCCACTTTATGCCCCATTGGAATATCGCAGGTTAAGACGATATCTCCTGAAACAATAGTTCCTTTTGTTAAGCCCAAAGGATTGGATACAATACCTACATTATCCAATGCGGCTGTTTTAATAATTGTAATTGCGGAATTATCGCTCATTGCTCTCTTTTCACGTTAAAGGAAAAACTTTCGATAAAATCATAACGGCTGCCAGTCCTGCAAATCCCATTACTGTAAGCATGTAGGAGAAAACACGTATCGTTTCTTTTTCTTTCATCCCGGATATTTCCGTAACAATCCAGAAACCACTGTCATTCATCCACGAAAATATTTTAGAACCGCAACCAATCACCAGTGCTAAATAAACAGGATGAAAGCCCAGAACTGCCGCACTGCTGAAACCTTTTAATACTCCAATCGTCGTCACCATCGCTACCGTTGCTGAGCCTTGTGCGGTTCGCACAACGGCAGTTATCAGAAAGGCTAAAGGTAAAATAAAGGTTTTATAGCCTGAAGCCATTTCAGCTATTTGTATCCCAATGCCCGTTTGCTGCAGCATCTGCCCAAAAGTACCGCCCGCAGAGATGATCAGCACGATCATGCCGGCGTTCTTGACCGCGTCGGTAACGATTTTCTGAAAATCTTTGGCATTTTTCAATCGCCGCCACAGCAACAAAAGAGCAAAAAAAGCGGAAATAAATAACGCAATGTTACTTTCTCCTGCTGTTTTAAAAAACCCTAAAACCATACTTTGAAAGGAATGAGGATTTGCCATTTGCTTATCAAATGACAGGCTGAGGATGGTGTTGCCCGCTATTAAAACGATAGGCAATACAACTGGCAACAGGGAAACTCCCAAACGAGGCAGGGAATCCAGTTTTAATTCTGCTTTTTGTTTTAATTCCTGGATGGATACGTCGGGTGTGTCCCGCATGGGCAAATCCCATTTTTTGTTGGCCCAGAGGGCGTATATATAACCACAAATAATGGTAAAAATCCCCACGACGATTCCCATCGCCATCATGATCCCATGACTAATATTCAATTCATTTGCCACAAATGAAGGCCCCGGGGTTGGAGGAATCATGGCATTAGCCATTACACCACCGCCAACACCGCAACTCAAATAAAGGCTGAATTTCCTGGGATTGTGGACGCCCATTGATTTCACCAACGGGATCATTAAGAAATAGACCATATCAATAAATATGGGAATCGCCAGCGAAAAGCTGCCCGAGAGGAAGGCAATCGCTGCATTCTTCTCACCCACCCCTTTCAGTAAACTGCGAATGATACGCTCTGCCGCGCCACTTTTTATTAACGCGGAACCAATAATGGAAGCGAAAATTACAAGCAACCCAATTTTAGCTGCCGTATTACCAAATGCATTAGACAACCTCACCCCAATGGTTTGATAGGAAAATTTTGAGGCATCCGTCCCGGTCATGCCACTGTGTAAAGCATACTGATAAAGCTGGCCCTGGGAACATAAAATTCCTGTAACCAGCGCTGCAAATAATAGTGAAATAATAACATGGAGGCGTAATACAATGATGCAAAAAAGCACCACGATTATGCCAATGCCAACAAGAATTAATGCATTCATAATGTAGTAAAGCTAGTGTCATGCTCTCAGCTTTCAGCCTTCAGCTATCAGCTATCAGGAAGAAAGATAATCAGGCATTGGTTTTCCAAATACCTGATACCTGATGGCTGAAGATTGATAGCAAACTTAAAGTCATTTCATCGTTGACATGTCATTAGCTGTTTTTAATTTTCTTATAATAGCAATCAATGTCGTTTAAGATGTTTGTGAATTCCTCCGTTCTTCTGGAAATGTAGTTAGGTGCCCTTGTGCCCCTTGTGGGTTATCTTTGTGTCCCTTGTGGTTAAAAAGACTCTCGGATCTTAGGTCTTTTTTTAACCACAAGGGACACAAAGATAATCCACAAGGGGCACAAGGGATGTCTGCCCAAGTTCCAAATCCTTGAAGTCAACAACATTGTAATAGCAACAACCAATCTTATTATGCAATACTATTTACTTGCTTTTCATTTTCAACAAAGCAGACTAAACATAGAAAATCAATTATTCCACATTTGTACGATTGGCATAGGGGTAATGGGTCGTAGGCTTTTGCTCAAAATGACTGACCATGGTTTTTTAAGTTCCCGGCCAAAATAAAAGCGAAGAAAAAATAGCCGCACTTAACGCTGGTCCTCTCCGTCACAAGCCAATAACCGTTTTACTTCGACGTTTACCGATGCATGAGGCATAAGCACCTGCTATAATTTAAAATCTTAGTTCAGCATGTTCCTTATACAAAGGCCCAAGCGTTTCCCTGAGCTTTTTGAAAAACTGGTAGCGCTGATCATGTATTCTCATCGATGTTTTATCCGGTTCTATTCTTTTACTTTCTTTCAGCATTTTTTCTGAAGCTTCATTCAAATCTTTAAACACACCCCCTGCTGTTAATGCTAACATGCAGCTGCCTACAAGCGCCATTTCATTTATGGCAGAGATAGTGACGGGCACACCTAAAACATCTGCGAAGATTTGCGGCCACACTTTAATGTTGACGCCACCACCGCCCATTCTTAGCTCCTTTACCTGCAGATTATTTTCCCGCAGCGCATCATAGATGTACCGCATGGAATAAGCCACGCCTTCCAATACAGAACGGGCAAAATCTACTCGGGAATGGTTTCTGCGTATGCCAAAGAAAACTCCTGAAGCATAGGGTCCTGTTTTTGAATCACGCTCACCTGTTAAATAAGGTAAAGAGATCAAGGGTGGTTCGTTAGTCTTTTGCAGCAGGATTTCATTCTGCAGGTCAACATCAAAAAGATTGTTTCGCATCCAGTCTAAAGGAAGCGCGGCATTGTTAAGTGCACCACCATTCAAAAAAATTCCTTTTTGAAACGCATAGGCCTGTATGCGTTTATTTTCATTTTTATCAAACGCCGGTTTATCACCAGGTATACGCAACATTGCTGTGGTGCCTATATTTATAATGCCCACATTTGGTGCAAGGCCACTGAGGCCCACGGCTAAAGCAGCGCCATCAAATACCCCCAGGATCACCTGCACATTTTTTTTCAATCCCAATGTTGTGCATAATTCTTTTTTCAGTGGAGCAATAAAATTTGTTCCATCGGCCGCCGCGGGAAATTGATCAGGTGAGAGATTTAGTGTTGAGAGCAGTTTTTCATCCCATTGAAAATGATGCGCATTGTAAAACTGTGTAGCAGCAGCTGTGCTAAAATCTGTTACCCATTGGCCAGTCAGCCATTCAAATAAAAATGATTTGCTGTCGGTGAAATATTTTGCCTTTTCAAAAAGCAACGGTTTTTCTTTAGAGAAATAGAATAACCGGGGTAGCACGTATTGGCTGATAAGAGGGCAACCGGTTTTTTGATAAACATCCTCATCAGCAAACGCACACATAAAATCAGAAAAAGTATGTTGCGAACGTATATCTGTTAACAGGGTAATAGCAGTAAGTGGTTTTCTTTGCGCATCCATCAGCATCAATCCAAATTGATACGTGGATGAAATAATATATTCTACCTGATCTTTATAATCAACTGTCAGAACCTGCCTGCACATATCAAGTAGCAGGCGTTTTAATTCTTCGGGGTCATGTTCTGCCGCCCCTGGTTCACTGCTGTTTGTTTGCAGGGGAGAAGAACGCACTAAAAGTATTTCGCCCTGTTCATTAACTAACCCTAGTTTCAGGTTAGTTGTGCCGAGATCTATTGCTAATGTCAATGCCATATTATCTATGCTTTCTCATACCTTCTATCATTCTTTTTTGATAGGCTTCTCTTTCCGGATCACCAGGTATCAGTACTTTGTCCTTGCCGGGCTGTACCCTGGTATTGCGCAAAGTAAAAATCCACTCATCAATATTTCTTTTGAATTCTTCTTTGTCTCTGAAACCCTCTATATCCCATGCGCCAAAAAAATGACCTATGCCCTTGCCAACTTGTTTATTAGAAGGCGCCACATGAATGGCAAAAGGAACAGCAAATGGTC
>JGI24806J26614_1000378_pt1 | contig 13080 bp, 6 predicted proteins | sample Kansoi200umMDA_FD_26614 | JGI IMG/M metagenome (IMG submission 26614)
GTTTTTGGCCGCAATGGTAATTGAGCAATCTAACGTAGATAAACCCGTATAACATGATTAAAGCAGCAGTTAGATTTCTAATGTCAGATGATGTGCCTCCGATAACCCTGTCTACCATCCCTTTAAGATAGTTCAGATCATTCGCCCATTGGTCCGTAAAATCACGCCTCACTGCACCAAATCGGACCGGAACCACTCCAAAATTTCCAGCCGGGGCAAATACCCATTCAGGAGAATAAGAATCAAAAGTTCCCTGGCTGGTTACATAAATATATCCCTGAGCATCAGCCGCCAAAGCATGTCCGGCATAATTCTGGGGAACCACTTTTGAACGGGTCCAATAGTTTAAGAGATTTTTAATAAACAATTGCATGAGCGCGGTACTTTGGGCTGGTGTCACTTCTGCGCCGAATCCAACGGGATCGTGATAATATCCGTGATCACTAATTTCCCAACCTTTTAAAATCATACTCCTCATGATGGCTTTAGTCATTCCGGAATCGTAAGTATAAGGAATCCCTGTACGTTCATAAGCCCCGTTTATGGCCAGGGCGGCACTATAGTTTTTATAGTTCCCACATCCATCTGTAAAGAATTTCCCATTCAAAATGGACAATCCTTCGATGGCACCGAGAGAGGCATCATCCCATTCGAATGACAACCAACCTTTTTTATTATACTTCCGTGTGCACCTGACCACACTTGAACTGGACGGCGGGCCATCCAGTTGAATTGTCGTTATGATTTTATCTACCCCAGGATTTACCGGAGGCACATCATCTGACATTAGAAATCTAACTGCTGCTTTAATCATGTTATACGGGTTTATCTACGTTAGATTGCTCAATTACCATTGCGGCCAAAAACGCCCCAAAATCACCTGAAACTCTACTGACAGCCGCCTCAACTTCAGTTCCGGAGATATTATTGAAAACAATCCATTCCGGATCATTTAAACCATTAGCAGAAAGACCGAAGCTTCCCAATATCGTAGCGGCCGTTTTATTCTTAGCCGTCCCTGCAATGGATACACCTCTCACTGATCCAACCGCACTAGCCGGCATCAGGAAATACAACTGGTATCGTTTATCAGGAAGCAGCCCGGATATTTTCAACTTCGCGTTTGTGCTACCAGATATTGACCAGGCAGTATTAATTGCCTCGTTGCCGAATACACCCGTATTTCCCGCAGCGTCCTGTTCAGTAGATATTCTTGCAGTCGACCCACCAAAAGCACCACTATTTTTAATTATAATTGTTGATCCTCCATTGTTGGTATCAATTAAAGTTGGAGACACAAAACTATTGGCCACCTGCAGCACATTATCAGCGGGTTTGAAAACATTCCAAAACGGAGGAGGGCTATCTGGATAAGATCCATATTGACTGGCAAAGTCTACGTAATAGGATTTCTCCACGACATAGGGCTGAGTTGGCGCTTTGGTATAAGCTGTAGCATTAGTAAGCCATTCAGAAGCATTCCTTCCACTAGCTGCTTTTACCCGCACACCTACCTGACCAATTGCTTTATTTACATCACCAACATTGATCGGATTTGTTGCGGGTATGAATGCAGATCCACCATCTAAAGACACCTCATAGTCGGTAAATGATGCATAAAGAGGATTTGTAGTCCAGGCACCGGTATTTGCATTGTCATCTACCACAAAGTTAGTTGGAGCTGCAGGGGTCGTAGCTCCTGGTGCTTGTGTTGTTGCAGAAGCCGTCGTATAATCACTGTCGTAATACCCCTGGGCACCTGACTTCAGTCTAAAGTAATATTGAGTATTGCCTGCCAGGCCCGTATTAGAGAATGCAAGTAGCGCACCTACATATATATTTTCTGCGCCAGAAAAGTTACTATTGATAGATCGCTGAAGCGTATACGATGTTGCCGACTGACCTGCAGGCCAGGAAAGGCTAATCTGAGATACGCTTACCGCAGCAGCTATTAAAGGAGCTGGGGCAATAAGTTTAGGAAGTGCTGTGCCACCACCAAGGTTTAGGCTTTGAAGGTAGTCCGTCCGCATTCCGATCATGCCATCCGGCAACTCTTCAAACTGATTTACTGATAAAACGGCATCAGGTAATGCCTCTTTTTTTATGGTTCCAATTAACCCATTGGTAAATAGAAAATCATAAACAGCATTGATAGATGCTTTCATTGCATTATATTCTGCTGCACTGTGTTGTTGACCTGTAATCTTGTCTGGTCCTGTTATTTTTGCCATGTTATGCTAAATTATAAGGGAAAGTATAAGTGAATTGGTTATTCTGACCGACCTGCTCAGGGCGTACGGTTATTTGCATGGTGTCTGCAGCGGATAAACCATTGCTATCGGTTACTGTTAGTTTAAAACTGTATTCACCTGAAGCATTGAGGTTGGTCATCCTTGGTGTGATCTTATTTCCTTCAATGATACTGACTGTTAACCCATTGGGAACCGTTGACACCAATTCCCATTGAAGCGCTGTAACAACTGCTCCGCCCCTTGGAATTGCTGAAGCTCCTGTTATCAGAATTTCATTCTCGGGCAGAAAAATTATGCTGTTCGGTCCTGCGTTTGCGATGGGTGGCAAAATAGTGGTGGCGCTCCATATCCCTTCCATTATTTTACACTCCACAATACCTGTCATCCTTTTCGGCTGACTATTTATGTTACTGACCTTAAAGCCATCTTTCACAAAAAAATGTCGGTCAAAGTCTGTTGGAATATTTAGTTCACGCAGCCCCGGAGCTGAAAACAAAGCCTGAAGTCGATTAATTTTATCTTTGAATGCATCTGAATCTGGTTGATCAATAAATATCCTTAAGGTAATCTCTCTGGCTTCTGTTTTAATTTCTTCCAGATCGACTGTTTTTGAAGTAAAACTTAACGTTTTAGGTGATGGTCTATTTGCCCGGTCCCCTGATGACAGCAATAATGTTCCCCCAAGATCCCTGAAACTAATTCCATCTATTCCATATTCTGAATTTGTTGTCGTTGGTATAGTCCCGGTCATAGAGACAGTAGGTTCAAAAAAACTGAAGGTCATCTTTAGTGCTTTATCCCCAATAAAAGTTCCCGTCACCGGTTGGTTTACGTGAACCATATAGGTCCCCCATTTACAACTTAAAGGGACAAGTACGGAGAAACTGTCGATCAGACTAAATATCCTGTTTGCCTTATTGGTACAATCCAATTTACCTTCTCCAAATATATAACCGATCAATGAAATCGACCTTCCTGCGAAACTAATCTCAGCGGCTGAAACATAGGGTTCAACCCCATGCTCATCCCCCCAGCTATGAAAAATTTTCCCCGTTCTTTCGGGCATGTCAAAACAGCCTGCCAATGCAATGTTACTGCCACTTTGTTTTCCCGGGATAAAACCTAAGCTCCTGAGATCTATGTTGTTTAATGTATATATGTTCATTTTTATGATGTAGTTCCTGTTAAAGGTTTGGGAATCGATGAAAAATCCGTTCTGGAAATATTTATCTTAGCTTCTAAAGCCAGACTTACATATTCCATTCTTTCTAATCACTTAGAATTAAAAAAGAAGTATTTATTAAACTAATGTTTGAAGATGATTTAAACATGAACACCCAACCCATATACGACTTATATAAGGCTAGAGTACGATAAGCCACCGGCCACCATTTGCAGTATAGATCAATGTTACCAGATCTCCCACCCCCAGATCAAAAGCCGTAGACGCTACATTGTCTATATTTATAACAGTATCAGTGGAACCTGACCTCTTAATAGATATAAGTTTCCCAGTTCCGTTCTTTATTGTTACTTCCATTCCTAAATCCGGAGATTCCGGTAAAAGTACTGAAGACTTCTCTCCGGTAACAACAAGAAAGTGATCATTATACCCCATTTGTTCACTGCCTGCTCCGGCATCTGACCATCTTATTGACTTATATTCAGCGCCGATATTTTTAAATGAACTAAAAAAGCCACCATAAACACCTCTGCAAAAACGGGTATTGTTCAGTGCTTCGTTTGTTAGTTCCGATCGCCGGACTCCTACCACCCCTGCGCTGATTCCAGAAGTAAAAACATCTGGATTAAGATTCCCAACTTTACTAGTTTCACCAAAGAATGAACCTTCAAGCACAATTCCGGAGCTGGCTGGTATAAACGAAGCTCCAGAATTTCGGCTAACAATCCCATCGTTGCTGATCCAAACGCCAGCAGTACCACTTGTTGAATAGTCGGAAGTTTTAAGTACGCCTTGTTCAATGGTAAAGCTGCCTATCTTCCCGGAAGTTGCAAACATCTGGCCATTATCTAACACCTTAAAAGGTAGATTTGAATCTCCTTTTTTTCCACCTGCTCCAAACCGGATGCTTTTATCTCCCTCATCTGTAATACCGGATACAAACGCATTAATTTTATCTTTTGAACCCACTTGTAAAATGTTACTTGCCAATGCCCCTCTTATAGTGAGTGTACCAGGAGTTGTAACATCCCAGTCGATCCCGGTATTTGCATCTCCAAGGTTAAATTTTCCATCTGTCATATCAAAGAAGTTCAAACCATCAATGGATTTTAATCTCCCTGCTGTAATCTGATCTCCGATAATGAATACCATCCCTTTAGTCAGGTCATAATTCCTATAACCATCTAACACGGGATAAATCACTCCAGTTTGCAAGATAAAATGATCCACTTCACTTTCAACCGTCAACACCTCGGTTGATAAAAGCCAGGAACCTACCAAGGACGTTCTTGAAACCCTGGCATACAGATAATAAGTAACCGCTGGCAGCAAGCCAGTAACTGTTAAGGGCTGCATTTCCCAAACAAAGCCAACCCCTTCTATCTTGATGCTAAAATGAACAAGCTGTCCTGCAGTAGCAGTAAATTTTGAAGCATCTCCTCCAGCATTGGGTGTAAAAGCTACATTCTTCAATGCAAAATTTGTGGATTTGGCACCATTGGAAAAGTACAGTGTTTCTATACTTCCCGGCTTAATTTTATCAGTAAAGTAGTTTCCTTCAGGATCTATAATAAGATCTCTCAAAGCAAAGAGATTTAAGCTATTTCTTCTTGCCAACTCCGCGTTCCCACGATAGAGCTGCTGAACGTCCTTTTTGGTATCTATTGCAGTAGCTACCAGTCTGTCCTGAAGCGTATAAGGAATAAAATTGCTGATAGAAACTTCTATATCAGCTTCATTGACCAGCGCATATGACATCGTTGCAATCCTCAAGGAGGCATTAATGGGCAGTTTGCGGTCAATCAGGGTGATCCGGTCTCCTACCCTGAGCTTAATTCCATTATCCCGGATGTATTTTTCATCGGGTTTCAATCCATAAACTACCCTTGGGACACTATTTTCTTCAAGGTAGGTAGCCGTATCCGCTTTGATTTTATTTTCAGCGGCGGTAATATAGCTTTCAGGCATTCTGATATTAATCAGTGTATATTTTGCATTCACTTCCGGCAGGTTCAGCTCATTAGGAAGGGAATAATCATTACTTTCTTTAATTACATTAAAATAAATGGCCTTCTTAGCATGGTTATATTTCGATATTTCGAACTCATAATTGGCCAATGCCCCTGATTTGAAAATTATTTTAGCTTTTTCACCTTCCTGAAAATGAGCGTTCAGGTCAAAGTCAATACTGCTGTCAACAATAGTTGTCTTGTCTAAAACCGCTGTGACCATTCCTGTACGGTTGGGGAAAATGTCCGGGTTTTCATATCGGCCCTCTTTAATCCCATAGAGCTCTATATTTTTTTCCAGATACTTTTCCTGGAACACCAGTTTTTTTGCGCCGTTTCTATAGGTATAGTCTACATTCTTTGAACCACCAAAACCATATACTCTGGTTACCACATTTTGATTATCCGCAGTTTTTCTTGTCAATTCGTAAAGGCCTTTTCCTCTTCCAAATTCAAATTGAAGATTGGTATCAGCTCCCAATGTTTTGACCATATAAATCTGCTGTGATTTAAGATAAAACTCCAGCTTAAATTTTTCGGCAATAGCAGATAATGCTGTTCGGCAGGAATGTGCATTATAATCAATGTTTAGTGGTTCTGTCACTTCAACGTCTCCCAAAGTCCAGCCTAAGTCAATTTGGTTCATATTGTCAACCAATAACTGAAGGTGATGGTTCGCCGTTCCATAATAGGAAAAATCGTCGGTTCCTTCATGCATCAGATATTTATCATGTAAGGTATAAACAGGGCTTTCAAATCTGATATTGTATTTATGACTATTGTCGCTCTCGGATTTTGTATATTCCGGAAGTGTATTGATCCGATACCTTTCTTCCTTGTGAATCATATAATCCCCCAACTGAACAGGTAATACAAACGGCAATACCACACTGCAGGAAATTTGCTTTTCCGCCATCTGTGTCTCACTAAATTTCGTGTTGGCATCTATCTCAAATGATACCAGTGGGGTGTCATTCCCTCTATAAATTTGTAGCTTCATCTTCTTATTTTTTTATTATGAAATTTTATTCTCCTATTTGAATAGGATAGCCTATTATGGAAGTTCCTCTTAAACGATTCAAAGGGTCAGTTGCATTAACATCTCCATTCTGCCCCCTATATTCAAGCTTCAAACCATCTGTAATCGCTTTGTTCAAATTCAGATACCAGGTATCCCCGCTGCCAGTCAAGCTGTTTATGAGGTATCCTGATCCACCCGTCACCGTGTATCCTCCTTTTAAACTTTGACTAACAGCCATGTTGAATTTTAAGGTAATCCGGTTTGGACTACCCAAATTATAGGTTGCCGCGATAAATCTTGGTGGCTCCTGATCTGTAACCGGTGCCATAAATTGAGTTTTTTTCTTTTTAAATACATTCACCAATCCTGTTGCAGGGTTATAACTATGATGATCTGCTCCGATAACGGCAACATCAATGATTTGCCCACCGCTGATCAGCAAACTCATGTCCCTTCTTCTGTTTTCATCCGGAACAGCAGACAAATCAATAGCTACAGTTAGTTTATTTCCTTCAAGTGTTTCTTTCTTATCTGCAAGTTTTTTTGTTTCCAGATATTCAAAGAGCTCAGTGGTTGTACCGGCCCATACCCTGTCTCCCAACTCAGATGCCACATGATTCATAAATGTTCTAAATCCTGCTGCGGAATCTGCTTCTTTATAAGGACCGTGACTGAATAACCGGAGCAATGAAGGAGATTCCTTGGTTCCGGCAGCTTTTACCTGATTAATGAGCCCGGACCATTCAGATATCAAATCTGTTTTAAAGTTTTCACCAAGATATTCTCTGGTCATGGCCACATCCGGAAGCTGAAGCGTGTTCAATTTCCTGTCATTGAGAAAAGGATATCCATCTTTCATATCTTCTGTGCCTCCCTGACTACTGAACACCCGGATCCTGGTATTGAAACCACTGAAGGTATATCCTGGATCTGCTGCCGGATTAACCATGCCGCGAATACGGTATTCCATTCCCCTTGACAACATTCTTTCCCATACGCGCTGACTCAAATCCCGGATTTGCTGATAACGGTCTGAATCCCCCGAAATATTGGAAGACGGGGTCCCAAACTGATGGTTCAGTACATCCCAGTCGGCCTGCAGCATTTCATAAATCTGATCGTAATTCACGTAACTATTCACGCCATCCATCAAGTCCACCCCATACATATTAACAGCAAAGCATGCAGCCGCAGCTTTCCAGTTCAGTTGATTTCCACAGCCGTCTGTATGTTTCAACCCGGGAGAAGTTACGCCATCAAATGCCGTCCCGCCATTAAAATGCTTAAATACCACTTCATAGATTCCTTCCTGTGAGTCATCCTGTTCATAGTTAAACACCACTTCTTTATTGTACTTTGCGGGTGCGAAACTGACAACCGGGTTGACCGGATTACCGGCAAACGTAACCTCTATCTTAATACCCGGATCAGGAGGGTTTGGCCCTGTACCTGACATTATAAACCGTCGACCTTTAATAATCATATTTAGAATTTTAAACTGTGGTTAATCCTGATTGTCTGACATTATTATTATTTCGGATACCGTAGGCATCTTCTACGAATACCTTGGCATATAAGGTTTCGTTTGCGCGTACTTTAGAATCCAATGTTCCCCAGGTTGCTCCACCATTGATGCTGTATTCATAATATACTTTGGTCGCATCTGTACGCAACCTGATCTTAACCAGATTAGAAGGTACCGAAACCGGCACCTGATAAGAGACATAATCCTGAGTACTCACCTGTCTTCCGTATTCGTTATCTGAGAAGCCTAAAAAATAGGTGGCAGAGCCGCTATTCATGACATTATCATTGTTGTTGTCAAAAGCCAGTCTACCTATACCAGCAGTTCCCACTTTACCTTCAGAAACCAGAATTGCTATCCCACCGGCCAGAACTTTAAGGTTGGGATAAGCGGCTCCGAAATTAACTGTATTAGGTAATTTATAGAGCAAAGTATTGTTCATTTCAGGATCAATCATGATGTCACGATCCAATCTCCAAACCGTTATTGGCACGGTATTATCGACCACCTTATTAAAGGCTGCACTATTAAATAACCAGGCAGATGCATTTCTGCCCGCAGCGGCTTTCAGACGGACACCAACCTGACCAGCTGCCTTACTCACATCCCCCACAACAATAGGTTTTGCAGTAACATCAGAAACTGTGGTTCCTCCATTCAAGGTATACTCGTAATTACCATTTGCAGGATACGTCGGATTTGGCGTATAATTAAAAGTATTGTTCGTATCGTCCACGACTCCGGAGGTAGGTGCAGCAGGTGTTACATTGCCAGGTACATCAGTTGTTGCAGTCCCGACACCGTAGTTCGACCCGGCAAATCCCGTTGCAGTAACTCTGATCCGATAGTGATATGCCGTACTTGCACTCAGGCCAGTATCCAGAAAATTATTTGCACTTCCACTGTAAACATTCACAGGATCGGAAAAAGTTACAGAAGAGTCTCTTTGCAGTGTATAAACTGCGCCGTTTGCCACATAATTCCAGCTTACCGGAATGGCATCACTTGCAGCTGCTGCAAAAGTCAGCGTTGGTGTAGCAAGTTTTTCCAACTGCTCTCCTTTTGGCGGATCTACCCAGGTCAGATCTCCCTGCAATATTTTATCAGTCGCCCAATTTGGTAAGGATTTTAAATAATTGCCCAGGTCTACCGGTGAAGATCCGCCCGATATCCGATAAGGATCTGCCGCAGTTCCTGCTCCTGTGACTCCGCTAAAATAAACAGCTGGCAATTCACTAAGCGGAACAACTCCCCCTATTTTATTTGCTTTGTTTCCAAGTCCAAGCGTGTTTGCATTGATTTGATCCGCATTACTATTGAGCTTAGCTCTGATACTTGAATTACTATCTCCGTTATTAAATTTTTCTGCTGCCATTGTTTTTTATATTTCGTTCCATGTTAATAAATCATTCCAGTATCCTGGATCCTCCCAAACTGTAGACTGGGCCAGCCCGACCGTGATTGTTGTGGCACTGCTTGCAGCCAAACCATTGCTGTCTTTTACCGTTAACCTAAAGAGATAAGTACCCATTTCCGACATCCCGTAAAGCCGGGGTGTAAGTGTATTTCCTTCCGACACCAATGCCTGGATGCCATTTGAACTGGATACAAACTCCCACAAAACGCTAAGAATAACTGATCCACTTCTGGCTATTACGGAAGCATCGGTAATCAAAATTGCGCTGCCTGGGGAAGCAATACTTTTGTTGGATCCGGCATTTACAATCGGTGGAAGAATATTTGAAGCATTGAGATCTCCTTCCGTGATTTTGCAATCCAGCATCCCAGTAATACGGTTGATCCGGCTAAACACATTTGAAATCTTAAAACCATCTTTAACGAAGAACCTGATACGCGAACCTGATTCAGTCATTAAGGTCCTGATTCCCGGCGCAGCAAACAAAGCAGTTAAACTGCTGATCTTGTTCCTGAACGAATTGAGGTCAGATTGATCAATGAATAACTTAAGATTAAACTCCTTCGTTTCCGTTTTTGTGACCTGATACGCTTCCCTACCCCAAATACTTCCGTTTTGAGATTTTGGCGCCGCTCTGTTAAATTCATTTCCACCGGAAGAAATTAAAACACCTCCCAACTTCTGAAAACTTATTCCATCAATGCCTGAAGATGCCCCATTTGCACCGGGAATCATGCCATTCATTTCTACCAGAGGCTCACGAAAGCTGAACGTAATTTTCAATACTTTATCACCTAAAAAATTCCCCAGGATGGGTTCATTGACATAAACCTGATAGGTTCCCCACTTACAGGTTAAAGGGACCAGGTCTGTAAAGCTGTCTATCAGACTAAATATAGATTTTGCTTTTTGCTTACAATCTGTTCTGTTCTCTCCATAGATATAACCAGTTAATGAAAGGGACCGGCCTGCAAACTGCATATCTGATGCTGATACATAGGGTTCAATACCCGACTCATCAGCCCAGCTGTGAAAAGCCTTACCTATACGGGCAGGCATATCAAAGCAGCCGGAAAGCGCGATATTGCTACCGCTCTGCTTTCCTGCAATGAAGCCAAAGCTCCCGAGATCAAAATGATTTAACTGATATATGTTCATTCTTTTTATATTTTTTCATCTACAGTGTCCATGTTATTCCGGCAGGACTTCTTCCAGTATCAGCGCAGAAACCCATAATGAACTCTGATCATATCTGAAATTCACACCGACCTTTGGACTATTGATATGATCCACCACCGGATAACCTCCAATTGCTTCATGTGGCTTATAAGGAGAAGTCACCGGCTTAAGAGAGGTCAGGTAAAAACTTTTATCCGGTAGGTTTTTATTGAGATAAGTTGCAGATTGCCAGCTCTTATAATATCCAATTCTGGTAGCTCCATTATCACTATACACATAGACTGTTAGCAGCACCCTGAGGTTGTATTCTTTGCTGCTATCCAGATTTTGGAATATCGCCAGTGAAGTCAACCCTCCATAATTAAGATTAGCAATCCCCACACCCGAAGCATTTGTCTTCAAAGGAAAATCAGGATCATTAACATTGATCATCTCCATTCCGATATAACCATTGCAGTTGGTATTATCCTCAGTACTTTCGGGCAGGATAAACTCGATATCAGTGAGCACACCATTACTATCTTTCAGATTTTTAGTATAGGCCTGAGCATCTAAAGGAGTAGCCATATCATTTGTATTGATCACAATATCATTCCATCCTGCACCCTGTAAATTATCTGCGTCGGTGAGGTTGACTTGTATTTTTCTACTTAACAAAGCCGCATTATTCTTGTTGTTCAGAACAGTTCTTGAAGTGAAACCTGCTAATTTAATTCCAGCAACGGATTGAAGATTTGCTGTACCAGCATTATAACTCAGGTCCACAGCCACATTATTATTGCTAATCATCGCAGACAAATACAGGTATATGGTTCTTGGGTCCGCAGTATCGAGCATACATCTTGAAACATTGATTCCCGCAGGGACACCGGCCAGATTTTCGATAATAGAGAACCCAGTCTCCTGTCCAGCCGGATTCGCCATCGGCATATCGAATATCAACTTAAGCCGATCTCCGGCATAGTTACTTTTTACCGTCACTAATGTTGGTGGTAAAAGCACAACATTACCTGTAGTTTCACCAGGAGAGAAACTGAATTCAGAGTATCCAAAATCCTTCTTTGCACGAATCTTATAGAAATATTTCGTATTCGCAGTAAGTCCATTATCTGCATAGGTCCGGTTTGCTTTAGGAACTGCAGCGAGCAAAGTATAAACTCCATTTGCGGTATTTGACCTGAAGATCTCAAACAAATCGATTTTTTGCTGATCCGATATGGTATAATCCCATCGCATTGTAATGCTGCTACTGGTGATATTCGAAGCAGCCAAACCAACCGGAGCTTTTAATGTGCTTAATGTAGTAATTCCAATCGCTGCAGAAAGACCAGATGTTAAACCATTATTTTCAAACCTTATTTTATAAAAATAATTTGATCCTTCCAGAAGATCTGTAAAAATATGTGACCCGTCATCAATGTAACCACTAAAGACTTCTACGAAATTCTGGTCAGGCAAAGAACTCTGATAAATTTTAGTCAGATTCCCACCAATATTAGCGTCAGTCCAGGCCAGTTTAACTACAGAATTGCTAATGGCTTCTATGCGTACATCCATTGGTTCTATTAATCTTCCGGATCCTATATTTTTGGTTTTAATAATTGTTGGACACTCGTTCAGCAGCAACTCGATATATTTCCCATTGTCATCCGCCTGAGTATTCAATATGTTATGTAAGCCTCCGGCCGGATCTTTTCTCAGCTCAGCATTGTCAATTCTAATGACTTCAATACTTCCTTCCCCAGGGTGAACGTATAACTTAAAATATCCCTCCGTAAATCCTACATTTCCTAACCAGGCTACAATAATCGTATCCTGAGTCACCAGGTTTTTATAAGCCAAAGCAATTAATTTCGGATGATGTGTGTCAAACGTTAATCCTTCAGATTGTTGTGCTCCAAACATTCTTATGGTATGCTGAAATGAATAACCGGCCATTTCTGACATTAAATTGGAGACATACCAGTAAGAAACCAATGGCTTCCTGTTCCAGTCGTTGAAGGCAGTAATCCCATCTGTATAACCACAGGTTAAGAATACATCACGGTATTTAGTGTTTTCATCTAATTCTTCCAATCTCACGCTGGTGTTGGAAAACCAATATTGATTGATCACATCACAGCCATTTAGAAATCCCAGTAAAAACACCCTTTGCAACCAGTAACCTTTATACTTACTTCGGTCCGCCTGACTCCTGTAACCCGGAGCGTACACACCACCCCATTGCTCATCATATCCGATTTCCGTAATCCGAAGCTCAACAGTTGGCAGTTGGGTATCTCTGAACTCATTCCATTTGCGTATCAGCTCAAAGTAATCACCTTGTTCAGGAGGTACGCCCTCTGAAGGCACATCTGAATAGACAGGAACAGTCTGACTTCCTGCGGAGGAATTGTAATGGTGAAAATTAATGATTTGCAAAGGGTAATCCCCATATCCGCGATGCAGGTCCCACCATAACATCATTCGTTTAACGAAACCGATATTTCCTCCT
>JGI24806J26614_1000379_pt1 | contig 13067 bp, 15 predicted proteins | sample Kansoi200umMDA_FD_26614 | JGI IMG/M metagenome (IMG submission 26614)
TGTAGCTACAAGCGATCGCTGAGATATGGTGACAAGGTAGTCGTGGAAACCACGTTTATTCCCACCGAGGCAGCGAAGCTAAAATTCGAGTACCGTTTATATAACACTTCGAAAGGGGAACTGGTAGCGACCGGTTCGTCCGTTCAGGTTTTTTTGGATAAGGAGACTTCGACCCTTCAGTTAACCAATCCTCTTTTTTTTGAAGAATGGAAAAAAAAGCTGGAACTGAAATAATATATTAATACGCATGCGGGAGGTTTTTATTGTTTCGGATAGTATCGTATCCCCACTGGGACTGACTGCCGCTGCCAATTTCAACCAGTTAAAACAAGGCATGACGGGAATACGGCTTCACCAGGATGATTTGTTATCTCCTCAACCCGTATACGCATCCCTGTTAGAAAACACCGTGGAACTGGCGGTAGCAGAAAACGGATTGCACCCGTATACGAAATTTGAAAAACTGCTTATTGCTTCAATACAGGGAGCATTAGCGGACCAACCGGTCGATACCACCCATACACGAACGGTTTTAATTATTTCCTCTACCAAAGGGAACATCAGCCTGATAGAGTCAGGTCAATTTAAGGAAAGCCTGGAAAAAAGAGTCGCCTTGCCGGTATCTGCCGGCCTGATAGCGGATTATTTCGGCTTTACAACACAGCCGGTAGTTGTATCCCATGCCTGTATCTCAGGCCTGGTGGCGCTTATTACCGGCATGCGTTTACTTCAGTCGGGAAAATTCGATACGGCAGTAGTGGCTGGTGCTGATGTCATTACCAAATTTATCCTGTCAGGGTTCCGGTCCTTTCAGGCAATCAGTGACGAACCCTGCAGGCCATTCGATGTGCGGCGAAGTGGTATTACGTTGGGAGAAGGTGCTGCATCGGTTATTCTTTCGGTAAAGAAACCTGCCGGAGATCATTTCATAAAAATTACCGGGGGAGGGATTAGCAATGATGCCAATCATATTTCAGGACCGTCGCGCACGGGAGAAGAATTATATCAGTCGGTGAAGTCCGCCATGAAGGAAGCGCATACGGGTATTGACGACATCGATTTTATTTCAGCTCATGGAACTGCCACACTCTACAATGATGAGATGGAAGCGAAGGCTATCCATCTTGCCGGTATGCAGGAAATTCCAGTGAATAGCCTAAAGGGATTTTATGGTCATACACTTGGTGCGGCTGGTTTAATTGAAACGGTAGCCGCAATTCATTCATTAAAGGAAAATATTGTTTTACCGACGCCAGGTTTCCGGGAACCGGGTACATCCCTGCCGTTGAACGTTACACGTTCGTTGCAAAACGGGGAGTATAAGGGATGTTTAAAAACCGCATCCGGTTTCGGAGGTTGCAATGCGGCGATCGTCCTGCAAAAAGCATACTAATTACATTCATCATACTATACACAATTAATGAAGTTTTTTACCAAGGATACGAAGTCGGCGATCGAAGCAAAAGGTATGGCCCAGTTCATTGCATTTGGCCCTGTTGTATTCCAGGTTGCGAAAGTTATGCGGGATACCGGCATACTGACCATCATCGAAGAAAGCGCGACGACCGGAATTACCCTTGAGGAAATAGTGGAAAAAGTAAGATTGCCCCATTACGGTGTTCGGGTATTGTTGGAATCATCACTGGGAATCGGCCTCATTGTCGTGAATAGCGAACGGTATACCATTACTAAAACCGGACACTTCATTCTTCATGATCCGCTTACCATTGTGAACATGGACTTCGTGCACGATGTAAATTACAAGGGCCTCTTTCATCTCGAAAAAACCATCAGGACCGGTAAACCGGAAGGACTAAAAGAACTGGGTGACTGGCCGACTATTTATGAGGGTTTGTCGCAATTGCCTCCTCATATCCAGAAAAGCTGGTTTGCATTTGATCATTTCTTTTCAGATACGGCCTTTCCCATTGTTATTAAACATGTTTATAAAAACGGAATAAAGAATATACTGGATATTGGCGGCAATACGGGTAAATGGGCTATCGCATCGGCCAGGTATGCTGAAGATATACACGTAACAATTGTCGATCTCCCCGGCCAGGCTGATATGGCAAAAAAAAGAATGGAGGAACTGGGATTGACTGACCGGGTTTCATTTTATCCGGTTAATATTCTTGACGAGAAGCAAAAACTTCCCAAAGGATATGACGCGATCTGGATGAGCCAGTTTTTAGATTGTTTTTCCGAGCCGGAAATTGTTTCAATTTTAAAACGTTGTGCTGAGGCAATTGATGATAAGGGATATGTGCTGATACTCGAAGCATTTTGGGATACCCAGCGATTTGAAACGGCTGCATTTTGTTTACAGCAGACATCCATCTATTTCACCGCATTGGCCAATGGCAATAGCCAGATGTATGACTCAAGGGTTTTCAAAAAATGTATTTACGATGCGGGCTTCAGGATCGTTGAGCAGGTCGACAATATCGGGTTGAGCCATACACTACTCAAGTGTCAGAAAGTTTAAAACCTAGTCTATAAAAATTTTATAACTCCCTTTTATATGCAAGTAGAAAAAACAGATGTGTTAGTAATTGGTGCGGGTCCTTCGGGTACAGTGGCGGCTTCCATTATTCACCAGGCAGGCTACAAAGTTAAAATTGTCGAGAAACTTAAATTTCCCCGTTTTGTAATTGGAGAAAGCCTGTTACCCCGATGTATGGAAGCGCTCGAGGAAGCGAAATTCCTGGACGCAGTCAAAGCGAGAAACTATCAGGAAAAGAACGGCGCGAAGTTTGTCAAAAATGGAAAGATTTGTGATTACCAATTTGCTGATCAGTTTACAAAAGGCTGGAAATGGACATGGCAGGTTCCGCGTTCTGATTTTGACGCTACATTGGCCAATACTGTAGAAAAAATGGGTGTTCCGGTTGACTATGAAACAACAGTGACGGGAATTAAATTCAATGAGGACGGAAGCTCCGTTACAACCACCGAAGACAGCAGCGGGAAAATTAAACAGATTGAGGCCCGATTTATAGTTGATGGCAGCGGTTATGGACGGGTGATACCAAAATTGTTCAACATGGAAAAGCCATCGAATCTGCCGCCCCGGAAAGCGATGTTTTCCCATACCGTAGACACCAAACGATCGATGGATGATGAGCCAAACCGTATCACGATTGTGGTGCATGAAAAAGCAGTGTGGATCTGGATCATTCCTTTTTCTACCGGTATTACTTCTGTCGGTTATGTCGGTGACAAAGAATTCTTTGACAGGTTTCCCGGAACGCCCGAGGAAAAGTTCAGGGCCATGGTAGCGACACAGCCTTATATCAGTGAGCGGCTAAAGAACGTGGAGTTGGTTTTTGAGCCGAGAGAGTTGCAGTCCTGGTCCTCGACGACCGATAAATTCTATGGAAATGGATTCGTGCTTACAGGGAATGTTACCGAGTTTCTCGATCCGGTATTTTCATCCGGAGTCACATTAGCTACGGTATCAAGTCAGTTGGCTGGTAAACTGGTAATACGAAAGCTTAAAGGCGATCCGGTCGATTGGGATAAAGAATATATGGAAATAATGATGCAGGGTGTAAATACATTCCGATCTTATGTAATGGCGTGGTATGAAGGAACACTGGACACTATTTTCTTTGCAGATGACCAGGATCCCCTGATAAAAAGCCAAATCTGTTCGGTATTGGCAGGTTATGTATGGGATCTCGATAATCCCTATGTTAAAGGTCATCAAAACGCCCTGCATAAACTGTCCAGAATGATAACGCGGAGAGACAATCTAAAGGATGTGCCGAGATAAATCAATTGCATGGGAAAACCTGATATGCCGGAAGAACAGCATTATATAACTGCAGGTTGCAGTATTAGTAAAGGAATTGTACGTACAATGCAGCGAACACTGTTCGAAAATAAGACGGAAACACTCCCGGATTTTCTTCTTTCCATCTATCGTCATTTTCAGGTGGATTATCCAAAGTTTCATAAGATGGACCATCTTTCGAAACTCGGATTTTTAAGTTCTGAATTGTTACTGAAAGAGGAATTGCCAGGAGTGCATTACAGGCCGGAACAGATCAGCGTCGTCCTTTCTAACGCCAATGCCAGTCTGGACGCAGATTTGAACTATTGGAACAGCGTTAAAAACATACCCAGCCCTGCCTTATTTGTATATACTTTGCCTAATATTGTAATTGGCGAAATATGCATCAGGAATAATTTTAAAGGAGAAAATGCTTTTTTTGTACAGGAAAGTTTTGACGCCGCGTTTATGCACTTTTATGTTAACAGCCTGATGGATCAGCACAATACGGAAATGTGCATTTGTGGTTGGATTGATGTGCTGGCACAGGAGTACAAAGCGGTATTGTACCGGGTGGAAAAAACGAAAAGGGGTAAAGCGGTACCGTTTACTATTGATAATATTAAAAATTTTTATGAACTAGCTCATGGATAAACTAATGTATAAACTCAAGGAACAGCTCATTCAGCAATTGAATCTGAAGGATCTGAAGCCGGAAGATATCGGGGATGACCAGCCGCTTTTTGTGGAAGGGCTCGGACTGGATTCAATTGATGCCCTGGAACTGATCGTTTTACTGCAGCAGGAATATAAGATTAAGATCGCCAGTGCTGAGGATGGACAGAGTATTTTCCGTTCTGTGAGAACAATGGCCCAATATATTACAGAACATCAGCCTAAGCAGGTATAACTGATGAGCGAACCCGTATTTGTTGCCGGCACAGGAGTAATATCGGCTATTGGTAACGATACGGCCGCCTGTGTTACTGCGCTTGAAAATGGAAGGGCCGGCATCGGTGACATGTCTGTCCTTGATTCAGTTCACCGGGGCCACCTGCCGGTTGCCGAAGTTAAGTTAACCAATGAGGACCTGGCTGTATTGACAGGGATGCCTTCCCGGATCAGCCGCACTGCTTTACTTAGCGCTATGGCTGCCCGGGAGGCGTTGCAGGATGCCGCTATTAAAGATTTTCCCAGGTGGCGCACCGGTTTTATATCCGCTAATACCGTAGGCGGGATGGATAAAACTGAAAACTTCTTCCCTCATTTTCTTTCCGGTCATCACAAAGGAAGGCTTCACAACGTCGTACATCATGAATGTGGGGCCGCAACGGAGTTGGTCGCTGATAAGCTGGGGATCAAAAATTACATTTCAACGATCAGCACAGCCTGCTCATCATCCGCCAATAGTATCTTTTACGCCGCACGGTTAATAAGGCAGAATATCCTGGATGTCGTCATCGCGGGCGGAACCGATGCGTTAACGAAATTTACGGTCAATGGTTTCAACACGCTGATGATACTCGACCATAAAAATTGTCAACCCTTTGATGAAAACAGAAGGGGGTTGAACCTCGGAGAAGGTGCCGGCTATATCGTGTTGGTTTCCGGCAAGGTGGCAGCCACACTAACGAAAGAACCGTATTGCAAATTAAGCGGTTACTGTAATGCGAATGATGCCTATCATCAAACGGCGTCCTCACCGGAGGGTACGGGGTCGTTTCTTGCAATGAAAGGTGCGCTTGAAAAAGCAGAACTGGAACCCGGAGATATAGATTATATCAACCTGCATGGAACGGGTACGCAAAACAACGATATTGCTGAAGGTACCGCCATTCAACTATTATTTAGTCCGCGTTATCCCGCCATGAGTTCGACCAAATCATTTACAGGGCATACCCTCGGCGGCAGCGGCGGAGTAGAGGCTGTATTTTCTGTATTGTCGATTCAGCATGGAATGATATATCCCAATCTCCGTTTTGAGACGCCTATGAAAGAATTACCGTTCACGCCCGAAACGGTATTCAGGAAAGGTGAAAATATCAGGCACGTTTTATCCAATTCATTTGGTTTTGGTGGAAATTGTTCATCCCTGCTATTTTCCGGAATATAGCGGGGTTGGTAAAATTTTTTGTAACGAATGTATATACGCGCTACGGCCAACATATCACCGCAGTTATCATTCAGCCAGTTGCTGGAACGGCCTGCTCAATATTATGGTAACCGGCTGACTTGCGTTGAACCTGATTATACGCGGATGATTGACGCAAAAATGATAAGAAGGATGAGCCGCATTATAAAGATGGGCACGGCTTCGGCGCTTGACTGTCTGCGTGGGTCAGGAGTAAAAATGCCGGGTGCCATAATAACCGGAACTGCTTATGGATGCCTGGCAGATACCGAGCTTTTTCTAGCGAAGATGATTGAAAACAAAGAGGAGCTTCTAACACCCACTTCATTTATTCAATCCACCCACAATACAGTCGGAGCACAGATTGCGTTAATGCTGAAATGCCACCATTACAACAACACGTTTGTACACCGTGGTTTTTCCTTTGAGAATGCCTTACAGGATGCCATTTCTTATATGAAGGACGAACAGATCGATAATGTATTGGTCGGGGCAGCTGATGAAATTACCGATAGCAGCCATGCCATTTTAAGCCGGTTCGGTTTGTATAAAAGTAATAACACGTCTAATTTGGAACTTTTCAAATCTTCATCTAAAGGAACTATTGCGGGAGAAGGAGCGGCCTTTTTTCTGCTCAGTGATCAACGTTCTGGTAGCGATTATGCTGAGTTAAAAGCATTGCACACTTTATATAAACCAGCAAATTTTGATCAGGTGAAAGATACTATCCGTTCCTTTCTTTCAACACAATCCCTGCATATCGATGATATCGACCTGGTGATAACGGGAGCCAATGGAGATTGGAAGAACGACGGGATATACCGCGATTTTCAGGAATCGTTGTTCGCGAATAAGACCACGGTGCGCTATAAAATGTTGTGTGGCGAGTATCCAACTTCTTCGGCATTTGCGTTATGGCTGGCTTCCAGCATTTTAAAGGACGATATTATTCCCGACATACTCCTGGAGCAACAGCCAGCGGGGAATTTGAGGAATATTTTGATTTATAACCATTATCAGGGCATTCATCATTCACTATACCTGCTTTCGGCATGTTAAATTTCAGGAATACCACTATTACCAGCATTTTATTACTGCTTGTACTGGCGGGGGCTGATGGCATCATAGGAATTCCTTTTTATAGCTATATCATTTTATTTAGTCTATACGCTCTTTGTCTTTTTTGGGGAAGTTATTATGTCGGTTCCGGGTTTTATATCGATATAATGTGTTCAGCCAAAACAGAAGAAAAGAAGATTTCGATAAGTTTTGATGATGGGCCGCTGCCGGAATTTACACCACAGGTGTTGCAAATTCTAAAGGAAAGCGGAGTATCTGCTGCCTTCTTTTGTATCGGAAAAAGGGTCGAAGAGCATCCGGTGTTATTTAAACGTATAATAGAGGAAGGTCACCTTGTTGGAAATCATAGCTATTCCCATCATCCCTGGTTTGATCTTTTTTCTGCCGATAAAATGTATGCCGATCTCCGGAGGATGGATGGAGCCGTGAACCGGATTTCCGGACTGACACCAAGGTTGTTCAGGCCTCCTTATGGTGTAACCAACCCTAATCTCAAAAAAGCCGTCATAAAAGGAAATTACATTCCCGTGGGATGGAATATACGGTCACTGGATACAGTTATAAAAGATGACCACAAATTATTGAAAAAAGTTACCAGGTTGTTAAAGCCAGGCGCTGTTGTCCTTTTTCATGATACGGCGAAAGTCACGCCAGTCATGCTTTCGGCCTTTATAGGCGAGGTGAAGAGCAGAGGCTATCAAATTGTGCGTCTTGATAAATTACTTAAATTGGAGCCTTATGCGTAAAACGATATTAGTTGCGATAATTGTGACCGTAGCGAATTATGTGCAGGCACAATACCCTGGTTACAAGCCAATGAGTGATGACACCGGTTTTAAAGCGCAGTTTGCGGCGACATCCCAAAAGACCGTTAGCATCAAAAGTGATTTTGTGCAGGAAAAGGCATTGACCTTATTATCAGAAAAAATTGTTTCTAAAGGGAAGTTCTTTTTCAAGAAAGAAAACCTTGTCCGCATGGAATATACAGAGCCCTTTCAATATCTTATGATCATCAACGGATCAAAAATTTATGTCAAGGACAGTCAGAAGGAAAATAAAATTTCGGCTAAATCCAATAAACTGTTTGAACAAATCAATAAGGTCATGATGGAATGTGTGAATGGTTCGGCCCTGAACAATTCAGATTTTAAGGTAAGAATATTTGAAGGTAGCCAACTATACCTGGCCGAACTATCCCCTGTAAACCGAAACCTCAAATCACTATTTAAGAATATCAATCTCCTGATAGGCAAAAAAGATTTTGCTGTAACCCGGATCGAGATGCATGAACCGTCGGGCGATAATACGACAATTGATTTTCTGAACAGGGAAATGAATACAAACCTTTCCGATGCGTTGTTTGCTATTAATTAGTGCTTCGATAGGGATGCTTGCCTGTTCCGGACCTTATAGGTCCATGCAGAAAATAAATGCAGACCTGGATTGCGTGAAGGCGTTCAGGCCTTCCTTTACCACGGCGTTATACAATACAAGTGTCAATGTTACCGGCCGGCATTTAAGTGGGCTATTGATAATTAAGACCATGCCGGACAGCAGTATCCGCCTTGTTTTTTCGAACGAAGCTGGTTTCAAATTTTTTGATTTTGGGTTTTCCGGCACTGACTTTAAAGTCTATTACATCTACAAACAATTGAATCGAACAGCAATCATAAAAACATTGCGTAAAGATTTTCAACTGGTGCTGATGAATAACCTCAACACAGGTGTTGGGTATGTCTTAACGGGTGATCATGATAATTTTTACTGCTTTCCGCAGGGCAGGGACCATTACTATTATGTAACGGATAGCCTGTGCCGGAAACTCATCAGGATGGAGAGAGGTAACAGTAGTAAACGTGTTATGACAGCCATTGCGCAAAACTTTCGTGATGGTATACCAGATAGCATCGGGATCACTCACGACAATTTTAATTTTGACATCGGCTTAAAACGGATCTATCGATATGCTGAAAAATGATTTTTTTTATATTCAGTCACTGTCGGATGATCAGGGATTGATCTCGGCTGTTGTCAGGTTCGACCCTTCCCATAAGATATTCGATGGCCATTTCCCCGGGCAACCCGTTGTCCCCGGCGTCTGCATGATGCAAACCATCAAGGAAATTGTGGAAACTGCAAGAGATGGAAGTTTCTTTCTTCAAAAAGCAGATATTGTAAAATTCCTTTCAGTGATCGTTCCGAATAAAAATGATGCGATACAGGCAGAGATAAAGTATACCGGTGCAGAAGGGGAGATGTTGAAATTTGAAGCCAGATTATTCAAGGATGATGTTATTTACCTGAAATTCAAAGGGGAATTTGCGAAGCAAATTTGAGAATGCAAGAAATGTGAAAGTGTGGAAATAAGTCGTTATTTTGTTGTTCATGTTTGTACCAGGATACAGGCAATTACTGTAAAATCACTTATGCATCACACTAGCTTTACTCTTTTTATTCGAAACAGATTGATCCCATTTTTCACGGTCTTCGCCTTCTTCTATTGTTGCCTGCAATCCTGCGAAGAGCCGCAGAAACCACCGGAAGCAAAGGAAATTGTAAAGAAGCCTGAGGACATGGATAAAAAAACCAGCGAAATTATAACGCAGGCTTTAAACTATGCGGCCGCCAATAACGGTAAGATCGATGATTCGATAACGCTGAAGCAACTGGATATTGCACGATTCATTTATGAACAGCAAAGCGACAGTGCCGCCTGGTCGCAAAAAGAGCACTGGTTGGCGACTGGCGACACCTTATTCAATTTTATCGAACAATCCCGCCTTTATGGACTATTTCCGGAAGACTATCATTTCCGCCAGCTAAATGCGATCCGTTCAAGAATTAAAAATGACAGCACTGATAGCAAAGATGCTGCATTATGGTCGCGGGCGGATCTAATGCTTACGGACGCGTTTATACAGTTGGTGAACGATATAAAACTGGGCCGTTTCCCGAATGACAGTATCAGCCAGCGGACCGACTCGGTGTTGACACCCGGCTTTTTGCTGCAGCAATTCAATGAATTCACTAAACCGGGGTCATTGACGCAGATAATGAGTGCACTGGAGCCGGCTAATAAAGACTACCACGAATTAAGGGCCGGGATAAAATTTTTTTTAGACAGCGCCAATTTTAAAACTTATACTTATTTAGATTATCCCGATAAGGATTCCGCGGCCTTTAGAACAAACTTATTGACAAGGTTCAATGAAGAGGATAGTCTGATAACGGATTCAACTATCCAATATGATTCGATACGACTTTCAAAACTGATCGCACGGTACCAGAAGCGCAAAGGTCTCACCGTGGATGGCAAATTCGGTAAACAAGTGCTGAATTCGCTCAACTTCAATGATAAGGATAAATTTATCAGCATAGCGATTGCGTTGGACCGTTATAAATTATTACCTCCCGTCATGCCGGATAAATATGTGTGGGTAAATCTTGCGGGATATTACCTCGAATTGAGAGAAGGTGATTCTGTAAGAATTCGTTCCAAAATAATATGCGGTAAGCCGCTTACCCGTTCGCCGGTTTTGACGAGCGCGATTTCTAACATGGTCACCTATCCGCAGTGGACCATTCCGGAGAGTATCATCCTGAAAGAGATCTTGCCTGGATTAAAAAAGGATACCGGTTATCTGGCGGAGAAAGGGTATGTTTTGATCGGCAAGGATGGGCAAGAGGTGAATCCGGCTACTGTTGACTGGTCAAAATACAAAAAGGGAATTCCATACAAAGTAGTGCAGGGCAGTGGTGACGATAATGCATTGGGTATTTTGAAATTTAATTTTAATAATAAATATGCTGTCTATCTGCACGACACCAATCAGCGCTATCTGTTCAGCCGGGCGATCCGGGCATTAAGCCACGGCTGCGTTCGCGTGCAGGCCTGGGACAAGCTGGCCTATTATATTCTGGCCAATGATAGTATAAATGCGGAAGGAATGGAGGGAAAATACCTGCCATCTGATTCATTAACAAGCTGGCTGGTCAGAAAAGAGAAACACAGTGTAATAATCAGGAACAAGATACCGTTATTCATACGTTACAGTACCTGCGACGCACAAGACGGGAAGATTAATTTTTACGATGACATTTACGGAGAGGACAGGCGTTTGAGAGAAAGATATTTCGCCGGTAAATAAAACCCCCTTCGTTATGACATTGCGCCTTATTCTCTTCATGGTTGCCTTCCCTGCGTTACTAATGACTGACGCATTTAGCCAGACTTCCCATAAACGGGATTCGATAAAAAAGAAAAAACCGGCTCCCCGCATTCTTTATGGCACTGCAAGCTACTATGCAGATAAATTTAATGGACGCAAAACTGCCAATGACGAAATATTCAGTCAAAAAAAAATGACGGCTGCCTGCAATGTACTTCCGATGGGCACGTGGATCAAAGTCACGAATCTGAAAAATAAAAAATCGGTAATTGTCAGGACCAATGACAGATTACACCCCAGGATGAAGCGGATCGTTGACCTAAGCCGCATAGCCGCGCAGAAATTAGGATATATCGGCCTCGGTCTTGTCCGGGTGAAAGTGGAAGTATTGGGCAAGAAAAAGCCGGCAGTATAGCTGTTTAAATTATTTCCGAATTTTATTCATACCTGTTATTTTTGTTCAGCTTAAACTAAATCGACTCTTTATGAAAAAGTTTCTGCTGATGGCATTGGCCATTTATTTTTTCCTCCCTTTTTTATCTGGACAAACAACCGACGAGACCCGACCTCCTGCATTTGGAATTAGCTTTTTTGTCAATGACTATATAACGCCTAAGCGTATACGATCCGGCTCTTTATCGAAAGTACTTAATGATAAACAATGGGCGAAGTTTAGGGAATTATCGCCGGGCATCGCCTTGTCGTATTTCAAGGGCCTGACAACGTACATTGATTTTGCAGCTACATTGGGTGGATCATTTGTTACTATCCCGCTGGAAGATAAACTGGTCGGTAATGGCGACCGGTTTTTGCTGGAGGCAGATGCATCAGCGAATTTTAAAATGACGCGTGAAAAGTATTGGGTACAGCCCTACCTTATTGCCGGTGTAGGCGGTGGTGTCTACAAGAATAACTACAGCGCATTTATACCGTTGGGGGTGGGGTTGAAAATTAATGCTTTTAATGAGGCCTCTATATTCCTGACATCACAATACCGTATACCCGTAACAAGTGAAACGAATGCCTATCACTTTATGCACAGTGTTGGAATTGCGGGTAGGATTGCAGGAATTAGAAATAAGAAACTGAGAAATAAGGAATGAGAAAATCAGGGAAATGTAAAATGTAGAATATAAAATGTAAAATTATTTTGATGAATGCAAAATATAAAGAACATCATTTTTGATTTAGGAGGAGTGATACTCAATATTGACTTTGCAAGAACAGAAACTGCATTCCGCTTATTAGGCTGGGATCAATTCTCCAACCATATTACACAGTTTCACATCACCCATCTGTTCGAGCAGTATGAAACGGGTCAAATCGATGATGACGCCTTTGTGGAAGGTATTCAAAAATTAATCGGCAAGCCGGTTGCCACCGATAAAATAATTGCAGCATGGAACGCCCTATTGGTAGGCTTTCCACCGGAACGCATTGAGCTTTTGAAGCAGTTGAAAACAAAATACCGAACCTTTCTGCTGAGTAATACCAATTCCATTCATCATGATGAATTTCAGAAGAGATTATTCGAAGAACAGGGCGTATACCTGGAAGATCTCTTTGAGAGAACTTATTATTCACATACTTCAAAATTACGGAAGCCTTCGGCACCTATTTTTGAATTGGTATTAAAAGAGAATAATCTTCAGCCGGCGGAAACGCTTTTTGTTGATGATACTGCCTTGAACTTTCCTGAGGCAGAGCGATTGGGGATCCGGATCTATCATCTTAAACCGGGAACAGAGATCATGGAAATGGGTTTATTGGACGATATTAAAAAATTAAAGACGAATTAATGCGAATGGGATCGACTTACCCGGCAATGTAAAGTCTTCAACGTTCCCTGTACCGGATGACTACTGTTTATCCTTCTTTCCAAAGAGGCGTTTTAAGAACCCTTTTTTTT